>WNFO01005726.1_pt1 | contig 36786 bp, 30 predicted proteins | sample 5400251 | NCBI WGS metagenome assembly WNFO01 (sample SAMN13153354, study PRJNA577476) | soil metagenome | isolation source: 100 cm saprolite under Madrone tree | place: USA:California | collected 2016-06-14
TTTCCTGTTTGAGATTCCACGGCAGAACGAGCAGATAATCCGGCCGTGTACGCCGGATCTGATCCGGCGGATAAATGGGGATGTGCGTTCCCGGCAAGAACTTGCCGTGCTTATGGGGATTGCGGTCGACGGTATAGTCGATGAAGTCGGTACGGATGGAGCAGTAATTCAACAGGGTGTTGCCCTTGCCGGGAGCACCGTATCCGGCAATTTTCTTTCCACTGCGCTTGGCCTCGATTAGGAATTCGAGCAGTTTGCGCTTGGTTTCCATTACCTGGTCGGCAAAGCGCGAGTACGTTTCTATTTGCGCGTACCCCAGTGTTGCCTCTCGTTCCCGAAGATCTCGGACGCGTGAGGTCACAGCGTGCGAGGAGTCCTCGGCATGCCGAGCAAAAATGCGCAGGGAGCCGCCGTGGGTGGCCAATTCCTCGACATCAAAGAGCGCCAGGCCATGCGCAGCAAAGATCTTTTCGGCTGTGAGAAAGGAGAAATAGGAGAAGTGTTCATGGTAAATGGTGTCAAATTGATTTTCTTCCATCAGCCGCTGAAGATGCGGGAACTCCATGGTGATTACCCCATGAGGTTTCAGCAGGATCTTCATTCCTGCAACAAAATCGTTCAGTTCGGGGACCTGCGCGAGCACGTTGTTGCCAAGGAGCAGATCCGCCTGCTTACCGGCTACCACCAGTTCCCGGGCCGTTTCGGTTCCAAAGAACTTCACCAACGTCGTGACGCCCTTCTTCTCGGCCTCGGGGGCAACATTCGCGGCAGGCTCAATGCCCAAAACCGAGATGCCTTTCTGGACGAAATACTGAAGCAGGTACCCGTCGTTGCTGGCCACTTCGACAACGAGGCTGCCGTTATCGAGAGAGAAGCGGTCCGTCATCTGACTTGTGTACGCCTTTGCATGAGCAAGCCAAGAGTCCGAGTAAGAGGAGAAATAGGCGTAATCGCTGAAAATGTGCTCCGGACTCACGTATGCTTCCAGTTGCACCAGAAAACAATTCGAGCACACATACACATGAAGGGGATAAAAAGGCTCCATCTGGTTCAGATGGGCCGAACTAAGATAGCTCTCGCACAACGGTGACATACCGAGGTCCACGAAGGTGTGCTGGAGCTTGGTTTTGCAGAACCGGCACAGCGGCTGCACGGAGTCCCCCAGCATTTTGGCTACGGATTCCGAGTCGTTCACAAGTTGATCTACTGTAGGCATACGTTCGTCAAACCTTTCAAACGGCAGTTGCTGCCTGCAATTCGCTAGCACGCACCAGAGGCGGCTGTGTCTGGTACGACGCATAAAGCTCTTCCGGCACATGCGACAGGTCCGTGCCGCGCAGATAGTCGTGCATGCACGTACCGGTGCACTCGGAATCAACGTTGGGAGCGCCGCGTCGCGAAGCAACATCATCCATATGCACGGTTCGAAAATCGATGCTCAGCCGAGTGCGGCCCGAGGTGTTCGGCACGCTCGAATGCATTTGCGCGCCGGAAAAAAGCAGCAGGCCTCCTGGAGGCGCAATCACGCGGACCTGCGGGTCGAGCTCCATGGGTTCCTCGGGACGAGGCTGTTTGCGGGTGTCCTCTTTTAGAAATTGCGCCGCGTTCTGGCGGCTTGTGCGGTTCCACTCGTCATAGTTGTAAGTTGCGGAGCCATTGCGGACCGGTTGGTTCCAGTAGCGCGGGTGAAAGGCCATGGCGTTTTCGGACGCAATTGGATAAATGGGCATCCACCAGTTGATTTGGCACATGGGAGCCGAATACCAGGTGTCGCGATGAGGATGGAACGCGTAAGCAATTCCGGTAGTGAGGTACTGATCGCTGGTTGAAGTACGCATGCGCGGCACGTCGAAATAGGTTTTGCTGAGGTCACATCCGGTTTCCCGCAGAATCCCCTGAAGACATTCCTTGGACTTGGGATGATGGATGAACTTGGGTTTGAGCTCGGCGAGTATGGCCGCGTAGCGCTCGACGGGCAAATGAAACTGCGCCGTCTCCGGGTCCACACCGGCAAATGCATCGGTGAGCATTTGGCGTGCAAACTCGACGAGGGCGAGGGAACTGGGAGTGGGCGAGTGAACAATCAATTGGCCGGCGTACAACAAATCTCGGCGTTGTTCGTCGCTATTTGCTGTATCAATATAAATTGCATTCATGATTTTGTCCTTTCGAACGAATCCGCGGGCTCAGGCGGCGAAAATTCGAGGCACTCGCGCAAGAGGCCTTTCTGTTGTAAGGTTTCGGCTGCCGCGCGGATGGAATCGAACGATAGGTTCGAGCGCTCAACGATATCTAACAGCGGATGGTTGCCGTCGGATAGGTTCAGAACCCACAGCATGGCCAATTCTCTGACGCCGGCGTCGGAACTACCGCCAACCATTCCGTACAGGCCGCGCTTTCCGAGTTGCGGCTCACATTTGGAGTTCAAATTCAAGAAAGTTCCATTTCTCTCGAGCAGACTCAGGATCTGAAGGCAAGCGTCGAATGATTCCTCGAGTTTCTCTGGATGGACGAAGCCAAGATTGTCGGCTGAAGTGTGATACTCCAGAAATGTGCCGTGAGGACTGCGCGAAAGGCGTCCCACGGCCAGATTGATTCCCGGGGAGCAGAATTAAGCCGGTGAGCACCAGTCCGTGGCGGATGCGAGAAATCTTCTCTTCGTTCAAAGCCAACCACGTGATGGCGCCAATGGTTCCGGGAATGAACAAGAACCGATAGGAATACCTGCGCGGCCGTGCGGACAAATGTTTCGCAAGGAATGTGGAGATTGCAATGCCGGAAAGATTGTCGTTGCACATAGACGGATGGCAACAGTGTGTCGAGATAATGATTTCATCGGGCAGATCGCCGGGGAGAAAGCATTCTCCGTAGGTCAAATGGCCGGGCTGCAACGTCGAATCGATGACGACTTCATATTCGTGGTCGGAAAGGAGATCGAGCTGGCGCTGGCTGACACAAAAGCCCCAGCTCTCTTTGTAGTAGGAGGTGCGGTAAGGAATCCAGTCAGGGCGGTCGGGCACGCTGAACAAATGGGCCTTCAATTCCGCAAGCTGGATCTTCTGCCTGACAGGAACACTATAGTTGACGACGTGAAGATTCGAGCTTTGGAAATCGATGACGCGTTCGCCGCGGGAATTCATCACGTAGGCGTCGCGAATATTCCATTCTTTGGGGACAGTCCAGTCAAAGACTTGCGTACCGGTAGGCACTTCGCGAAGCGTCAACGGAACGAGCTTTCCAACCGCACGCAGGGTCTCACGCAAGCCTTCGCCGGTGATGCTGCGGCAAATTGGATAGAGATCCGCGATCAAGCGGTGCAATTCACTACCGATGCCGGTACGAGCCGCCACGGATTGAGTAGCCGACGAATTCATTGGTCTAAACCACTCTCTGGGAGCAAGAAGTCCGGATAGTTGCGGTCGCGCTCAAGGATTGTCCGCTCCGCTGACGGCCATTCGATGCCAAAAGAAGGATCGTTCCAGCGTACTCCGCGGGCACATTCCGGGGCGTACCGCTGTGACATCAGATAAAAAACCTCAGTGTCGTCGAGAAGGGTTTGAAAACCGTGAGCAAATCCTTCCGGTATGTACAACATCCCTCCGGTTGCGGCGCAAAGCTCGACAGCGAAGTGCTGCCGAAAAGTCGCGGAAGACTCACGCAGATCGATAATGACATCAAAGATCGCTCCGGAAGTGCAGCGGACCAGTTTAGCCTCCGCGAACGGCGGCGCCTGGTAATGCATCCCGCGCAAGGTGCCCTTCCGTTTATTGAAAGAGACACTGCACTGCGCAATGTCCGGATTCAGACCACGAGCAGAGAATTCCTCGCGACAAAACGTTCGAGCGAAGAAACCGCGGTTGTCTTCACGTTTTTCCAGTTCAATTACGAAAGCGCCGGGCAATTTAGTCTCCCGAAAAATCACGAAAGCACCTGGATCCAAGTGACCGTGTCAATTGGTAGTTTCCTGAAACACGCTTGCGACCTCAGCCGGCTGCCAGCGTAGAGTCGAGTCCAGACGCCGCGAGGCCAGCAAGCCCTGAATGTGATCAATGCGCTTGTAGCGTGCTCCCTCAAAATCCTCGAGGCGCAAATCTACCTTCTGGTAGGCCTCGTAGAGTTGACGGGCACCTTTACGCGCATCCCACTGGGGCTGGAAGTTGCGCAGGGTACGGGAGATCCGACTGAAGTCGGCTCGGTAGCACCGCTTATCGGGCCCGGCATCCGTGGCGTACTCAATTTTGCAGCCTGGCACGGTTTCCTTAACAATTTCCCCAAGATCGCGAACTTGATAATTTTCTTCACTGCGGCCGACGTTGAATGCTTGGTTATGCACGGCTTCACTAGGCGCTTCTATGACAGCGAGAAACGCTCGAGAAATATCCTCGATATGAACAATCGGACGCCACGGCGTACCATCACTCTTGATGTAAACCCGCCCTGTCGTGAAGGCCCAAGCGACCAAGTTATTAAGAACGAGATCGAACCGCAGGCGAGGGGATACTCCGTACGCAGTGGCGTTGCGGAGAAAGGTGGGACTAAATCGAGAGTCCGCAAGTTTGGCAACATCCCGTTCGACCAAGACCTTTGATGTGCCATAGGGAGTGACAGGGTTGAACTCGGCGGATTCGTCAAGGATCTTGTCGCCGGCGGCGCCATAAGTGCTGCACGAGGAGGAGAACACAAAGCGCTCTACGCCCACTTGCTTCGCGCATTGTGCCAGATGAACCGAAGCCAGGTGGTTAATGTCGTAGGTCAGCTGCGGGTTGAGATTCCCGAGGGGATCGTTGGAGAGTCCGGCAAGATGAAGTACCGCATCGAAACCCTCAAGGTCGGCAGGCGTGACGTCCCGGATGTCTTTGCGAATGGAGGGGAACTGCCTGGGGGGCTCGCCGAAAGTGCATTGTTCGAACAAGCCGCTGTCTAAACCGACGACTTCATGGCCCGCTTCAGCTAGAAACGGAGCCATAACCGCTCCGATGTACCCTAGGTGACCCGTAAGCAACACACGCATGGTCTACACTCTCCGACGAAGGAAATGACAAACTTTGACGCAAGTTTCTGCCTTGAGAGAAGCAAACAGGGGGCCACTCGAAAGAGGGAATAAGGTAGGCGATAGAATCTAAAATACAGACAATAAAGCACTTATTTGAGGAATGTCCAGGAATTGCCAAGGAATTGTCCCGACGATTTCCCTTCCAAGGCATTGTTTTTCACGTTCCACGGGGACTCAGGGGGTGCCGGGGAGCTAGGACCCCGTCGAAGGCCCATGCCAGACTAGCTGTCACCCCCCTGATTTTTCCTGCGGATTTAACCTCTTTATTTTCAGCACATTAGTCAGTGAGTGTAAAAGATTCGTTCCTGGGGCTCGCCTTTCTTTAAACTCCTAGGGTACTCTCATCAAGTGCTGGAAGAATCGAAAGGTTTCTGTCTCGATCCGGTTGCGGTCGGGTTGTGGGAGTCGCCGGTTAGCAGGCGCTGTTCAATAGGACAAGCTGCGGGGAAAGAGCGGAAGAGCGAAGATGCAAGACCGAGACGATAGGGCTGCTCCCAAGTTGCGAATCGGAATCATGGTGAATTCCCTAACCGTTACGCGTTGGGTCGCCAAGATTGTCGCGGACATTCAGGAATCGTCGTTTGCGGGAGTCGTGCTGGTTGTCCGAAATTCCTCGCCGCAGGCAGCCCCGAAGAAAGCTTGGCGGCAGCGGTTGAAAACCTACTGGACACACAGTTTATTTGAACGCTATCGGCGCTGGGACCGCCAACGCCATCGGGCGGAGCTTGATGCGTTTGAAGAGGCTGATCTGACTGGGCTGTTGAAAAACGCATCCATACTTTCCGTCCAGCCAATCGCAAAAGGATTCGTGGACCGTTTTGCTCCGGAAGACATTGCACAAATTCGCGAGGCGAACCTCGACGTCCTGTTTCGTTTCGGCTTCCGAATTATTCGCGGAGAAATCCTGTCGGGCGCAAAACATGGAGTGTGGTCCTTTCATCATGCGGACAATCGAGAATACCGTGGAGCACCCCCGGGCTTTTGGGAGATGTACGAGGGAAATCCCGTCACAGGCAGCATTTTGCAGGTATTGACTGAATCGCTGGATGGTGGGCGCGTGATCTATCGTTCGCACTCGGCGACGGATTTCAGATCACTCTATCTGACGCTCAACCCCTTGTATTGGAAAACCTCCGAATTCGCAATTCGCCGGTTGCGCGACCTTTACAGGGATGGCTGGGGCTATATCCAGTCGCTTGAAGTATTCAACGAGACGGATAACTACAAGAAAGGAATCTATCGCACTCCGCCGACACCGGTTATGTTGCGATTCCTGGCGCGACTGGCCCTTCGGAAAATCTATGGCCGATGCCGTTCGCTGCTTTTCGGGGAACGCACGCAGTGGTTCATTGCTTTTCGGACAAGAACCGATAAGCGGAGTGCACTCACGGACCGAACTGGATTCTGCGTGGTTCCTATGCTTCACGACCGATTTTACGCGGATCCGTTCCTTCTGAAACGAGACGGTAAGACTTACCTTTTCTTTGAGGATTTCGAGTTTCAAAAAGACCGGGCGGCGATCTCGTACTTGGAGATCGATAACCAAGGACGGCTGAGCGCACCACAGAGAGTTCTCGACAATGGGTATCACATGTCTTATCCATATCTTTTCGAAAAACAGGGAACTGTCTACATGATCCCGGAGACGAGGGCCAGAAAGACGATCGAACTTTACCGTGCAACGGAGTTTCCGCGAAACTGGGAACTTCTAAAAATCATGGCCCATGATGTCCTTGCCGTGGACTCCACGGTATTCGAACACTCAGGAAAGTTTTGGCTTTTTGCAAACATTGGTGTCCCCGGCGGATCCACCTTCGACGAACTTCACTTGTTCTATTCGGATTCTCTGGAAGGTGAATGGACACCTCATCCGAAAAACCCAATCGTCTCGGACGTGCGGTGTGCCCGGCCGGCCGGCGCCCTATTCTTCGAAGGTGGAAAACTCCTTCGTCCGGGCCAGGACTGCAGCCTCCGATACGGATATGCGCTGACGTTTAACGAAGTCGAGGTACTTTCAGAAAGCGATTACCAGGAGAAACCCTACACCCGCATAGAACCCGACTGGTGTTCCGGAAGCATATGCACGCACACCTACAATCGCACGGAAGAATTTGAAGTGTTGGATGGGATGAAGCTGAACCGCTACCTGCGACTACTAATGGGCTGAATGCCGAAGAGTAGATGAATCCGTTGTGCTCCCCGCTAATTTAGACAGTCAGGGCCTCATTTTTTAGTACACCTGCGAAAGCCGAGAAGGCCTCGTGCGGAGCGCGATTTTGGATTCCGGGGTGAGGTCGGTCGTGATTATACTCCTCGATCTGAGATCAAGATCGATCCGGAAACAAGCAAGCAGCTCAGCTAGCGCTCCGAAAGCGTGTTGCCCCCACTCAATCGCATGGCAGCTCGTCTCAGTGGCCTTGCTAGGGGACCAGGGCACCGCGCGATGAAGCTCTTCAGTTGAAGTCGCCACGAGACTGACGAGCGTGGAACCTCTGCCATCACCTGCCGGACGGTCTCAAAGTTACCGTTTTCAAACGCTAAAGCGGCTGCAATGGTTCTCCGACGGATGACCTCGTCCTCGATCAGTCGGGCATGTTCTTTCGCCGCGGGATGATGTTCCCGCACATAGCGAAGAATCTCCACTTCCGCCATGATTTGCCTCAAAGAATTTCCTGAGATATTACCCAAGTGCTTTCGGATGCCGACGAGCGGTTGGGATACGACACCGACAGGTGGCTGCACGACACATCTCAGAGTGAACTCGAGATCTTCCGAAAGAAGGCGTCCAAGAGCTTCATCCCAACCGCCGACACGATCGATGAGCGCCCGCTTAATCAAGACTGTGGACGGGAATATGGGCTGATGGCACAAGAGCCGGTCGAACATCGAAGCAGTCACGGCGAACGACCCATTTCCAAGCTCGCGCCGTGGCATATCCCAGTAGCCCGGCGGAGAGGTATCGAATTTCGTCTCGACCGACCATGCCCCATCTGTCACCGTCTTGAAATTGGTAAAGCAATATTGAAGATCCGGCATTTTTTCGCAAATATGAACCTGCGCAGCCAGCTTTTCCGGATGCCACAGATCATCACTATCACAGAAAGCGATCCACTCCGATCCAGATGCATCGACGCCGACATTTCGTGCCCGCGTCGGACCAGAATTCTCAATTCGCAAGTATTTCACTGAGTTCGCAAACCGCTGGACCACAGCCTGCGTCTGATCGGTTGATCCGTCATCGACCACGATCACTTCTGCTGGGCGGTAGGACTGATTTAGAATGGATTCGAGCGACAGCGCGATTAAATCGGCGCGGTTGAATGTCGGGACTATTACGCTAACTCTGAGAGCCATTAACTCCTGCCGCAGACCCTCGAAGGTGCTTTCCAACGGCCCTGGATCGAAAACTTCGCAACAAATCGTTCACTGTGTGCTTGAGAACGCATGCTTGCCGTCATAGTGGACCGCTCAACTGCGACTAGGTCTTGCCGATGATGACTTCAATTCGATGAATGATCGGGTGGAGTAACCGATAAAGGCTTAGGTCATACCGCATGCTCTCACGCACGCAGCGAAACGCTTCACGGAAATCGCGCGCTTCGTAAAAATAGCGATGAGCAAGACGCCACATATTTCTTGCGTAGATCGAAGCGATCTGAGTTTTACCTGAATCGGCCAACTTTTTGTGATGCTTACGCAACACCTTCTCAGTACAAGTGAGGATTCTCCTTAGGTTTCCCGTCATTAGACTGCCCTCTGTCCGAGCATAGATGTAAAGAGGCTCATTTATGTAGGTAAAGGGCCTCCCCCCCTCAATCATGCGAATGTTGATGTCCCAATCCTCGCGAATCGCTAAATCCTCATCATACATTCCACTCGCAAGGAATACGGATTTCAGATAGAAAGGGCTCCGCGTGACAAAGTCCTTCTCAAGGATACCCAATAGCAAGTTGCCGGAGGGAAATTGGGAGCACCTGACGATTCTATCGTCTCCATTTGTTTTCACGATGTCGACTACACACCAGGCTGCACCTGTTGCCCTGAATTGATGAACCATTCTTTCCAGTGCTGTCCGGTCGAGACTGTCGTCTGAATCCAGGAATGCGAGATACTCACCTTTGGCTTGCCGTGCTGCGAGATTCTTGGCGTGCGAAGTGCCCCGGTTTTCGTGAAACAGATACCGCACCCTGGGATCACTGCGGTAGCGTGAAACAACCAAGGCCGTACTATCCGTCGAGCCGTCATCCGATACGATGATTTCAAAATCCTGTAACGTTTGAGAGAGGACTGAGTCGATCGTAGCACCAATAGTCGCCGCGGCGTTGAAAGCCGGGATAATTACACTCACCAAACTCATCCTCGCTCCTTCCAAGCTGCGCAGAACTAAGTCGTAGGCTGTCGGATGCAAGCCTCATTAAATCATTCCAGAGAACCAATTGTAGAGGAGCAACTTATATGCCATTTGCAATCTTTCGAGGATGCCTGTGATCGAGTCCATTAGGACTCCTCAGTAGTATAAGCGCTCCGTTCGGAGACTCTTAGGAGCCCGTCCGCCACCCTCCCAAAACCTGGAACAATGGCCCTAACCGCCTGTATTCAAACATGTTAATCGAAATCCTGGGCTTGGCCTATCGCGACATCCGATGGGAGCGCCGAAGTCGTTGGAGAAGACAGAATTAGGTAGGCGGCGAAGAGCAATGGCAAAAGAATGCCGGGTAGTGCGAAAAAACTTTCCGGCTGGCCCGCGTACCTGAGTCTAGAATTCTTAACTTATTGAAAATAAATGGCTTATAGAATCAGCAAAGGCAGGACACTTGCCTACAAACAGTGTCGCTTGGTGTCCTCGTTAGACGCAAGTTTGGTTTTCCCAGGCGACTCGATGGTGAGGATCAAGGGTCTTCCCTCATGACTGGAATAGCTGAGGCCTGATGAATTCCATGTTGAGCAAAGACAAAAAGAAGAGGGCAAGCTGCGGGGCAGTCTTGCCAGCGACGCACATAATGAGTGTCGACGTCGAAGACTATTTCATGGTGGAGGCGTTTGCCTCTTCGGTTTTGCAGGATAGTTGGGAGAGTCGGCCGTCGCGGGTTGTGATGAGCACGCAGCGCATTCTCGATCTATTTGATAAGTACAACGTCAAGGGGACGTTCTTCTTTGTCGGATGGGTGGCGAGGCAGTTTCCAGAATTAGTTCGAGACGTACACACGCGCGGCCACGAGCTCGCCTGCCACAGTTACTGGCATCGAACAGTTTATTCATTGACGCCAGGCGAATTTCGCGAGGACACCCGGGCGGCTGCTCGGGTGATTGAAGATGCGGCTGGCGTTAAGGTCTTTGGCTATCGCGCGCCGAGCTGGTCCATCACCAAGGATTGTCTTTGGGCCCTAGACGTCCTCGCTGAAGAAGGGTTTACATACGATTCCAGCATCTATCCGATTCATCATGACATATACGGTGTTCCAGGCGCCGAGCGGTTCCCATACAAACTGAATTGCAAAAGCGGAAACAGCCTAAAGGAATATCCGCCAGCAACAGTTCGAGTGCTTGGCCAAAATCTTCCGGCAGCTGGCGGCGGTTACTTGCGCATTTTGCCGCTCACCTATACACATTGGGTGTTCCGAAAGTTCGAAATGCAATACCACGAGCGCGTGATTGTCTACCTGCATCCGTGGGAGCTCGATCCGGAGCAACCCCGAATCCCCGCGGGACTAAAATCCAGATTCAGGCACTACACAAACTTGGAGAGCATGGAGAACCGGCTTGAGAGTTTGTTGGCTAGCTACGCGTTCGGGTCTTTCAACCAACTCTTTGCAAATGACAGTGCAGAATCCTGCTCTCCTGTACCCCCTGCAAGAGAGGTCCTGTATTCGTGATGGCCGCTATCGGACTTGGTAGTGCTTCAAATAAATTGCAGCGAAACTGTCGGACGTCACCGTACTTGGCCTACCACGAAATTACGGAGGCGGAGTCAGAATATCTTTACGGAATTTCGAGACGTCAGTTTAAGGAGCATCTTCGCTGCGTGCAACGACTCGCAACCGTGAACCGCTCGGGATCAAACTTGCTTCACATCACCTTTGATGATGGACACGTTTCCCAATACGATCACGCGTTTTCAGTACTTCAAGAACTCTCAATGAAGGCCACGTTTTTCGTAACGGCAAGCTGGACAGGGAAACGCCCCGGATACATGACCTGGAAACAACTTGCCGAACTGGCGCGGTGCGGGCATGAGGTCCAATCGCATGGGTGGTCTCACACTCTGCTGACACAGTGTTCGGCGAAGGAATTACAAATCGAGTTGTCGCGCTCAAGACATGAACTGGAAGATCAACTCGGGGCTAAAGTGAAAGCTATTTCTCTACCAGGGGGACGACGCTGGATGGTTACTCACAATATGAGCGCGCAGAGAATCGACTTCCTGCTGAAGGGAAAGGGAGTAGCGCTGTACCTCCTGCATGCCAGACACTTTGCAAAGGAAACTGCGAAATTGATGCTCGGAGATGGCGCCTATCGGTCACTGTGGAGGATGTTAGCCAACAAAGACAAAAGCCTTGAAGATGCAAGAATAATCCCCGATCCCGCCAAGAGGCCCCAGGCGTGAGGACATCACTGAGAGTTCTTCATCTGATCAGCAGCGGCGGTTTCTACGGCGCCGAGAACGTAGTAATTCAGTTGGCGCTCGCGCTGAAACGGCTGAATTGCGAAGTCATAATAGGCGTTTTTCAAAATAGACATCGCCCGAACACAGAAATTGCGGAAACCGCACGTCTGCATGGGTTGGAAGTCCAAGTATTCGAATGCCGAGGAAAACTTGATTTTGGTACGGTCAAGGCGATTCGCAATTTCATATGCGAACGCGAAGTGGGTATTCTCCACACCCATGGGTACAAGGCCGACATTTATGGATATCGAGCAGCAAAGAGTACGCGCGCGGGTCTCGTCGCCACAACACACAGTTGGCCCGGCAAATCATGCATTCTCCGCCAGTATGCGTTGCTCGATCGTGTGATACTGAGATGGTTTGATCATGTCTGTGCAGTGTCCAACAAAGTTGCGGATGTCCTACGCCGGTTCCACGTGCCCAATGAAATAATCACCGTGGTGGAGAATGGAATCGATATCGGGCAGTTTTCCGGAGGACGACCGGTCCTCAGAGAAGAACTCGGGCTGCGAGAGAATCCGTTGGTTGGATTCGTTGGACGGCTAGCTCCAGAGAAGGGGTTGGAATACCTGCTGCGCGCGGCTGCGGGAGTGCTGAATACTTTACCGGCGGCAAAGGTCATCCTGGCAGGAGATGGACCAAAACGCTCGGCACTGGAGAAACTTGCCCGGCAATTGGGCATCGAAAAGAGTGTGATATTCTTAGGCCAGCGATCGGATCTTGCGAACATCTACGCCTCCTTTGATGTATTCGTTTTACCTTCACTGAGCGAAGGAATGCCGCTGGCCGTTCTGGAAGCGATGGCGGCGAAAAAGCCCGTGGTCGCGACTCGAGTTGGGGCGATCCCGAAAATGGTGAAAGACCAACAGACGGGCCTGCTCGTGGATGCTGGAGACATTACTGGACTTCAATCGGCTATCTCTTTGTTGTTAGATCGCCGTGATCTACGCCGCACCCTTGGGCAAAGTGGTCATGAGGTCGCAAAGGCCCTCTTCTCCTCGGATTCGATGGCGAAAAATTACTTGGGCATTTACCGCCGCGTTATTTCTCTGCCTTCTCATACAGCCGCCCTGGCTCATGCAGCCGCCGATCGAACCTGAGGATCTGTACTATGTCGTCAGACAGCATAAATGACAGAGGAGAAGCAGCGAAGGGAATACGCATCTCTGTGATCATCCCTGCGCTAAACGAGAAAGCCGTCATCGGGCGATGCCTCGAGGCCCTTTCACGCAATCGGCTTCCGAAGACTAATTTTGAAGTCATCATCGTGGACAACGGTTCGACCGATGGAACAGTCGAAACCGTGCGTCAGTTCGAAGCGCCCTACTGCTTGAAAATAATCAGCATAGAAGGAGTACGCATCTCTGCCTTACGCAACCGCGGAGCCGCAGAGGCCAGAGGTGAGATTCTCGCATTTTTGGACGCTGATTGCCTGGCACCTCCCGAGTGGCTCACGAATTCGTTGCGGTTATTCAAAGGTTGTCGTGAAGGGATCATCGGCGCTCACTACCAGATCCCTGACGATGCGACTTGGGTGGGCAGGGTTTGGTACCAGGATAGATTGACTGAAAAAGTTGGAAATGTTTCCTACGTGCCGTCTGGAGATCTTTTGATTCACAAGGATTTATTTTTTCAAGTAGGAGGATTTGACGAATCAATCCAGACTAATGAAGATTACGAATTCTGTCAGCGTGCAATTGCTGCAGGCTTTACGGTGAAGTCTTATCCCGAGGCGCGGGTTGTACACCTTGGGACACCACGCACGCTACTTGGCTTTTACAGAAAACAACGTTGGCACGGCACACACGTCTTCGCCGTTTTTCTGCGGGACCCGAAAAAACGCAAAAATCTGCGTCCGGTGCTTTTCTCTGTTTACACTCTCGGATGTCTCACGGGGCTCCTCTCGGGAGCCGTCTGGGGAATTGTCAGCGCAAGGTGGGGGATCCCTTGCGTCTTTACGGCGATACTTGTTCTACCGCTTTTGGCAATTGCCGTCCGCAGGTCCGCAGCCCTCGGAAAATGGAGTGACGTGCTGCCACTCGCGGCCCTATATTTGGCCTTCGGAATGGCGCGAGCGAACTGCCTCTTGAAGTATAAGACCTGGAGGTCAGCCTGAAACTGCCTTGTAAAGGCTGGTCGGCTGCGAATGTAACGGGCTCTTCGGTTGGAAGCAAAGAGGGACCCGAATATTGGCCTTGTTCGCGATCCCCGGCAGCTTGGCTTTCAAAAGCAAGCTGGCAATTAATTGACTGTTACCGTAAGGCCGGTCGGAGGATTGGGCCTCTGGGCCGACGTAGCCGCAGAAAATTCATACGCCCCAACCGAAGGGGGATTGGGCCTCGGCCCGCCGTTTGCATCCCAGGAAGACTGATGCGTGCTTGTTCCTGCGCCAATCGCCGGACTGGTAGACTGTAGAGTGAAGTCCGAGCCAAGGAGGGCGAGCAGTGGGTTAGCTGTGATATTTCCCGTTGTCTGAGAAGGAGTGCCAGAAACGCCAAACCAGATGTTGTTTGAGCCGGAAAGCAAAGAAGGGTTTGCCGTGGGGTTGAGGTAAAACTCCCCGCTGAGTTGATAAACGATGTTGTTCCACATGGCCATCGGGGGGGCGCTGAAATCAACAGCCCCAGAGTCATTCGTCCTGCGCCCCCCACAGTCGTAGAGGGTGTTGTTATAGACTAGTGCAGTTCCGGTCCCACCCCCACCGGCGATTATACAAGAATAGTGAGATGACCCATTAACAGGGTCAGGGCCAGTACCAACGTGATAAATTACGTTATTATAGGCTTCTACGGTGCCTTGCGATGGGTCCACGGTTGAGAAGTTCAGACCATCGCAGATGGAGTTGTGAATCCAGTTGTCGTGAACGTGCAAATCGAACTGATTCGCCCCACCAGTTGAATAGAACTGAATCGCCCGACAGCCGCCAGAAGTTGTGCTTCCTGTGGGGTTATTGTTGCTCTCATTCCAAGCCGCCCAGATGTGATTCGAGTTCGTTGTAAAGTACACGCCATGATAGTACTTGTCGATGATCCCGACCTGGTCTCCGACATTATGGACGTAGTTGCCATAGAAACGATATTGTGTCGTCGTGTCGGTGTGCATGCACGCAGATTGGCCGCCTCCGGTTGGACAATTGAAGTCGTTGTTGATGACACGCCATCCAGATACGTTAAGAAGGTCCATGCCGGTCTGCCCGGCAATGTTGAACCCGGCAACTGTCCAGTAATCTTTCACGCCACCTACAGCCGGAGTCCTCATACCATAGGTCGACGATGTAGCTCCGATGGTAGCCGTTGCGCCAGGATAGACAACGAGGGCACACGGATTCGTTGAAGTGCAGGTGTTCCCGGTGACCGCAAGAGCCGCATTGTAATTATCCACGGTAGTCTGGCTCACACCATTCTCGACATAAGCAATATCGCCTGGAGAAAGGGAGCCCCTTGCTTTCGGGATCGTGGCCCAACAACTAGACGGGAAGTTTCCGTTGTTTGAATCACTGCCAGAAGTTGAGACACATCTGATGTTTCCGGAACGAACGGTAAACTGGCAGCCGTCTAAGGTATCTTCGCAGCTGGATACACCTAGGCTCGTCGTCACCACGACTGTACCCGATTTTGCATTTGGGCCAATTGCCACGCTTATGGTCTCCAGCTTGGCCGCAGCCGTCGCCGCTTTGCTCTTTCCGCCCCATTTCAAGTAGCCGACAACCGCACCGCCGCCTACGGTCACTGTTGAGGTGCCCTGCGTCACGCCAAAGTTTCTCCCGTAAATGGTCAAGATAGTTCCATTGTTGTTCTCGCCGCCCGTACTGGGCCCACTGGTGAGGTCAGTGAAGAAAATCCTCGGCGGGGCAGTTTGGCCAGAAACCCCGACGCCAAAAGCTAAGAAAGCGAAAGCAGAAATGAGCGGTCGACGAATCATATCCTTAAGCATCTAGAAACTCCTTGTCGGAGAAATTGAATTCGATGTTCATTTTCCTCTGATTCGCTTTGGATGGTGTCTCTAGCTGCCGCCCACAAATTCTTCCGCTTCTACTTAGACTCCACCTCAATCCACTTCCATCCTAGCAATGTACTGGTACGCGGGCTACTGACAGGGTGGACAAATTTGGTACAGGGTGCAACCTGTACCAGGGATTGGCAGCGGTCTCAGTACCACGGAAGGTGTTCTGAAGAATAGCCTAAGCTTAATGACTCTGTTCGCGTTGCCCGCTTGGTACTGCCGGTTCAAACGGTCGATGCAACACCATCTGGTATGAAGCTGTTTTCAAAGGTGGTGTTTATGAAACAAGGGAGACGGTTTGGGCTTTCGGCGGAGCAGAAACTCGACGTGTGGCGTCGTTGGAAGGCAGGGCAGACAGGAATTAGCCAAGGGTCGGTTTCTTTCTCCCAAATCCCAGGAGTGTTTATGAAGGCTTGTCCATGTCCTTGCTGCACCACTAAGTTTCGGACATCCGCGGACCACGATCCGTTAGGATAAGCAAACATTTTGCAATCATGGTCCAGATTAGATTCTATTGCCAGCTTAGCGTCAGAGATTTCTCGGAGTACTTGATCCGGGGAAAGGCGGGTCAGAATTTCGTGATGCTGCGTATGAGAACCGATCTGCCCACTTGTTCGTTCAATAGCCCATGACTCCTCCCAAGTCATGGTTCGTTCGAGCCTGTCGCCCTCAGAGCTCACACAACTTTCTCTTGCAAGCGTCGAAAGCTGCTGAACGAGAGTGTCCCTTTTTGCAGGCGGTATGTCCTTAAGGGACGCGATGAGCCGGTCCAAAGAGTTCCCTGTGTCTTCGAACGGTGAAAAAGCCCTCCCTGATAACGATGCGCTGCAAATAGAGGAAAACTTGAGATTCTCGGCTCTGGATCGTGCAGCAGCTCGCCATGCGCGGGAAACACGCTCCGGCCAGAATGGAGTTGCTTTGTCTGTGAGCCCAGGACAAATGAAAACTGTTATGGGGATGTCATATTTCTTCGCGAGGGGATGAGCAATTTCCGCCGTGTCCTTCCAACCATCATCAAAAGTAACTGCTAGGAAAGGCCGCGAACTTCTTCTCTGCCAATCGGGCGATTCTCCAGATAGAGCCAGAATTTCGTAATTCTTGCGCAGAAAAGCGAGGAACTGTTCGAATGTTTGACGGCGAACGACCAAGCCGGCAGGCGAGTCCGTGTTTTTGAAGTCGGGATCTTCTAACACTCGATGTAGAGTGAGGACGATCACGCCTCGGGAACTGGCAATTTTACGTTGAACCCAACCCAAAAGCCCTGTAAAATGCAAAAAGTAGATCCATGCCCAACTCAGGAGGCGCCGCGTGTTCTTCCGCTTGTCTCCTACGACCTTCAACTCGCCCTCATCTCGTTTGCGGTGTTCACTTTCCGTCTTCGAAAAGGCTAAATGGCACGCAGGCCGCGCCGGTGGAACTCGCGGATTTCAGCCGCCGTAGGAAAGGTGAAATAGCTGCCTTTCGATTGATCCAAAGCCGCGGGTGTGGTTGTTCCCTCGCGAATCTGTCTCACAACCTTAGCCATGCAGTGTGCGCCGTGACGTTTAGATCGTTGAATGAGCCGGTCGAGCGTTTCCCCAGGCTCAATAGTCTGTTCATCCTGGAAGAGTGCATCGCCTTCATCAGTCTTTGCGACCATGTAATGGATGGTAAGTCCGACGGTTTTCTCGCAATGAAACATCTGCCAAAACGTCGGCATCATGCCCTTGTATCTGGGCAGCGGAGCATGATGAATGTTGATTGCGCCCTTCGGAGCATTCGTCAGGAGCGGTTCCTTGAGAATGTACGGACACGCAACTGAAATCAGTAGATCTGGAGCTCGCCGGCGCACCGACTCTACGAATTCCGGTGCATTGGGGTTTCCTATCTGTGAGTGCGGGATACCATAGGCGCGGCAGAGTTGAGCGATTGTCGAAAAACGTGATGCATTGGCTTTTTTCGGAAGTTTCCCAAATACCTTTGCGAACGCGAACCGGGTTACAAGGCGCGCCATTCCCAAGATTCCATACAATTGCATCAATTCCTTAATCATCTGCCTGCGGTGGCGCTTCCCCATCGTTGGCGAAGTGGCGATATGAACGATGTCGAATTCGGACGCGTAGTTTCGAACAAATTCGTCGAAAAATGTCAGCACATATAGCGGATCATCCTGGGTAAGAAACTCGATTCGCATGATTGCTCAGGTCCGGACCGTCTCCCAGACAACATGTTTCTTGCCGCGCAATACTTCAATGACACTGCAGAAAGCAGCTGCGTTCAATGTACAAAAATAAAGCGGGATGGCCAGAGGCTTCCACAAACGCTGGATTGGAACAAGAAGCGACAACACTGTGATCACATAGAAGATCATTTGCCCAAGGAGGATCAGTCGGTAGAATGGCTGCCCCCACAAGAAAAGATTGCTGGCCAGAAGCGTGAAGAGAAAAAATGGGACAAGCCAGCGAAGGACTTTGTGCGACCACAGTTGGAAGGACACCCATCCAGACTTCCAGGGCATCAGTAACTCGGGCAGGCTCAGCAAACCCCAGATACCGCGTGTTACCACGCGCACGCGCATCGAGAATTCTTCTGAGGTCGATTGCGTAGTCTCCTCGTACGCCAACGCTCTCTCCTCGAACACCACACGATATCCCTGGCGGATCACGTGCAACGGCTGCACGAGATCGCTGATCACTTCCGGAGCCAAAGGCGTATAGGCTTCCCGACGCACGGAATAGATACAGCCACAGCAACCGCTTATCGTCCGGATACGGGACTGCATAACTTTAGTGAAATTTTCATAATTCCAGAAAGCTATCGTTCCCAAACCCATGGGCGACCGCCCCGCGGGATCGAAATATTGATAACGCCCGCTCACGGCACCCACTTTGGGGTCGGCATAGTTTGAAGCTAGATACCGCAGTGCCTGCGGATGATAAATCGTGGTGGCGTCGGAAAAAATCAACACGTCGCCGTGGGCTATCTTCACCCCCTCGTTCTGCGCATTCGTCTTGCCTTTGCGGCCCGAAACTTGCAGCAACCGTACCCTGGGATCTCGAAATGATTCAACTATGGCATCTGTTTGATCTGTGGAGCCATCCGAGAGAACGAGAATCTCAATCAAGTCGGACGGGTAATCTAGGGCAAGAGTTTGCTCAATCTTCCTTCGGATGCCGGTTTGCTCGTTATATGCAGCAATCAGAATGGACAGCCTAGGTGTAAAGTCAGCTTTCGGACGTCGACGGGGTACGAACATTGCAATGGCAGCCAACAGGAAGGGATAGCCCGCGTAAACATAAAAGAGCACCGCGAAGGAAACCCAAAACAAGAGTTCGGCAAGCGGCATTGGACTAGTTCCGATCCTTCGCAAGGAGACGATCGTAAGACTGCGTCAGCTGTTGGATCATGACTTCCGCCGTGAACTTCCTCTCGACAATCTCCCGACCTGCCGCTCCCATTCGCGCTGCTTCCATCGGATTGCGTAAGAGCTTCAAGATTCTGTCGGCTGCTGCATCAGCATCCTCATTTTCCACCAAATAACCGTTCCGGCCATCTTCGAGGGCTTCGGAGTTACCTCCAACGCGAGTCGCGACACAAGGCAACCCGCAAGCCATCGCCTCGATAAGTGCATTCGAGAATCCTTCACTGCGCGAAGGCAAGAAGAAAACGTCTGACATTTTTAGGAGCGGGAAGATATTCTCGGATTCACCGAGAAAGCGGACTTTTTCCTTAATCCCGAGAGCTGCAATCCGTTCCTCAATTTCCTGAAAGTGCAGGGGCTCCGAGTTTCGTCCTATGACGAGAAAGACTGCGTTCGGAAACTGACGTAATACCTTGGCTGCTGTTTCTACAAGGATGTCGATTCCTTTGACGCGTCGAATATTTCCCACCGTCGTGACAACTGGTGCTGTCGGTTCCAACCTGAGAGAAGCTCGAAGCTCCCCGGCTCCATTCGCGCGCAAAATCTTGTCCAACTCCAATCCATTGTAGAGTGTCTGAACCTTTTGGGGAGCCAGATGGTCCTTGTTAATGCAAAATCGCCGAACTTCTTCAGAAACGGTGAGCACCAGATCGAAGCAAGGATTCAAAAAGCGGTAGGCCACGTCATGCTTAGGAGTTCGCAGTATGCCCATATCTCGCCGACTGGAAACGAGCGCCGGAACACCGGTCATCTTGGATATGAGCCCCCCCCAAAGATCTGCCGTTTCAAAGAAAGTGTGCACGACCTTGACGTCTTCTGATCGAATGAAACTTCGCAGTTTCTTGGCTATTCGTAAGCCCTCCCAGTGTAGAGTCCGCTGCATCGGAAAGACATAAAAGGGACAAGGCATACTCTCAAAGATGTTCAGTCTCAAATCAACCTTGAACGTAATCAACGAACACCTATAACGCTCCTTGGGCAGCAAGCGGATGGTGTTGAGAAGAACGCGCTCCGCTCCACCCATTTCACACAATTGGTCAATCACGAAGAGGACATGTGTACGGCCGTCTCTGCTGAGGGTGGATACATGCAAGGGAACGCTCATGCGCAAGAACCCTCATGTGCCACGGAGGGATCGACCTGGAATTCTTCTGCTTCCATTGCCGGCTCCTCCTGTTCGTGGCTCTCCTTCTCTTGACTCAGGACACGCAGCCCCCGAGCCGCGAGTCCCAGAAGAACCCACAAGAATCCGTTAACTTGCAGATAGGTCCACCGGTCGCCGAACAAGTTCACGACGATCGCGCAGATCAACATGGCAAACAAACCGCAGCCGAGTGCACTCATGATCGGGTCCTTGGCCATGCGAAAAAGGCGCCACGACATTTTGCACGCCGCTCCTAATAGCCATAGAAAAATTAAGAATCCAACAAAACCTGTCTCAATCAGAACTTTTACGTAATAGTTGTGAGTATCCGTGTACGGACCGACGCGGCCCATATACGCGTAAGTATTGAATCCCGTACCAAAAATAGGATCTTCATTGAACACGTGCAAAGCGTCCTCCCAAATGGTAACGCGCTCTCCGGCAGATGAATCCAATCCCTCACCTTTCTGGTAAGTCATCGTCACACGCTGTGTGACCGCATTGGGAACAAAACTCTGCCAGCTCACAAGGATGATAACCAGCAGGATTAGAACTTTTCGCTCCTTGACCAGCCCCAAAACAAAGAGTCCCATTAGGAATCCCGTGTACGCACCACGAGAGAAAGTCAACTCAAGGCAATAGATACTCGTTAGTGCAATCGCCAAGAGCCCCAATTTGAGCACGTGCCTCTTGGCAAAGACTGCAAGGCCAATTAAGAAAATGGCGAATTCGGCCTGGAAGGCTCCCATGCCATTTTCCCCTGCGTAGCCCAACGCGCCGGCATCACGAAGCTCGTAAGAAAAGTGGGAAAAATCTCGGCTTCCAACCGTGCTTAGGTAATTCCTGTTCACCATCAAGACAGAGACGCACATCAGTCCGATCACGATAGCCATTTGCCTTCTCGTGCGGATCGAAGCTGCGGCAACAAAAAAGAGAAAAAACATCTCGACGTAATTCTTCCAGTCCGAGAACCTACGGTCGTCGAAAGAAATGGGCAGCGGCCCGCCCAGATAGAAAGCACCCTGCCAGAGAGACAGATAGGTCAGAACAGATATGGCCAATAGGACCTTATTAAGCGGTGAGGAACCAAAGATCTGCCGCTCAGCACGATGTACGAATAGGCCGACCAAAACCCCCAGCAGCAAAATGTCAACAAGTTTCTCCCCCAGCGGATAGCTGTGAAGCCAATATCGAGCCGTCTGCAAAGGGAGCAGGGGAACCAGGCAATAGAGGCCAATCTGTGGTTTCCAAGCGATTGACAGCACGAAGGCAATAATGGCTCCGATGTACATGACCAAGGGCGCGTAACCGGTGAGTCCTAGATGCATTTCATTCGTCTCTTTATCTGAATTCTTCCACTTATTCCAATTCAGTATCTGCCAAGCCGCCTACCTGCGAGTCTCGCTGACAATCAGCGTATTTCGATTTCACTCCTAGTAGAGTGTCGGCAAACCCTTCGAAATAGATCTTCTCTCTCATCGTCATTATTTGACTGAAAGATCGTCTGAATATACTCTGCCATTGGCGCGAGACGCATTGACAGACTATATCGCCCCGGGATACGCAATAGGCTCGACATTCTCCTCCCATGGCAGCTCGGACGCGGCTTTCTTGGTGATGAGGGATTTACTCGGTGTTCGCCAAGATTGCGGTTCGTTTTTCCCTGCTCCGGGCTTTGCAAATTTCCATGCTTACATCGTGAAGCTTTCGGGCCCGGTCTCGCCACTGAAACTCGCGCTGGACTCGGTCTCTTCCCGCATCTCCAAGTTGACGTCGTAGGTTGGTATCAATGAGTAGCCTTCGAAGCGTGGCAGTCAATTCATCTACTTGGCTGGCGTCAACTCGAAATCCTGTTTCCCCCTCGATAATGGCGTCTGCCGTTCCTCCCGAGCGCCCCCCAATCACTGGTTTCCCCGTTGCATTTGCTTCTAAGAACACCATACCGAATCCCTCCAGGTCCCCGTTTGCTTCCTCACGATTCGGCATGGCAAAAACATCGCATAAGTTGTAGCAATCCGGAAGCGATTCTTCCTGAACGCGGCCAGCAAATCGAACGGAATCCATGATTCCCAATTCCGCAGCGAGTTTCTGGAGCTTTTGCTCCTCTGGCCCGCGTCCAACGATGAGATACACTGCGTCCGGCAATTCCCGAGTGAGGCGGGCCATTGCGCGCAGCACGAGATCGTGTCCTTTTCGCGAAATCAAGCGTGCCACCGTAAGCACGACTTTCTTGCCTTTCAGATTCCACTTGTCGATCAGCTCCTCGCGGACGGGCCTCGGCGAAAAACGCTCGAGATCCACTCCCGGAGTGATCTTGACTACGCGGGATTCTGGCACACCTATTCGGAGCAGGCTCTTTCTTGCAAACTCGGCGTTCGCCACGACCACATCTGCTCCCAGGTAGATTTTGTCGCGAACATGCGGCTGGTATTTGTACCGATCGGTAAGAGCGACTTCCTCTCCATGACAATAGGCAAGATACGGAATGCACGTCATCCCCTTCAAAATCAGGGCGCTCACTCCCTGTGGGTACAAGTCGCCCGCGTGGAGAATCGTCGGGTTCTCTTTGTGAACGTGCCATGCGGCATGCAGGAACGCGCCAAGTCCTTTGGGTAATTCATGCATTCGCCAAGTGGAAAGCGGTTTAAGCCAGCGAACGATTCCGAAGGAATCGGATGACGCTCTCCGATCAAACTCTTCCCAACCGGGGACCTTTTTCGTCGCGATATACTCGCGGGAGCCTCCGGCATGAGGCAAGAAGGAGTCCGTCAGCATCAATACCTTCATATTATTATCAGGAGTCAAATCAGAATTGCTCAAGTGACGATTCTCCGAGCTGCGGCAACAAAACAATACTGCCAAACACTCCTTGAGCTGCTATTTGGACGGGCAAAATTTGACCGGACTGTCAAAGAATTGGGTGAATCTTCCATAAGAGTCCTGCTACAGCCCCGATCGCGAGAATCGAGAAGCTCACAGCGAAAGCAACGAACCGTAGATGTCTGTGACGTTCTATAGGAGATTGAATATTAGGAATAGCCGCTAGCATAGGAATAGGTTCTGGGTACGCAACACGAATCTCTCGCTCCGTTTTGACCCGAGGATCGAGGTGTTCTTTGACGATCACAAACGCAACAGAACCAAAAAACGATATAAAGAACGAGGCTGCCACACGAGCGGGATCCAGTACGATGAATCTTTCCCCTTTCTGCTGGGAATCGAGATCATTCGACATGTCCGCAGAATAGGTCTTGCTCAGCAAAGTATCGTACCGAGCCTTCGAAATATCGTAGTCGCGCATAATATCTTTCAACTCCTGCTCGCGTCGTGGGATCGCCTCGACTTTAGCCTGATAATTCGCAATTTGCTCCCGGATTCGTTTTTGTTCTTCTTTCAAACGCTGCATTTCCCTTCCGATGACTTCAAGCCGTAGTCCCGTTGTTGTAGGCTTGGTCGACCGCGAAGTCGAAATCTCGGAGGGTTTGTCCGCCGGGAGCGCAATTAAACCTTCGTTGACGTGATTCAGTCGTCTGACCAACTCCTTCACTTCAGGGAATTCATCGGTATAGCGTCGGTGAAGTTCGCTAAGCCTTGCTTCGAGTTGGTTCTTCTCAATCTCCAAACGCGCTCTCTCGGACACTGGTTGAGAATTGCCGCCCGGCATCGACACCGAATCCGGTAGCTGCGTGAGAAACAACCGTTCCTCATCGAGGCGGTTCAAATTGCCCGCATTCGCCTGCGACTCTGCCTGCAAGCTCGATAGAGCATGGAGAATAGCTTCTTGTTGCTGCGGCAATTCCCCGAGATGAGACATTTTGTATTGACGCAGATTATTTTCCTGCTCTTCGAGTACCTTCTTCGCATCTTGCAATTGCAAATTCAAGAATTCCGTTGTTCCAACAGCATGTTGCTCCCGGCTCTTGAGATTCCATTCGATAAAGTCCGAAGCCAGCTGATTTGTCACCTTGGCAACGATCGTCGGATCCTTCCCCTGATATGTAATCGAGAAAATAGCCAAGCCGCCTCCAGATTGCTTAACTTCGATCACGACGTCGCTTCTCATCTGCTCAATGACCGCCTCACGTGGGGACGTTCGGCGAAGTTGCGGGTAGAGGTCCCACTGATCAATGACCTTCTGCAGACGAGTCCCACTCAACACCTCCTGGCTGATGGTTTGCAACCGATCCAAGGGGCTTACGCGCACGAGTTCCGAAACGAATTGTTCCGGTACCCTTTGAGGGTCCACCTCGACCGTCGTCGTAGCCTTGTATTTGTTCGGCAAAAGTGCGATCGCGATGAACCCGCAGAGCGTCAATCCCACGGTCATCAAATAGACCCACCACTTGTGTCGCCGGACAACCTGCAAGTACTCCAACACTTGGGTTATCGGCAGTTCCGCAATTGAAGTATTCATGGGTCTTTTCCAGTCGCTATGTAAGAGATTTACTTGACAATCCGGACGGGAAGCGGGTTCCATCCCAGTGTGACCACTGCCATATTCTGCCCTAGAATCGGCCCTCCGGAAACTTGCTCGAAGCGCCTATACGCTGTTCCGAGGGCAATAGTACGCGACAGGTTCCAAGAAAAATTAGCTCCGACGAAATAGGCTACATAGGCCCCCAGACCAGTTTGCATGCGAACGCTCCGCGCATAGCCTGAGTCCAAGTTAATGTCGAAAGCCTCCGAAAGTTTTCTTGCGTACGAAACCGCGGCAGTATCGCTCCATTTCGTATTAGCCAAATAGTTGGTCATGTAGGAGCGGCCGGCCGTCAGCCCCATTCGAGACCTTCGGCTCAAGGGATAAGACAGAGCAATATCGTAATTTCCGATGGTTCCTTTGTTACATCGAGCAGCTTCAAACTCGGGGCCGCCCGCAACAGATAGATTGATATCATGACCAAGTTGACGCGAAATTCCAAAGTTAAAGCCGTAGCCGTCACAACTTCCCAGGGATAATGCTTGGTGAAAGTAGTTGCCCCCGACATTGAAAGACGTACGCGGCGATACCGCTGCAGAATAGGACACACGAGCGAAAGTCGAGCTGCTACTTGGACCACTCTCAAGCGATGAAAAATAGGACTCCCCGGCGGAGAAACTCATCGCTTGGGAAGCACTTCTCTGCCAGATGAGGCCAACATTATTCGCTGTTGTAAACACGTTGCCTCTATTGAACTGGAAAACGGCCGCACTGGGATCTACGACCGGAGCCCCTTTATTGACGTTAAACGCCAACGGACTCAGCAATCGAGATGAATCCGTTCCGTAGGTGTTCGACGTGCCCAACTGCAGCACCCAATTCGGTGCTATCGGCTGGCCAAAAGTAATGTTTCCGACATGAAACACTTGGCGACTCGATGGACCTGAGGTACTTTGCACGACGAAGGGCGCATATTGGACGCTAAACGAGGAGTGATTACTTGCATTGATGATAGCAACATGCGGACCCCAGAGGAATTGGCTGTTGTCCTGACCTACGGAATTCTCTGCAAAATTGCGGACGTATGATTCCGAAACTCCCATGCCATACATGAAGAATGTACGCCGCCTCGGTTGCAATGTCCCGAGATCCAAGTACCGCTGATCCGTGCCAAGAAGTATGACACTTTGGGAATAGCTGGGTAGCACCAGTGCAGTCGGCTTAACGTCCTGGGAATCCGTCGAAGGAACTGGCTTGTCGGGGTTTTCCTGCGCAAAAAGCACCGTGCCGGTGCCGCTCAGCGCGAAGAGGCAAAGCATTATCCTCATCCATATACTGCAAAGGTTACTACCTCTGTTTTGTCTCATGGCACCACGACCGTGTCACCTGGAAGGAGCAGTATGTTCTGCTCCGGTTTGTCGCCCTTGATGACCTGCGAATAATTAAAAGGAAACCTCTGCTGTTTTCCATCCACCGTTCTCAATACGAAGATGCCCTTCTTGTTCGCGAATTGCCCCAACCCACCGGCGTTCGTGATCAACCGCAATATGGTGGTTGGAACTAGCAGTGGATACGCTCCCGGCTTGCCCACCTCACCGGTAATGAACGCCAGTCTGCTTCGGATCTCCGTCACTGTCACTGTGACCTGGGGATTCGTTAGAATGGATTGCAACTTGTTGGCCAGCAAAGTCTGGGTTTGCACGGGAGTCAGCCCTCTAACGAGCACTTCTCCAATGAGTGGAAGTGAAATCTTCCCGTCCGGTCGCACGACGACACTCTGGGATATCTCGGGCTCTTTCCAGACATTGATGTTCAGGACATCGGATTCACCGATGACGAAGTCGCCCGGCGTCGCTACCTGCCCAGAAGCCGTTGGAGATCCCTTCGAATCGGCGTTCTTCCCCTGAACAGGCGGCTCCTTCTGGCTCGCTTGGGCTTTCGCCCCGGCATCGTGACCGAAGCCAACCTGGACGTATCCAAGAACGGCTACTAGCAAAGTCCCAATCACGTAGCTCTTAACTCTCTTGATCATATTTCTCGGTCCCTTCAGTCGGGTCCCTTATAGGCTCTGCACATGTGATTTGAGCACGTCGCCTGCCATGTGAGGAATGGGTGTACTAGCTAAGTTCTTTATTTTCAATGAGTCGGCAGCCACTCTGGGCTTAGTCCACAGGTAAAGAAGAAAATTGTTTCCCAGCGCAGGCTAGCATATTCCCCTCTCAAAAGTAGGCAGGTAGCAGGATATTTCAGCAGGGAACCAGGAATAGATGTTACTGCGCGCCTCGTCCAAGAATCACAACCTTGGCGGTCTCAAAAAGAATTGCACAATCAACAAGCAGCGACATGTTTTTCAAGTAAAACAAGTCAAATTCGAGTTTCCCTTTGGCGTCATCGAGGCTGGCGCCGTAGCGAAACCTTACCTGCGCCCATCCCGTTAGACCAGGCCGGATCGAGTGCCGAAGGTTGTAGAAGGGGATCTCCTTCTCAAGCTGGTCACAGAAGTAAGGCCGTTCTGGACGCGGCCCCACGAGGCTCATCTCACCACGAAGCACGTTGAATAGTTGCGGGATTTCATCCAGGCGAGTCTTCCGTAGGATGCGACCGATCCGTGTGATTCGGCTGTCACGCTGTTCCGCCCAGCGTGGCCCATCTTTCTCTGCGTCTTGGACCATGGACCTGAATTTGAGCAATTCAAATTCGCGACCTTTGTGCCCAGCGCGCGTCTGGCGGAAGAAGATGGGAAGGCCACTGTCCAAATATATCGCCAGTGCAATCAACGGTATCAGAGGCGAGACGATAATGAGGATGGTCAACGAAACGAGGATATCCATAAATCTTTTTGCAGCCAGCAGGAGTCGAGATTTCTTGAATCCATCCGACAGGATTAGCCAACTCGGAGAAAGTCGCTCGAGCAGAATGCGACCGTGAAGTCGCTCGAAGCAACTATGCACATCTTCTATTCGCACACCCCCGAATTTGACATTGAGTAGCTGTTTAATCGGCGTGCTGCCCCTTCGTTCCTTCAACGACAGTATGATCCGATCGACTCTTTCCTGCGCTACAATCTGCTCCACGTTCGCAAAATCACCGATGATTTTAGGATTGGCGAGAGACCGCCCAATGTCTTGGCCATTCTCGTCGAGGAATCCAACAACCCTCAAGTTATATTCCGGGTGGGCGAGGATATGCCGCACCAGCAATATGCCTGATTCTCCCGTCCCCATGATCAGCACCCGCTCATTGCCGCGTGATAGCAGGTTTGTCGCATTTGCTGACAGCCGCCAACTTAGCAAGAGGGCAAGGATCAAAGGCGCCGCCAAGAACGCAACGCCGCGGCCCAGACTGGTTGCGGGGGAAATATAGAACAACAGGGCTAACAAAAAACAGGCGGCTCCAAGCGCTTGCATGGTGTGGACAAAAAGGTTGTCTCTCCGTCTCACTACTTGAAAATCGTAGAGATCGTTGAAGTAGAGAGACAGCCCGCAAACGATCGTGATCAGAGTAATTTTTGTCCACAAGCTCAATTGCACAACCATTTCCGGGAAAGGCATGGCCGTGCGTGCAGCACTGGCAGCCAGTAAGGAAAATATGATGGCCACCCCGTCAACTCCGATGAGGAGTAAGGTTCTGGCAGGAACCTCATGAGTACCAATCTTGGGCATAAGAGCTCAGGAACTGAGGTTTTTCGCCTTGGAAGCTATTCTGAACGCCCAGTCGCGATGGTGAATGCACGTCCGAGTCCAGACACAAGCCACATATCTCATTTTGTTTCAGTTGGTTAGAAGACGTTGCAGGAGCGGCCACCGGAGCGTGGGAAAACTGTTTCTTCTTTCTCTCCAGCAACGTTCACAGCCCTGGGTTTGGGCTCGAGACCTTGCTACGCGCCACGGAGATTCATGAGAGGCCCTCCTCCTCTCTGGGAGGAGGGCTAGGCACAGCCCCGGTGGGTCGGAGGGTGCGATCGTATTTTTCAAAGAGCCAGCTCTCTTCGGCATTCAAGTAGCGCGCGAGTTGCATACGTTGCGTTTTCGATGGCTCGCGATAGCCGTGGATAATTTTGCTGAGCACACTCTCATCAATGCCGAGCGCTTTGGCGATATCGATTTGGTGGAAACCCAATCGAAAAACTTGCAGCTTGATGTTTAGATACATGGTCGCCTTGGAACCCCCGATGTGACATTTTGGTCAGTGCAATCTGGTTTTCTTTCTCCTGCGAGTTGGCCGCTTGCCAGCGACACTTCGGGACGAATGGATTTCTCAGGGCCTGGCTTCATATTTATACCCATAGTACTGCTTCTCGTTTGTATCGGCGCCATTGAAAACGAAACCCAGAAGTTTCTTGCGATCCACTGCGCTTGCCGATTTCTGCAAAGTTTCCCGTTGCCCATAATGGGCTCGCACTACCACAATCACCCCTTGGCAAGCCGCGCTGATCAGCTCAAAATCAGCCAGCGGGATAATCGGCGGTGTGTCGATTAGAACGACCTCGAATAGTTCGCTGCAGCGCCCGAGATGCTCCTGCCAGTGCGATCCAGTGAAAAGCTCCGGCGGAGGGGAGGAACTGGTGCCGGCAGGAAGCACGAAGAAATTCTTCTGATTGGTTGCAACGATCGCTTCGTCTAGAGTCGCTTTGCCGGCAAGCACTTCTGCAAGGCCTGGTGTAGTCGTCGGATGATCTAGTAATCTCGTCAGCCCACCCGTACGTAAGTCACCATCGATAACCAGTACCCGTTGTTGCGGGAGCTGTACATAGCACAAGCCAAGATTCATGGTCGTCAGAGTCTTGCCTTCTCCCGGCAGTGAGCTGGTAATGGCAATCGTTTTCAACCCTGCCCTCGCCTGGGCTCTCATAAGTCTCATCCTCAATGCTCGATAAGCCTCAAGAGCCACCTTGGAGGATTCATCCTGACGGAGGATGAGGTCCGTCGCGTTCCCATTCCCAACATGGACTTGCTGACACTGAGTGAGTTGCGTGTTAGGCGGCGCTGGTGTTTCCAATATGGAGCCGTGTTTGATCGACTCCAGCATCTCCCGCACATCCATATCGGGATCCGAAAGCCCACGCTGCGCCCTCTGATTCGCCTTCTGTGCCTCATTGAAAAACTTGCTCATCTATAGCTCCATAGAGGAAGTGCGATTCAGCTTCATGGCTTGTACCAGAACATCGACGGCTGTCTCGATGATCTTGTTGCCCACCGGATCTCTTTCCTGCATCGCGTTGACCGCCACTGCGACCTGTTTCTTGATGCTCATTTCGGGACGAATCTCATCCGACGCGGGCACGAGAGCATTCCGCTTTTTCATGGCTTGAACTAAGCGGTCGAGCGCCGATCCGATCTCCGCATCTCTCACGACTTCGGCCCCACTGGTCATGCCCGCGGAACCGGCGCCATTCCCCTCGGTTGGCTGTTCGATTTGCGCCTCATGCAATCCCAGCTCGGAAGCTGACTCCTCGACTGTCAACAGATCGATCATAGGCCGGCGCGCTTTGTATCCGTTCGTCAAGCAGGCATCGCAGAGCAAGTTGATGATCCGCGGAACTCCTTCCGTCAGACGAACAATCTCTTGGAGGACTTGCGTAGAAAATAGAGGTGCGGCACCACGATATCCTGCAGAACGAAGCCTCTCCGCGACGTATGCGCGTACCTCTGCAAGATTCAGGGGTCGGAGCGAACAACTGACCGCAACCCGTTGCCGAAGCGCGCGCATCTCGGGTTTGCGTAAGATGCCCAGGAGTTCCGGTTGCCCGCAAAGGACAATCTGCAAGAGCTTCTCCTGGTACGTGTCCGCATTGCTCAGGAGACGAATCTCTTCGAGAAGCTCCGGTGAGAGCAAATGCGCCTCGTCCACGAGTAAAAGCGAAGTGCCACCTTTCCTTTGGGTATCCAGGAGCATATGCTGAAGCGCCGAAAGGCGCGCCGGCTTACTGGTCCCCGAACACGGAATTTCGAATTCCGTAAGAATCATCTCCAGAAATTCTTCACGGCTCAGAGTGGGATTGAGAATAAATGCCGAGGAAATCGGATTGGAAGTTGTCGCCCGCTCCGAAAGGATTTGCAGGGCTGTATGCACAACTGTCGTTTTCCCGGTCCCGATCGGGCCGGTCATGAGGACAAACCCTTTGCGGCGCATGACCGCTTCAATGAGTGCGGCCAGCGCTGCAGCGTGAGGCTCGGAGAGGTGAAAGAACCTCGGGTCCGAAGTCAACCGAAAGGGCTCTTCGCGCAAATTGTAGAAAGTCGTGTACATGTTAGGTGGAGCCTGTCGGCGTGGAGCTAAAGTCCTCGGAAGCCACCAGAGTCAGGCTTTTTCTGCAGCGCTTCCTTTCCGTATACTTTGTAATTCAATGCAACTTGCTCCAATCAGACCCTAGGCTCATTCCCGCGAGGATGCGCGAGTGTCAAGAAGTTTCCGACATCAGCAATCCAGCACATCATGTTCCAGTCAAGCTCAGACGCCTGTCAGAGTGTCTCGGACCTAAGTCCATTATTTTTCAGCACTTTGGCGTTGGTCTACAATCCTCCTTGTTTGCTTCCCAAGAGCGCAAGCCCAGTTCTTAGGAAAGAAATTTCCCAATTGCGCCTGTCCGAGAATCGCACCTGAGAAACATTCTCCCGCCGCTTGTAGGATTTTTTGAGTCTTTAATAGTTGCGTAACAATGGGAACAGCGTGGGAAAAGACTTGCTATTATGCAGCGGAACAGTTCCGGATATCTGCAGAACCGCAGAATTACATTACGCTAAATCACTGAAAACAAAAGACTACCTGGCCAACACCATTGGAGGCGTGCATGCTCCCATTGGCAGCGATCCTAGGAGAAACCGTGATTTTCCTCGAAACGCTTTCAGACTCTGCTCAGTTATTCTTTCTTGGCTCGGTGTTCTTGCTCGGCGGTTTCGCCATTCGTGGAGTTCGCTCTGCGATCGTTCAATATCGTACTTCCTTCTCGCCAAAGCCCCAGCCACCACCCGAACAAATCTGCCCATCAAATTCGTAGTCTAACCCTCCCGATTCTTCAGGTTAGTAGCGCCAGCCACGCTAAAACTGTACGCCCGGTACCTCTCCGCTCTCCGAGCTGTTTGGATGTGTGGGTAGCCGAGCTAGCCTCAGGTTGACTGTCCTCGGCTGTCTACAGGGAGTAGCTCTCCGAATACTGAGAGAGCCCGATGTGTATCGAATTTGTGCCGGTAGAATAGAAAAAGGGGGAGCAGCTCGCTTCTACACCCCCTAGAGCTATTAGGGTACGGTCGCTATCACTTGGTTTGAGTCGACGCTCTGAACTCCGCTGCTGTCCACTGCCGTTGTCACGTAGTAGTAAGTAGCCCCGCTTAGCACGGTTGTGTCCGTGTAGCTCAGTCCTGTAACCAGAGAGGGATTTATTAGAGTGTACGGTCCGCCGTTCACTGTTCCTCTATAGACGTTGTAACCGGAAACCGTTGATGTGCTGGCCGTCCAGCTCAGAGCCGCGGAATGCGCCTGCTGCGGTGTAGCTGTGAAGTTCACGGCGCTGTTGTTGGCTCCATTTATCGGCACGCTCTGATTCACGGGGGTGAAAATGTACCCCGCATTGCTCGGGGTGACCGTATAGGTCCCATTGGCCACGCCGGTAAACGTGTAATTGCCGGAGCTATTGGCAGTTGTACTGGCGCTCGCCGGCCCGCTTAACGTCAGCGTCGACCCACTCCCGCCTGCTGTCGGACTGATTGTTCCAGAAATGCTAAAAGTCTGGAAGGCTGTCGCAGTGAAATTCAGCCCTGTGACATTGGCTCCGTTGAGGGTCATGCTCTGGACTATGGGGCTAAATGTGAAACCCGTGCGGCTCGGGGTAACCGCATACGTACCGTTTGCTAATCCACTAAAGGTGAAATTGCCAGAACTGTTGGCCGTCGTCGTGGCGCTTGCTGCTCCGCTTAAGGTTACCGTCGTTCCGCTACCGCCGGTCGCCGGACTGATCGTCCCCGACATGCTGAATGTTTGGGGCGGCGGTTGGGTACTTTGTCCGCTCACGACGCCAGCGCAGCCCCAGAGGAGGGCCATCGGCACAAGGATACCCACCAGCAAGAGCGCACCGCGAGCGCGGGAACTTATGTTCTGCGAGTGCGGAGCTTCGTTTCGTGCGAGATTCATCGTCCAGGCCCCTCAGAAGTCTGCCTGGACGTGAGAGTACGTCTATAACGAGCTTTGAGAAACTGGCTAGGAGTCCAAATTAGGTACAGGTATTTACCCTGTCCCTCAAGCCAATGAAATGCGAGTTTCGGCATCCAGGCTTGACGCTAAGGCCATCTCATTAATCCTATGACCTTTGAAGCCGAGGACTGGCGCATCAGGGGCGTCAATCCCTTCTGGACTCTTCCCAAGGGTCCTGACTTCTCCACAGTCCGGAACCTAGTAAAAATTATCCTCGAAACATCCACCGGCCTGTCTTACGTGTGCCGCCTATTGGCAGCCCAAAGCGTCAGCCTCGCGTCTCCCTCTTCCACTTACGGTATCGGAGCGGTCACCTCATTCGAGTAAGAGCTTTCGACGCCGCTGGAATCCACTGCTGTGGTCACATAGTAGTAAGTTGTGCTGTTCTGGACTGTTGCATCCGAATAGCTGAGACCGATAACCAGCGAGGAATTTGTCTTCGCGTAATTACTACCGCTCACCGTGCTACGGTACACGTTATACCCCGACACGGCCGAAGTACTTGCATTCCAGGTCAGCGCCACCGAATGCTGTACGGGCGTGACTCCCGTTCCTGATAGAGAGATCAAGGCGGGCGACCCAATCGCGTTGCTCGCGATCGAGATGCTTCCATTTACGGTCCCGGCTACCGTGGGATTGAACTGGATGGTTAGGGTGAGGTTCTGCGACGGAGAAAGAGTCACGGGCGCACTTCCTCCCGTCATCGAGTAGCCTGATCCGCTCAAGGTTATCTGTGAAATCGAAACATTCGAATTGCCAGTATTCGTGATGGTCACGTTTTGCGAAGCAGAGGAAGTGCCCGTTGTTACGCTGCCAAAACTCAGAGTGGTCGGGCTGACGCCGAGAGTCAACGAGGCCGCGATTCCCGTGCCGCTAAGCCCCACTGAAGTGGGCGAAGTAGGCGCGTTGCTTACAATCGAGATGCTGCCGGACACAGCGCCTACCGACTTCGGCAGGAATGCGACTGTGATCGTGGTCTGCTGCCCAGCGTTCACATTCAAGGGCAGAGAGAATCCGCTGGTACTGAACGAACTTGAGCCAGATGGATTCACCTGAGTGACGCTTAGTGTAGCCGTGCCGATATTGGTGATGACCAAGGCTTGCGACGAGGTACTTCCGACCACACCGTTTCCAAAGTTTATGGAAGTGGAGCTCAGTTGAATAGCAGGTGTTGGCACCGCGTTCACCGTCAGCGTCGCCGCCGCGCTTGTGACCGTTCCTGCTGTATTCGTTACCGCTGCCCGGAACGTCGATCCGCTATCCGCCGTCGTTGTCGCCGCCGTCGTGTAGATTGCCGCATTCACCGTGAGCGTGGCTGCGCTGCTGGTCATACTTCCGGCCGTGTTGCTGACCACCACTGTGAACTGGGCTCCGTTGTCGGAGGTCGTTGTCGCCGGCGTCGTATAACTTGCCGCTGTCGCTCCCGCGATGTTCACTCCGCTCTTCTGCCACTGGTAACTCAGTGGCGCGGTCCCGCCCGCCACCACCGTGAAGCTTGCCGTCTGTCCCGCCGTCACCGTCTGATTCGCTGGTGCCGTCGTAATCGTCGGCGCCACCGCAGCCGCGCTCACCGTTAGCGTCGCTGCCGCGCTCGTCACCGTTCCTGCTGTATTCGTCACTACCGCTCGGAACGTCGACCCGCTATCCGCGGTCGTCGTCACCGGCGTCGTGTAACTCGCCGAAATGGCCCCAGCAATGTTCACTCCGCTCTTCTGCCACTGGTAACTCAGTGGCGCGGTCCCGCCCGCCACCACTGTGAAGCTTGCCGTCTGCCCCGCAGTTACCGTCTGGTTCGCCGGCGCCGTCGTGATCGTTGGCGCCACTGCAGCCGCACTTACCGTCAGCGTCGCCGCCGCGCTCGTCACCGTTCCTGCTGTGTTGCTTACCACCGCAGCGAACGTCGATCCACTATCCGCTGTAGTCGTCACCGGTGTCGTGTAGCTCGCTGATGTGGCCCCCGCGATGTTCGCCCCGTTCTTCTGCCACTGATAGCTCAGCGGTGCCGTCCCTCCCGCCACCACTGTGAAGCTCGCCGTCTGTCCCGCCGCCACCGTCTGGTTCGCCGGCTGCGTGGTGATCGTCGGCGCTACCGGCACCGCATTCGCTGTGAAGTTTACTCCTGTGATGTTCGCTCCGCTCACGGTCGCGCTTTGATTGCCGGGCGTGAAAGCATAGCCGGTGTGCTTCGGCGTAACCATGTAAGACCCATTCGGCAGTCCGGCAAACGTATAATTGCCCGCGTTGTCCGCTGTGGCAGAGGCGCTCGCCGCTCCGCTCAGCACCACTGCCGCTCCATTGCCGGCCGCCGTCGGATTGATTGTGCCGGAAAGGCTGAAACCACCCGTATTGAACTTGTTGCCACCGTGCCCGTGGTTACCCTTGGAGTCGGTCGAATTAACTTGGTAATAGTAGGTCGTGCCAGCAGCCAGACCGGAAAGCGTCACCTGGTGGCTCGTAACCATCCCTGGATCCATCGGCGTACTAGTTCCGTAGGCAGTGGTGGTTCCGTAATCGACCGAGGAGTTGGCAGGGACGTTTGTTGTCCAAATGACCTGAGAGCTGGCGGTTGTGACCGATCCGGTTTGTACGTTCGTGATGACCAGACGCCGCAGAGCAGCTCAGAATCACAGCACTTGTTGCGCACACCAATCCCTTTAAGGTCGTTTTCACTTTTCTCATTTCCTCAGTACTTTTGTCAGCTCGTTAGCTGGGGCAGGGGGTGGGGGCCCGCGGAAATAGCTGGTAAGTCTTGCCCTAACTTCGCGAGTAGAATAGAAAAGGAATGCGTACCATTACTACTGGCATGCAGAACAGTTTTGGTGCAGGTCTGACAATTCTTCTGGCACTGCACCTTTGTTGCCCTGCGGCCAGGGAGTCATGGACCGAGGGGACGAGGAGATTCGGAATCCTCTCTGAAATCTTACTGATTGGCGCGGCCAACCTTAGGCGTGATCTCCACGTCCTTGCGTGCCGCGAATGGATTGGATTTGATAATCGCCCCGTTCTCATCCCGCGCCACCGCCACCACCACGATTGTCTTCAGTCCGAAAGGGGGTCCATAGGAAAACTCATCGGAAATGTTGTCGATCATTCCCACGGCATTTGGGGGATTCGGGACGCGACGCAGGGGTTTCGGATGTTGTTGGTCGGTGTAGTCAAGAATTTCGAAATGATCGATGCAGTCGTTTGTCCGACTGGAGTTGCAGGCCGGCTGGCGTATGTAATCGTAGGACCAGCTTACGGTTACTCGAGCCGCCAAGGCACCGCTGTAGAAAAACAGGATCGCTATCAACGGAAGCGCGCCAGCCGTTACCAATAAGATTCTTCTCCTTCTCACGTGCGCCTCAATCGCGACCTGTTATCTCTCACGGTAAGCGTAAAATCATCTCACAACTAAGCGCAAGCGGGCGCTCAGCGGCGCATTCGTCGTACTGCGTGAGTCAGGAATAAGACCGGAACCTGGACAGCTCAAATGCACAAATTGAGGGAAGCGTAGCTCTTGGAGCCGGTTCGGCGAAGCAACGCCGCAGTTGGCAATCGAACGACTACAGCTCTGGCATACTACAATTGTGCCTTCAATAATTTCAGTTGTGACCGGCGACGTCAACGAGGTAGAGCACGGCATCCCCGCTGAAAGGCGGAGTGAAGGATTGGTTCGCCGACCCTCCCGCAATAGTTCCGCCCGTGGTGATGGCTCCGTTGCTGGGGTTGAGCCACTCTACACTGAGCGTCCGCGTAGTGGCCGATAAGTTCACCGTGATGCTTCCCCCGTTCGGTGCATAGACCAGATATTCCGCTCCCGTCGCCACGTTATCCGCCAGGCAGAATCCGGTGGAGCACAACCCGCCCTGCGGCGTCATTTTCAGCAAGTCCAGTTTTGTGTTGGCGTAGTTCAACATGTATCCCATGTTGTCTCGGA
>WNFO01001472.1_pt1 | contig 36743 bp, 35 predicted proteins | sample 5400251 | NCBI WGS metagenome assembly WNFO01 (sample SAMN13153354, study PRJNA577476) | soil metagenome | isolation source: 100 cm saprolite under Madrone tree | place: USA:California | collected 2016-06-14
CCGGAGTGCTTGGAGGTTGATAGTTAAGTGGGGCTGCGGGAAGGCTGAATTCCGCAGGAGGCTTTCCGATTAGGGTCGCAATAGCATGCTCAAATTGCGCTCGTTGCACGGTGACGTCGGTGTCCTGCACGCGCGTCGTGTCCAACTGGGTTTGCGCTTGCGCAACGTCGGCCTTCGGGGCCACGCCTCCTTTGAAGCGATTTACTGTGAGCTGCAGGTTATCGGTATAGGCTTTGACCGTGTCGTCGAGAAGTTGTTTCTGAGCGTCGGCGCTGCGCAATTCGAAATAGTCCAGGGCAAGTTCCGCCTCGAGGCTGAGCTTGGCGGTCTCGTAGTCGGCGGCCGTCGCCTGCGCTTCTTCCCGCGCGGCAGCGACGCTGCGCCGCACGCGGCCCCAGAGATCCAGCTCATAGGAAAGATCGAAGGGCAGGACGAAATCGCCCTTGCTGGATTGTTGGATCTTCGACGAAAAGTTCGGTGAATAATCCGAGTTCTTGACGTAGCTGGCGTTCGGCGCAGTGGAGATGGTTGGAAACTGCGCAGCCCGATTGAAGCGAATCGCTGCACGAGCTTCGCGAAAGCGCGCTTCCGCTACCCTCAGGTTCTGGTTGGAACCGGCGATCTGCTCTTCCAGCTTGTTCAGTTCCGAATCGCCGAAAATCTCCCACCAGTTACCGTGGCTCCTTTGATCCGCAGGATGCGCGGGCTGCCACTGGCCTGACTCTTTGAATGAAGCAGGCGCTTCTTCCTTGAAGGTCGCGGTGGTGGGAACGGCGGGCTTAATGTATTTCGGACCAACAGTACAGCCCTCAAACGCCACAACCAGCAGCACCAGAAGCAGCGCGGCGATTCCCGCAAGGATGAGCCGGACCGCACCGATTACGTAGCTCATTGCTTGGACCCGCCTGTTGGTTTCCTGCTTAGGCGAACGGACATCCCAGCAACTAGAGAGTCCGATGGATCGACAATGACTGCGTCCGTTGGATGCAAGCCTGAAACGATTTCTACGCTATTGCCGTAATCGCGACTGATCTTGACCGGAACCAACTCGACTTTGCCATTGCGAACAAGTCCGACCTGCAAGCCCTCTTTGCGGAAGATCAACGCATTCGATGGAACGGTTACTGAGCGAGTTTGGTCGGGCAGCTTGAGGTGCACAAAGACGTAAGCGCCTGGTAGGAGTTGGCCGGTCGGATTGTCCACATCGACTTCAACGAGCAATGTGCGCGAAGCGATGTCGATGGAGTTGGCGTTGCGAACGAGAGTGCCACGGAAGATTTGGCCCGGGAATTCATCGAGGGTCAAAGTGGCTGGTGCACCGGGTCGTGCGGCACGGGAGTACACCTCGGGAACCGAAACGTATAGGCGGAGCGTTCGGATCGCGGCCATGTGAAAGAGTTCTTTCGGTTGCGTGCTGGCCCCGGCATCGATCAGTGCTCCGATGTCCGTATTGCGTGCGGTGATAATTCCGTCGAAGGGTGCATAGATCTTTTCGAACGATTGCAGCTGCTCAAGGCGCCGCACGTTGGCGGCACTGGATTCCGCCGCGGCTTTCACCGCGCTGAGATTGCTTACCGCCTGGTCGGTCTCCTGCTGCGACACGGAGCCGTTGCTTACCAGGTCCTGCCAACGAGTCGCGGTGATCTTGGCAATGTTCAGGTTGGCTTGCGCAGTCTCCAGGTCAGCTCGAGCCTGTAGCAGCTGCTGGTCGACTTCCGGGGTTTCGATCTCGGCAAGCAACTGGCCTTTCTGCACGTGTGCACCAATGTCGAAATACCAATGCTTGAGATAGCCATTGGTTCGCGCATAGATCGGTGCATCGCTGAACGCCTGGGTGTTGCCGGGCAGAATAATTTCCTGTGTGGGAGCGCCCTCACGCGGAAAGACCACGCCGACGGTGGGAATGGCGGCTTCTTCGGTCCGTTGCATCAGGCGCGATTCGGCCACCGCGCGCGAATGAATACCGGAATAAATCAGGAGCGCGAGAACCGCGAGCGCGGCTGCCGCAACTAGGATTGCGGTCTGGCGCCGAGCTTCTGGGCGAGGGTGAAATCCGTCCGGACTCGGCTGCATGGTCTGCACTTCGGTCGTTTCTGGCTCGGGACTGGTCGTCACATTTTCCTCGCTCGATAACATTCGTTTTCCTTTAACTCAAGCTTGAATTGGTCCGGACTCGCCCGCGGACTGTTGTTGGACAGCTGAGGGTTCGCGCCGTCGGTGAAGCAAACTGAAGACGGCAGGGACGAAAATCAGGGTGGCAACGGTGGCGCACAGCAGGCCGCCAATGACGGCGCGCCCGAGCGGCGCATTCTGCTCGCCGCCCTCGCCGAGGCCGAGCGCCATGGGAATCATGCCGATGATCATGGCCAGAGCGGTCATGAGCACGGGACGAAACCGGGTGAAGCCGGCTTCGATGGCCGCTCTAACCGGATCTCCGTGATGCAGCAGTAGTTCTTTGGCAAAGGAAACCACGAGAATACTGTTCGCCGTTCCCACGCCCATACACATGATGGCTCCCATCAAGGCGGGAACGCTGAGTGTTGTATGCGTGAGGAACAAGAAACCGACGATGCCGGCAAGAGCGGCAGGAAGCGCGGTAATAATGATGAAGGGATCGAGCCAGGACTGAAAGTTCACCACAATCAGGAGGTAGACGAGAATGATGGAAAAGATGAGTCCTCCGAGCAACCCGAGATAAGAGCTGCGCATGGTTTGCAGTTGTCCCCGAACCGTGACGAAGCTTCCGCGCGGCAAGGACTTTCGGTTGGCATCCACAATGCGCGTGACCTCGCGGCCCACCGCTCCCAAATCGCGGCCCTGAATGGCGGCGTAAATATCCACCACGCGCCGGATATTGTAGTGGTTGATCACTTCCATCTCGTTTGAACGGTTGATGGAGGCGACATCGGCGAGAATTTCGGGGCGAGCAGCGCTCGAAGCATTGAGCGGAGTGTTCTGGAGATCTTGCAGGGATTGAATGGAATATTGAGGAGTCTGAGTCACCAGGTTGTAACTCACACCGTTCTTCCAATTCAAAAAGAACATCGGCGTGATCTGGAAACTGCCGCTGAGTGAGTTCAGCAAGCTATTGGCTACATCGCGCTGGGTGTAGCCACCCTCGGCCGCCTTGGTACGATCAACGGCTACATCGAATTCCGGGTAATCAAAGGCTTGCTGTATGCGCGCATCGGCGACACCCGGCACGCGCTCAATTTCCTGTAGCATCCGTGCGGCAACTTCGCGATTTCCGTCGATATCGGCGCCCTCGATTTGGATGTCGATGGGCGCCGGCAACCCAAAGTTCAAAACCTGAGTGACGATGTCCGACGGTAGGAAGTAAAAGGTCGTGCCGGGGTATTCCTTGGGCAGCGTCTCTCGCAGGCGCTGAACATAGTCCGCTGTGGCGTGGTGATCTTCTTTGAGAGACACCAGAATATCGGCGTCGCCCGCTCCGATGAGGCCGGAAGTGCTATGTATGAAATTGATGGTGCTGTAAGGCAGTCCGATATTGTCCAGGATGTTGTCCACCTCGCGCTCGGGGATCTCGCGGCGGATTGTGCCCTCAACCAGATCACAGAGCTTCGCGGTCTCTTCGATTCGGGTGCCGCTCTTGGCGCGAAGATGGAGGATGAATTGACCGCTATCCGTACTCGGAAAGAAATCTTGGCCGAGCCACGGCACAAGGAGAAACGCCGCAACGCAGGTCAGAAGAAAGACGGGGACAAAAATGACCCGCCGGTCGACGAGTGTTATCAGCAGGCCGTGGTAGGCATTCCGTAGGCGTTCGAATCCCCGCTCGAACGTTCGCTGAAAGCGCACCAGGGGATTTCGCGAGCCGGCGCGGTCGTGCTGTTTTGCTTTCAACAAATACATCGCCAGCGTAGGCACCAGGGTGCGGGAAAGGATGTAAGACGCGAGCATGGCGAACACTACGGCCTCGGCAAGAGGAACAAAAAGGAAGCGGGCCACACCGCTCAGCAGAAACATCGGCAAGAACACGATGCAGATACAGAGCGTGGACACCAGAGCGGGAACCGCGATTTGCGCCGCGCCATCCAGGATGGCGTCGCGCTGGGCATGCCCCGCCTCGAAATATCGCTCAATGTTTTCGATCGTAACCGTGGCGTCGTCCACAAGAATTCCGACCGCGAGAGCCAATCCTCCGAGGGTCATGATGTTGATGGTTTCACCCAGAAAGCTGAGGGTCATGACGGAAGTCAGGATGGACAGCGGAATGGAGATGGCGATGATCAGCGTGCTGCGCCAGCTTCCCAGGAACAGCAGAATCATCAACCCCGTGAGACACGCAGCGATAATGGCCTCGCGGATAACCCCGTTCACGGAGCCGCGAACGAAGATGGACTGATCGGCCAGAGGCAGAATCTTCAGTTCCGGGGGCAGCGTCTGCGCCACGCGCGGAAGCAGGCCCCGGATGCTCTTTACGACGTCGAGTGTGGAAGCATTACCGGCCTTGAGCACTGACACGAGAGCGCCGCGACGACCATCCTGGCGCACGATGTTGGTCTGCGGCGCAAACCCGTCGCGCACGTTTGCCACATCGCGAAGATAGATCGTGGAATTCCCGACCACCTTGACGGGGAGGTCGCTCAACTCAGCCACCGTTTTCGGACTGGCGTTCAGCCGAATGTCGTACTCGAATTGACCCATCTTTGCAGTTCCGGAAGGCACGATGAGGTTTTGAAGTTGCACGGCAGTGAGGACATCTTGTGGCGCCAGGCCTTTCGATTGCATCAACCCTTGATTTAAATCGACCATGATTTGGCGCTGTTTGCCGCCGTACAGGTAAGGAATGACGGCTCCGGGCACCGTCACCAATTGCGGCCTCAGGAAATTCTGCCCGAGGTCGTTCAACTGCTGTTCCGAGAGTCCGCTTCCGGAAAGGCCCAGCTGCAGAATGGGGACGCTCGAAGCGCTGTAGTTGATGATGATGGGAGGTAAAGTCCCCGGCGGCAGTTGGCGAAGGACGGTTTGGGATATTGCCGTCACCTGGGCATTGGCAGTGTCCAAACTGGCGCCGGGTTGCAGGAAAATCCTGACGATGGCTTGACCGTTTACCGTCGTGGATTCGATGTGTTCGATGTTGTCGACAGTGGTGGTCAATATTCGTTCATACGTGCTCGTCAGCCGGCCTTCTAATTCCTCGGGATTCATGCCCGTGAACTGCCATGCAACCGCGATCACCGGGATATTGATGTTCGGAAAAATATCGGTCGGCGTGCGCAGGATCATGACCGAGCTCAGGACCAGGATGAGCACAGCCAGAACGATGAAGGTATACGGCCGGTCCAGAGCGACACGAACAATCCACATAAGTAAAACTCCTTACAACCCAATCGCGAACTGGTCTCCCGCGATTCCAGGCATCAGATGAGACCGAACGGTCTCTTGTTGCAACAAATCTCCTGTTACGGTGCATCCGGGAAGTCTGCTTTTCCGGACGTCCCGGCGATCGAATGGCCCGTTAGAAAGCCTGGAAGCAACGCTCATCGGGACATCAGGACCGGGAGGCCCGCTTCGTACAGGACCGTCCGCGTGACACCGCCGAACATCCACTCTCTCAGTTGGGTGTGGCCATACGCGCCCATGACCAGGAGATCGGCGCCGAAAGCGGCAGCCTGCGACAGCAGCAGGCGACCCACGGCTTTTCCGCCGGACGACAGGCGGCGTACCTCCACCTGCGCGCCATGACGCGCCAAGTGGAGCGCGATGTCCGCCCCCGGCTCCTGGCCGTGACCCTCCGCGCGGCGCTGATGGTCGACGAGCAGGATCTCGACCGCTTCGGCCTTCACAAGCAATGGCAGAGCGTCTGCCACGGCACGGATGGACTCGCGCGTGGCGTTCCACGCCACAAGGATGCGGCGCACTCGTGACACCTTCCCGCGCGGCGGAAACACGATGACCGGCCGGCCAGAGCTCAAGACGAGGGATTCCGCGAGGCCCGGAGGGCCAGCTGTCTTGCCAGGAGATTCCGGTCGGGAGATCACTACTAAGTCTGCGTAATACGCGTGCACCGCCACGTCGCTGCTCAAGTAGGGCAACGATCTCCACTCCGACCGGATTCCGTGACGACGGACAATGTCCTCGAACTGGGCTCGGTAATCCGCCTCAATTCCCTCGATTTCGGCTTGGTGCGCGTCGATCACGTTCAGGATGCCCTCGCCGCGCGCGAACATTTCCGGTGCCGTAGCTGCGGGCTCCGGCTGCATGAATGCGCTAATCAGGCTCGCGCCGCGCTCCTGCGCGAGTATGCCGGCGAACTCCAAGATTCCTGCAGTCTGGGTGCGCCCATCGATGAAGACCACGATTTCGCCGGGCTCGGCAGTCCCCTTGTTGATGCTCAAAGCGGTTGGCTCAGGCGGAGACCACGTCGCTTGCTCGTTGGTCATAGCTAGTCTTCCTTCTCATCGTCAGTACTAAATCCAAGCACGCACTAGGAGCTTCCAAGATTGAAATGGACGGTGACTTCCATTTCGACAGCCACCGGGGTCCCGTTAAGCAGTGTTGGCTCATACTTCCACTGCAGCACCGCCTTCAATGCTGAGGGTATGAGCAACGGGTGACCGCTCAGAGCGTGTGCTCGCACTACGTTTCCACGTTCATCGATCACCGCAGCGACTACCACGGCGCCCCAGACGTGTGCTTGCCTCGCGAGTTCCGGATACTCGGGTTGGACTGATAAGATCTGCCGCGGCGCTTTGAGGTTGGAGCCAACGCGAAGAATTCGCTTTGCTGCGGGCTGCTGTGGAGGAGGAATCGCTACGGAGGTCCCGGTCCCGCCAATAACACCGCCCAGCGAGCCGCCCGGTTGTCCTCCGGGCACGCCGCCGGGAACGCCTCCCAAGTCCGGCACGGCCCCCGGGTTATCCAAAGAGACCGTCTTCGGAATCGAGGCCGGCGCGGTCAGTTTTCCTAGCGTATAGGTGAGCTTCGGCCGTGTAACCATTGTGTGTGGAACGATCGCCCGTCCAGCCGCTGGTGGGGGCGGGGGCGGCGCAGCGGGAGGCGCAACAAGGGGAGTGTCTACGTACTTATCCAGTTCGATCGTCCCCGTTGTGTACAACGGCACGATGATCAACGTCGCGAGGATCACGATGTGCAAACCAGTCGCAGCGGCCCACTCGAGAGGGCTTCTTCGTACAGTCTCTGTCGTAGGGGTCTCGAGCAACGCGCGCAGAAAAACATCGTTCGATGTTGCTGGAGACAGACGAACGGGCCGACCTTCCCGTGTCGAACTTTTTCGAACTGGATTGAAGAGATGTATCAGATTGCTAGCCATTGGTTCTCCATTCACGAATCAAATCCACAATCGCTCGGAGCAGCGGCACCAGTTCATTCCGATCACCGCCCGCGTTTCACGCGGCTTCACTTCGCACCGGCGGCTTAGCCTCAGCGATAGCTGTGCCGCATAACGACGGACCGATTCGATCAAAAGCGCTCAGCTCGACATGCTGATTGCCCGGTCGGAACGCTGCTCTCGCGGATTTGATTCAGCGGCGATGTCTCGAGTCGATAACATCCGGGCCGATGAAACACAGAAACACCAAAATCGCCAATACCGTGAGAAGCAGAAGCATGATCATAAGAGCCTCTCTCACTCCCCGCTTTAACCACGCGCATTGCAGGCGATTGATCTAATGAGCTGTCTCTCGTGTTGCCAATCATTTGTGAAGTCTCCCTTTCTGACGTCAACGCTGATCCGACGTGATTCTTTAGTTTGCCGCGCAATTTCCTTCGCCCATGAAACACTCGAGCCTTTACCGCACTCGCCGAAATTCCCATGATTCGCGCAGTCTCTTCAGTCGATCGTTCGCCAAGCTCACGCAGCTCGATTGCTTTTCGTATTCCTGGCGTCAACTCATTCATGGCCTCGAAGAGAATCCGTTGACGTTCCTTATGTGCATAGAGCTGTTCGGGGTCGGGACCTTGATCCGCGACGTTAAACCGGAAAGACGGCTCTTCGGCTTCGGCCAACTCATCCAACGACACATTGCGCAGGTAGTGCTTTCTGCGCAGTTTCATCAAGGCAGCGTTGATGACAATGCGGGACAGCCAGGTTGAAAACCGCGAACCGCCTTTGAAGCTCTTGAGATGAATAAAGGCCATCTGAAACGATTCCTGCACTACGTCCTCTGCATCTTCTTTGCTCCGCATCATTCGCCGCGCGATATGAAAGACCGTGTTTGCGGATTGTTTGCAAAGCATCTCGAACGCAGCCGAATCGCCGCGTTTTGCAGCGACAAGAAACCCGTCTTCGTCTCTCGCCATCGCGCGTTGCGTGCGGCCCGTTTCTGTAGTGTTGTAATACTCCAAGCTTTGCTCGAACATGCGGCAGCTCCTATCAGCCAATCGCAATCGGAAATTTTGTTGCTGTGTACTCGTTCGAGTAACGGGTGGTCATCGTGATCGCGAATTGATTTGCGGTGTGTTTGACCCAACCCAGTTTCCGAGCTTTATCGGCCATCAGTTGAAACGAAATTCTGCCGCGCCTGTACTGAGCCAAGACGAATCGCTCCGCAGTCGCGGGGTCCTTGATCGTTTGCAATAACCAGTTCAGTTCTTTTTCATTCATGGCGCACTCCTTTCCTCACAACTGACGGTTGCACTTTTTCCTCTCGATGTTCTGCACGACGTGCCGAGTGTAGACACCCGTTGCGATCAATTCGGCGCCTTGTTTGCACAACTCGGTGAGCGCCCTCTCCCCGCTCTTGTCGATAAAGGTCACGCCTGTGAGGTCCACCACGCACTTGCGTTCCCGGCGAGCGGTTTCTGTTTGCGTCCAGCAGGACTTCAGTTCCGAAACCCACGGTTGAACCAACCGGCCTTCAAGCGTCCACTTCTGTTCGGACAGCGTATCGGCGATCGTGATTCGCAGCATTCCCATAACTCGCTTCTTTCGCCCGGTGGTGCTGTTGTTCGGTCATCAACCACCTGCACCGAAATTTCGCGCTCTTCCCCAATCGGTGACCTTCACGAGCGGGGAGGCGTTCGTGAACCCTTGCGCATATGGACTTCCGACCCGCCTCGTGCAAAATGCACATCGTCCATATACGCTTTCATCAGCTGAATGCCGTGGCCGTGGGCGGGATCGGATGTGAGGCCGTTAGTTGCGATCTTTCCAAAGTCGAAGCCCTTGCCCTGATCTGCCACGATGATTGAAATTCCCTTGCCGCGCCCGCAGCGGACGCGAATGTGAACTTTTTTTTCTGGATCTTCCTGATTGCCGTGTACGACAGCGTTTCCCAGCGCTTCGCGGAGCGACAGCTCGATGTCGAACTCTTTTCCCGGAACACATTGCGATCGTTCGATCAACCTCATCAGGCGATCTACAGTCGGTGAGATGGCTTGGATTTTGCTGAGCATCCAGGAATCGATTTCCAGGATGGAAGAACGCGAGCGTTTTGCTGAGGACTGTGGTTGGGAAGTCCCTGCTCCATTCAGGCTTCGCATTCCGTTCATGGCTAATGCCTCGCGCCCACGAGAAGTGCACCCCTCGTACCAAAGCTTGATGTGCTACTGAAACTGCGGAACTTGTTGATATGCGGTTAGATCGCCGAGGGAGGGCACACTGGTCAGATCAAAGTGCTAACGTGCTACTGCCAGGCTTTTAGCAGACTGCTAAGTTCTTCGCACATCAAAATCGCGATGTCAGAAGTGAGATCTCTTTGCAGAAGAGCTGAGGTAAGGAATGCAACCGTGCGATTATGCAGTGCCGCGCGAGATTCCCAGTTTGCGTATTCGTACTTGGAGGGTCGATCGATTCATTCCAAGGCGCGCCGCCGCGCCATTGGGACCAGCAACAACCCAATTGCACTGCTTGAGGGCCTGGAGGATCTGTTGACGCTCTGTTTCCGCCAAAACGCCATGAAGCACCCCGTTTGTCGGGGATTTCGAAGTAGCGGCTCTTTCTCCCGGATGAACGGCCTTTGGAAATTTCAGCTCGCCAACATCGAGGTCCAGAAGGGGACCGGTCGAAATAATTACTGCCCGCTCAATCACATTCTGAAGTTCTCGTATGTTCCCCGGCCAGTGATACCGGGAGAGCGCATCCATTGCCGCTGAGGGAATCGTTTCAATCTTCCTGTTCATGCGGCGAGAAAACTGCTGCGTGAAGTGCCGCACGAGGAGCGGAATATCCCCATCGCGTTCCCGCAGGGCCGGAACGTGGACAGGAAAAACGTCCAAGCGAAAGAAAAGATCAGATCGGAATTTCTGCTCGCTCACCATCGCTTCTAGATCACGGTTCGTCGCAGCAATCAAACGCGCATCGGTTCGAAGCGTGCGCGAGCTTCCCAGCCGTTCGAATTCTCTTTCTTGCAAGACGCGGAGCAATTTGGTTTGCAAGTCGAGAGGGATTTCTCCTATTTCGTCCAGAAAAATGGTGCCACCGTCGGCCACTTCGAAGCGTCCAATTCGTTGGGTGATCGCTCCTGTAAATGCGCCTTTCTCGTGGCCGAACAGCTCGCTTTCCAGCAAACCCGTGGGAATGGCCGCGCAGTTGAGCTTGACGAAGGGCTTTGAGTGACGGGGGCTCAAATCATGAATGGCGCGGGCGATCAGTTCCTTTCCCGTCCCGGTCTCGCCATAAATCAAAACCGTCGAATCCGTTGGCGCCACGGTTTCCACTCGCTTGAGGGTCTTACGGATCGCTGCGCTATTTCCGATAATCTGAGCGAAATTCATTTCCGTGCGGATTTCATCTTCCAAATAGAGTTTTTCCTTCGAGAGTTGCTCTTTCAGTTCCCGAATCTCGCGGTAGGCGAGCGCATTCTCGGCGGCGAGAGCAATCTGGTTTGCAACCTGGCTAAGGAACCCGATATCGGCCTGACTGAACGCATCGTCTCGGAGCCGGGCGAGAACCAAGGTGCCAATCGCGCGATTCCGGCCGATCAACGGCAAAAAACAGAAGGACTTCAGACCTTCGCGAATCGCGGTCTGAACGATTGGGTAATGGAGCCAACCGGTGAAGGGGCTCTGGAGGGTCAGGGGCTTCATCGTTCGAAATACCGTGCCGGAAGGCGATCCCTCGATCGAATAAACCAAGTCTTCCTGCAGGAACCCTTTTCCCTCCGGAAAGTCAACCGCGTAAAGTCGCAGTTGCTTGTCGTCCGCGTCCGGGAGCGACAAGCCGGCGTAGTCGCACTGCATCACGCGGCGGACGTCTTGCGAGATGGCCCGCAGCAGATCACGGAGCTCCAAGTTCGAGACAACCTGATTGGTGACGTCAAGGAGCAGCTGCAGCCGGTCGTTCTTACTCTGTAGCTCCTCAGAAGCCAGCCGCAACGCCGCGAAATTCGACGCGTCTTCGAACGCCAGCGCAATGTAGCCTGCCACTTGGGACACGAATCGCACTTCGCGTGGCAAGTAAGTATCGAGCTGCTTACCACCGAAAGTGATTACGCCCAGTTTGCGGTGCGCCGTCGTTAACGGGAGTGCGCAGATTGAGCGAATAGAGAGCCTCTGTAACATCGCTTGCAGCCGGCCATAGCGCGGCTCCATTTCGTATGTCGACCTCAGCAGAGGTTCTTGCCGCTCGTAAACCCATAACGTAAGCGTCTCCTCGGGCGTCAGCTTCTCGTCGGTAACCAACTCTGCTTGGCTGGTCATGTCGATGAAATGATTTTGAAACGTATCGGAGTTTTTGTCGCGAAGAGACACTCCGATGAAGTCAAATTGCACCATTCGTTGCAGTTCGTTGGCTAGCACGCCAAGAAGCTCTTTGGGGTCTCGGTGCGCTCCGATGGCCTGGGACACGCGGACAAGCGTTTCGTAACACACCGCGAAGGGCGGTGTTGTCACGACTTCCGAGTCATTCTTCACGATCCTGCCGCCTGTCTCGGTACGCTTGTCGTGCTAGTTGTCTGAGACCGTTAGGTCCCATGTGATTTCTAGCGTCTGACAGTGAGCTTGCGGTGCTCATGGTCCATCATGTTTTTTCTATTGGTTATGGCTGTTACGATTAAGTGATGCCTTGCATTCGTACGCGGTTACATTGGGGAGCGAAGTATGCGCTGTTGCAACCGCCTGCTCATCGTGGCCGATCGCCTGTTCGGCAATCTTGCCTCGGATAAGCTGTGATTTCAGTTCGCACAGGCGATGAACTACAAAAAAGGCCTCAGCCGTTTTGCGACTGAGGGCCTACAAGAGTCTTGCAAGCAGCGCGGTGCAGGGCCGCCCTGGCCGCGATCAAGATAGGTAAGGAGAAGTCGGCATCTCGTCAGGAAATTAAGTACTGACGGGAGGGGCGTTTGTCTGTACTAATCCGACAGACCGTTTAATCTGCTTTTCGCTCAACGCTAACCCCAATGCAATGAATACATGCGATTTATGCACAGTCCGTGCACAGTCCATATCGACAGTGTCGCCGAACATGGGGGTTATGTTGGTTGGTCGGATGGACGCAACCGCGAGGCGAAGCTCTCTTTTTACCTATTGATATCACCCTATCGAACATGATATCATTTGTGTCTAATCGAGGAGGCATGTTATGCCAGCGATCGTTGTACGCAACATCTCCGCGGAGACCCACCGGGCGCTGCGCGTCCGGGCGAGGCAGCACGGACGGAGCACCGAAGCCGAAATTCGCGCGATTCTCGATGTGGCCGTGCGGCCGACCTCGCGTATGAGACTCGGCTCTGCACTCGCTGCGCTCGCGAAGCCCTTCGGAGGATTAGAACTCGAAATTAAACGGGACAAGACGCCTGCGAGACCGGCCGACCTCGCATGATCCTGCTCGACACGAACGTGGTCTCCGAGCCGATGCGGTCGAAGCCCGATCAAAACGTTCTCGCGTGGCTCGACGCACAGGCAGCGGAGAGCCTTTACCTTGCGACTATCAGCCTAGCCGAGCTGCTCCTCGGCATTGCGAGCCTCCCAACCGGCAAGCGCCGCAAGGCGCTCGCCGTGGCGCTCGAGAAACAGCTCGTCGCCCTGTTCGGCAAGCGTATCGTGCCGTTCGACATCAATGGGGCCCAAACCTATCCAGAGATCGTCACACGCGCGCGCCGGCATGGTCATTCCATCGCGGTTGCCGATGCCCAGATCGCGGCGATTGCTGCTTCCCGGCAGTTCAGTGTGGCTACGCGCGACGAGGCGCCATTTCAGGCGGCCGGCGTCCCGATCATCAACCCGTGGACTGCGACATGAGCTGGCAATCCGATTCGCGTTGGGAGCAGGTGCCCGCCTGCTGGAACTCTATGTAACGAAAACTCAGAGTTCCGTGGTGGTGTCAAAAGTGGTTGTTGATGAAGTTCAAAACCTATATGGGAAGACCTGAGCGAAGTAAACGAAAAGTTAGTCTCAAAATACCGTCAGCTATTAGCGAATCGTGCGCCTCAACTGCCGCAACTTGACCTGACCCAAGATCGAAAACACTAAACACTTTGTCTGGTGTCGCTTACGCGGAAACTGATAAAACTCTCGCTCTCTCAAATGTCCCGAAGTTGTCCCGAACTCACCCCGAGGAACAGCGCCAGGATAGCAAGACTCATCACCAATTCGCGTCTACCCTTCTCAATTCTTCTCGTTTGCACCGCCAGTGTTTTGGCAAAATAAGCCACCTTTGGCTAATTCGCCTTCCGGCAGGGAGATCGCCCGACTTTGCGAACTTGGCAGCGGCCAACTCGCGGCGTTATGGGATCGAAACAATTTCTACGACTCCGTCCGCAAGATAGGCGAGGTGACGCCCGTCCACGGCCACGGAAAAACCAAAAATTGATGTCGAGATGGGAGTCACCGAAATCACTTTGATCCGTTCCCCGCTGCTTGAATCATAAATGGCCAGCCTCTCAGCCTTTAGATGTTGCGAAATGTCCAGCCGCCCATTCCCACCACCAAATGTCTTCACGGCAACAACAAGAATCTTGCCGTCCGCGCTGGTTTCAATGTGGTTTGCTAGTTGATCGTGATGCTTTTCAAAAGAATCCCTCCACAATACCTTTGTACCTTGCGACCTTCGAAATTCTATATTTGTGCTCGATCCTGCGAGCAGCAATCCATCATCTCCCACCAGGAACGCGGCAGTTAGATCACCATGCCAGTTGTATTGGTATACCTCATTTCCACAAACTTGACTAACCGTAACCTTTCGTAGCAAGGGATCACTGGCTGGCCCCGAAGACAGCGATGCAAAAAATTGATCGGACACAGATGTCACTCTTTAATACACGGATCATAAACACAGCGCTTCAAGGGCGCCAAATCGACGGAATTTAGCAGTTGAAGAGAGGTCTCTTCACGTCGGAAATTGTACAGGAGGACCGCACTGCGATCAGCACGAGGAAATATCTCCCAGCTGATAATTGGACTGTACGTGGTTGTCTTAAGTTCGATTTCTGACATCTGTAGCATCATCGCCGAAAAGAGTCTCAACTTCTCGCCGCTTCTAACTAGCAAATCGCCACGGGCCGTGAACAAAATAGAATTATCGTCCCAACTGGAAGTCGGCACGATATCCTGACGCAAGAAGGCGCCTTCAGAGCCAAACTGAATAACGTGTAGTGAGAGTGGTGGAAGCGTCCGCGTCGCCAATCCAGTCCGGTCACGCGTCACAAACCCGACGGCAACCCGTCCACCTGGCCCGACAGATATGCACTGAGAGTATCTTTGCACCACTGGTCTAAAATTTGGTCTCGGTTTGCAACCCCATTCGGTGAGGTCGATATGGTGTTTCTGCGCGAAAGAAGTCTCGGCGCCCAAGAGAAACATGGCAGCAAAACAGCAGTATACAAGGATCTTCTGGCGGGCCTCGGACAAAAGAGAAATATAGTGGACGTGACCGGGATCGAACCGGTGACCCCCTGCTGGTGCTTCAATGCGCCAAAAAGATTGGCCAGAGTTCCGACCAGGCCAACGATGAGACAAGAAAACACAAGGCGCAATTTTACTTTTGCTGGCTAACGAAACGGAAAGGCTATATCGTTTCGTTAGGAAATTCCTAACGAAACGATGGCTTTGTGATGGCGACACCAACCAAACCCAACACCCGCTCTCCGATAGGTCACGCCGGAATCTTCAATGCTCGATTGGGATTGCAAGCAAGCCACTCCAAGTAGACTGACCTCTGGAAATTTGCGGTCCCACTTCGGTTCGGAATCTTGGTGCCAAGGTATTCATAATTTTGCACACAAGACATCATTTCGGTGTTATATCGTTGAGTATTCCCATTTAAAGGCGCAGGCCTGCTTTCATTGACTATTGGACTCACAGGACATGCTCAGTCGCACATTTGAGGCTATCTCTTCCAGATCCGGCGTTTTCTCGCCGGCTGAAAAAGGATACAAAAAGCCGTCAATAGAAGTTGCGGGCACCTGGCACATGGCGTGGATTCTCGTGTCCGTGGCGGTTAGCTATTATGTTGGCACCAAAATCGGCTTCGCCTTGACACCCCATCAGTGGCCTATCTCCACTTTCTGGCCACCAAATGCACTTTTGCTTGCCGTCTTCCTGCTAGTTCCAATGCGAATGTGGTGGCTTCTGCTGTTAGGCGTGCTACCCGCGCATCTTCTCGTTCAATCGCAGGCTGGCGTCCCCTTGTCGACCGCAGCTGGTTGGTTCATAGGAAACACCGGCGAGGCGTTACTCGGCGCTATTTGCATCAATTGGTTCAAGAAATCGCATTCCTTGTTCGGAAGTGTTCATGGTGTGATTGTCTTCCTAATTTTTGGGGGATTCGTCGCCCCCTTGGTTACATCGTTCATCGATGCCGCTGTTGTCGTAACAACGGGCTGGGGACGGGATTATTGGGTGTTGTGGACCACACGCCTTTTTTCGAACATGCTTGCGACGATAACCCTCGTTCCAACGATTGTGATGGCGGTTGTGAATGGCGCTTCGTGGATGCGTAAAGCGAATCTTTCTCGATGTCTTGAGGGTGGTCTGCTGGCAGTCGGGATTATTGGGATGAGCATCTTGGTATTCGGACATCCAGCAGAGTCGCGGAACAGCGTTCCGGCCGAGATGTACATGCCGTTGCCTCTGTTGCTTTGGTCGGCATTGCGCTTTGGCACTGGCGGCGTGAGCACTTCACTTTGCGTTGTCGCCTTGGTATCGATTTGGAACGCGACACATGGTCGCGGTCCCTTCACGTCGGAATCGACGGCTGAGAACACGCTGGCTTTACAGGTGTTTCTGTGCACGATCACCTTGCCGTTGATGTTATTGGCAGCCGACGTGGCTGAGCGGCAGCAGGTTGAACAGTCATTGCGGGACACAAGTGTCAAGCTCATCGATGCGCAGGAGCGAGAACGTCGCCGAATCGCTCGAGAATTGCATGACGACATCGGACAGCAGCTGACTCTGGTAGGTCTCGAGCTGGGAAAGCTAGGAGCTGAATGCGATTCTGAAATCAAGACTCGTTTAGAAAAACTCAGTGATCGGGTTGTGGAAATTTCCACGACGACTCATGAATTATCGCTGGCGCTTCATCCTTCTTATCTGGAACATTTAGGTCTTGCGCACGCCTTGAGCCGTCTCTGTCAGGAACTCGGCCAAAGCCAGTCTCTCAGCGTCAACCTCATTCAGGAAGGCGTACCAGATCGGCTGCCGTCGGATATCTCATTGTGTCTGTACCGCGTTGCGCAAGAGGCTTTGCAGAACGTTTCAAAGCACAGCCATGCCCGCACTGTTACTGTGAGATTGAGTGCAAATCGCGAACGGCTGCTACTTGTGGTTGCAGATGATGGCCGTGGTTTCGACTCCCGCCACGAACAAACTTGCGGTCTAGGGCTCACCAGCATGCGGGAGCGTCTAAGATCTGTCGGCGGGAAGATCGAAATCGTGTCGGCGTCAATGCACGGAACCAATATCGAAGTGGAGGTACCGCTAAACGAACCGCCGCCACTCACGTTCCTTGCCGACCCTTCCTGAATCCGCATGTGGCTCGTCCCTGGCCCGTAGAACAATTCTTTGCCGTCGACGCGCTATTCCTCTCTCGGCTACGCGATCTCCTCAATTGAAATCGCCTTGCGACTAAGGTACTTTCAAAAATCCGTCAGTGCTGCTCTTCCTCCTGAACCGACCGTCTTGGTCGCCAGAATTCGGATGCGCTTGAATTGGTCCCTAAATAGACTGAGCAGGACGACACGTTGTAACTTCTTCAAAGACATTCATGACCTCGAAACCTACAGTTGTTATAGCCGACGACCATCCCGAAATGCTTGAAGCAGTGTCTCATTTGTTGCAAGAAGAATTTGACATTGTGTCCACCGTTCAGGACGGAGTATCGGCCTTGCAGGTGGCCACTGAACTCAAACCGGCTGTCGTGATACTTGACATCTCCATGCCGAAGATGGGCGGAATAGAAGTTGCTCAGGAGCTCAAGAGACTCAAATTATCGAGCAAGATTATTCTTATCAGCATCCAAAACGATCCCGGATATATTCAGGTTTTGACCGCGATGGGCGCCAGTTATGTGCTCAAGATGCGTATCCAGACCGACCTAATCCCTGCGATCCGGGAAACACTGCATGGACGAGTATTCGTTTCCCCGCGCTAAAGTTCCCCGCCATACTGTGACATTTGGTTCGCGGCAACGCGGTAAGCTCCTCGGCGCCTGCGAACTCAAATTCTCGATCACGCGTATTCCAGGGTATTGAAGCGATTATCGTGCCAACGATCAACAAGCGATCAGTGCGGACGAGGGCGGTCGCTGTTTAGTCTTTCGATGATTTGGAGGCTAATCTGATCGAGGCACGGTGCAGGCGCTCCTCGGCCACTCTTTGCCTGAGGTCACGCGACAGATCTATCTGCACGTGATTCCAGCGGAGCAGTGCCGGGCCGTTTGAGGAAGTGAAGAAGCTTTTACTTGGGCCGAAATGGACCCAAAATTGAAGAAGGTCGCGCAAACGCCGATTATTAAGTAATTGATTCGCAGATAGGTGGTGGACGTGACCGGGAATCGAACCGGTGACCCCCTGCTTGCAAACAAGGTGGGGGTAAAACACAAATGCTTTGTCTGGTGTCGCTTACACGGGAAATCAACGAGATTCTCGCTCTCTCAAATGTCCCGAAGTTGTCCCGAACATCCGTCACGCGGCCCGCTGGCGGCGATTCTTCCGGTGTTCCCTCGCCGCCTCCAACTTCCGATCCCGGCCCTGAATTATGAAACGGATTACTTGCGGTTTGCCGACATTACTGGCCAATCGTGATGCCCGCACAAAGATCAACTCTTCTAAATGTATGATTTAAAAGGTGCGTGCACAGATTGGACCAGTAATGTCGAAAATTACCGGCCAAACAGTTTGATCTTATTGATCTTACGGCGCTTTTGTACCACTCGTCCAGAACCTCATCTTTCGCTTCCCACAGCGCCGTTCGTGGGACCCTCTAGAAGTTGCGAGAACGTGTGATTTGTATCGACGTGCTGAGCAGTAAAAACGAAATCAGCAGACTGATGCTGAGCCCCACCCAGGGCAGGCTCTTGAGCAGGTGTGTGCTCGGGTCGATGTGTCTTGCGCCACTCATTAGATCAAAGATGCTCCAGCGGTGTATGGATCGCGCCTTGAACGCGAAGAATGCTGTTGCAATCGCGCAGATGCCCAAGACAAATGCCGTGTACTCGCCCTCAAAGAGCGAAGAGAGCAAAAGGCTGAAGCATACAAACACGAGGCCGCCAACAGCTAAGAGGAATCCAAAAGTGAAAGACTGCGCGAGTGGATACCGGTAGCCATTCATCGCGGACAACAGAGGTATCAGCAGACAGGGCAGCAACGCGATCAGGAAGGCTTCGACGATTGCAACGGCGGCGCGCGTCAGCACCAGGCGTTTACGGGTCACAGGCAGTGATAGGGTAAAAGCCGCCACTCCAGTCGCTCGTTCTCGCCAAATTCCCCCCAGACCAAGAACGAAGGCACAAGCGATCCAAAAACCTTGCAAGTAAAAATCGAATAGGCTGACCCAGATGTAGCCCGAATACGCGAGTGGCTCCTCGGGGTGGTTGATTGCTATGCCTTTGAGAAATTGAGGCCCACTAAGAACCGCGTACCCCACCAATATCACCAGTACGCCGAGCGAGGCGAAGTACCGGTTCCGAGATTCGCGCCAGGCCTTCCAGAGAAGCGGAAGCCAGCTCGCTGAATGAGACGTTCTTGGACCGTGCGAATCAGTATTCAATGGAGCCCCCGATCTTTGCCGCAGCAAAGAGAAGGCCAATTGCGAGCAAGATGGAAACCGCGAGGCCAAGCCACGGCGTGGTCGCCAATGTTAGGTGCGGGGGACCGGCCATCACATGGGAAATGTCCACTCGATGGACCCACGCGCCTGGAGCAGCCGAACGGGTGTATTCCTGAATGACCAGATACGGGCTGCCAAGCAGAACGAGCGTAATAGGCAATGCCATGAGCTCTCCTCGAATAAGTGTCGAGAACACTGCGCCAAGAGCGAGGAAAACTACACCCGCAGTGACAATCAACAAACAATGAGCGATCACCTGGGAGAGCGGGCACCGTTCGTGGATGCTCCAGGACGCCAAAAGTACGGCAAGAGCTGCTGCTAATCCGAGAACAAAACTTTCAGCAGTGGCTACCAACATTCGAGTCATAAGCCATCGGCTGCGACTGACAGGTAGACTAAGACTGAACGCTGACGTGCCTTGTTCCCTTTCCCGCGCAAGCCCACCAAAAGAGAGCAGAATCGCGAATAGGACCCAGACTTGCTGAAGCTTATTCTCAAAGAGAAAGTGCCATGCATAAAAGTTTAGGTCGTGGACACCGAGAAATAGCCAGGTAGGCCTCCCCGACCATTTTGGATTTTGCAGCTCGGCAATCCAATCTGGAACCAAAATTAGCCGGACTCTTATGTAGAGGACGCAAACCCCTATGACGGCCGCGAGGCCGACTAGAAAGCGCAATCTTGACTCAAGCCAAGCTTTGTACAAGAGCATCACTACCTACTCTTTACCGTTTCCAGAAAAATTTCCTTTAGAGAGAGGGGAACCATATCTACGCTGGTAGCCTGCATGGCGCGAACTTGTTCCACAATCGCATCAACGTTTCGGCTGGCGACGAGTGAAACGATCGGGCCTTCGGAATAGACGCGCTCAATACCGGCAAGCTGAAAGTCCCGTTTATCTACTGGTGCGGAGAACACCGCTTGTATCAGCCGGTATTCGTTCTTCACACTGTCCATTGACGCGTCAAGAACGATCTGCCCGCGATCTATCATTACCAAGTGATCTGCGACCTGCTCCACTTCGGCAATCTGATGGGAGGAAAAGAACACGGTCGCGCCATCGGCGACTAACGACACAATGATCTGCAGAACCTGTTCAATGGAGACCGGATCTAAACCTTCTGTCGGCTCGTCCAGTATCAGGAAATCGCTACCGCGTGCAAACGCCAACAAAAGCGCGACCTTAGTGCGCATTCCTTTGGAAAGTTTGCGAATCTTCCGATCACGCGGGAGTCCGAATCGCTCCAACAGGCTGTGTTCGAGATCGTCTCGCCATGTGGGAAAGAATGACCGGGTGAACCGAACAATCTGAGCGACAGTCATGTATTCATAGAGTCGTTTGTCTTCTGCCACAAACGCGACGCGTTCCCGAATGCGAACGCTGTCGCGTTCACTACCGACATCTAAGCCAAAAATGCGCCCTGTCCCCGATGTTGGACGAATCATTCCCATCAGCATGCGAAGAGTGGTGCTCTTTCCGGCCCCATTTTGCCCGAGAAAGGCACAGATTGAATGCTCAGGCACTCGCAGATTTATTCCCCGGACCGCCTCGACTGCTGCATAGCTCTTTTTCAGATCGATAGTCTCAACGATTGCGGGCATATTTCATCTCCGTTGGACGACTTCCTTATGCATTAGTTCCGCCTCGAATAGTCGGCGCATTTCGCTGTCGTCCAAATTGAGTTCTCTCAACTTTTCCAGTAATTCCTCAACCAATGCGCGTGCGATCAGGATGTTATTCATCCTGGATTTGCTGCCTCGACGACTGGCGACGAATACACCAAGCCCATGCCGAACCTCAAGTGCGCCTTCCTGCTCAAGCTCGTGGTAGACACGGATAACTGTGTTCGGATTTACCACTAGAGACTCGGCCAGGGTGCGAATTCCAGGAAGCTGAGTGCCAGGAGAGAGGGCGCCGATCTCGATAGCATGAAGGATTTGCTCTTTTAGCTGAACGTAGATCGGGACGCCAGATGCCGGATTGGGTTTCCGAAACACAGTTCTACTCAATTAGTACAGCAGAACTCTACTCGAGGCCCTCTGCACATGTCAAGTGCTGCAATTTCCAGAATTCCTCTCGGATGACGGCTAACCGGAAGTTGAGACGGATGGGCATGGTGGAGCGAGGATGCCCCGGGTTTAGTTGAAACTTGAGAACAAGAAGCAGCGGCTCTCGCCCGAACTCGGATAGAGTTCGGGTTGAGAATCCCTTTTAAACTCGCTCCCTCCACGTTCAAAGGAGACTTCGTCCATGCCAACTTCATGAGGTGGATACCTCGGCCGTGTTCCTCTTCCAGCCGCTCTACCACCACAGGGTCAGGAACCGCAGTCGGTTCAAACCCTTTTCCTTGGTCCTTGACCGTTAGCCAGACTCCCTTTCCCAGTTCGCAGCGTCAACGGAGTTGAACAAATTTGTGAGGGTCCATTTCGTTGCCGTGAATGACTGCATTGCCTAGAGCTTCCCGAAGCGCCAGCTCGACGGCCCACTCATTGCCCACAACGCAGTGCAATCCTTCGATGAACCGCATCAGTTGGTCTACCAGCGGCGAGATCGCTTTGTTTCGCTTGGCATCCAAGCCTCGATGGTTATCAAGGAAGGGCTCACATGTATTCCAGCTAATGCTGGGTGTGGAGTCGGCCTCGCATTTGCAGAATGCTGTTTATTCATGGCGGCCCTCCCAATCAGCTGCGTGCCAACCAAAGGCCATAACGCGCGGAATCGAACAGTCCAAATCCCTTGCGGTAATGCAGCACGCGATACCATTCGCGCCATTTGCGAACGAAACTGAGAATCAGAGCCATAGCGCCTCCTTCTCATCTGCTTCGCTTTCTCGCGGCAACTCGAAGCGCAACACGGATGCCAGAATCTGGCGTCCCGTAGAACGCAGGAACTCCTTCATTTATTTGCAGATAGCTGCTAGGCGGGAGCACTGCCAGATCGGAATGCTAGCTTCCTGCTGCCAGCTTCCTCGCACGCTGCCAGTTTGCTAGCAGACAGAGAGGAGTGTGCCGAGGGGCGACGTTTCAGAAGAAAGTAGGCAGCGCGCGACTAGGCGAGTTAGCGTGAGATTCCAAGCTTATTCATCCTGAGTTGTAGGGTCGACCTGTTCATCCCAAGCTTAGCCGCTGCTCCATTCGGACCTGCCACGACCCAGTTGGACTGTTTCAGGGCTTTGAGGATTTGTTGACGTTCCGTTTCTTTCAGAACGTCGCGAAGCGCACCATTAGTCGAACCGGAAGAAGAAGCTTTTTCTGGTACCGGAGGTTTGGAAATCTTCAGGTCAGCTACATCGACTCTGAGAATGGGGCCTGTGGAAGTGATTACGCCGCGCTCGATCACATTTTGGAGTTCTCGAATGTTTCCAGGCCAATGATATCGGCACAGCGCATCGATAGTCGCTGAGGGAATCGTATCAATTGCCTTGTTCATGCGTTTAGCGAATTGCTGCGCGAAGTGCCGGACCAGAAGCGGAATATCACTCTGGCGCTCACGCAACGGCGGGACATGGATAGGAAACACATTCAGACGGAAAAACAGATCAGAACGGAACTTCTGTTCGCCCACCATCGCTTCTAAATCGCGGTTGGTCGCGGCAATCAAGCGCGCATCGGTGCGAAGCGTGCGCGAGCTTCCCAGCCGCTCGAATTCCCTCTCCTGCAGAACGCGGAGCAGTTTGGTTTGCAGTTCGAGCGGAATCTCTCCGATTTCATCCAGAAAGATAGTGCCTCCGTTGGCAACCTCGAAGCGGCCAATGCGTTGCGCGATGGCTCCCGTGAAAGCACCTCTTTCGTGTCCGAACAGCTCGCTTTCCAGCAAACCGGTCGGAATCGCCGCACAGTTGAGTTTGACGAAGGCTTTCGAGCGGCGCGGGCTCAAGTCATGAATTGCGCGCGCGATCAGTTCCTTGCCCGTGCCCGTTTCTCCGTAGATAAGCACTGTCGAGTCTGTTGGCGCGACGGTTTCCACGTGCTTCAGAACTTTGCGCAAAGATGCACTGTTTCCGATGATCTGCGCGAAATTCATTTCCGAGCGGATTTCATCTTCCAAATAGAGCTTTTCCAGGGCTAGCTTGTCCTTCAGCTCGGAGATCTCCCCGTACGCCAACGCGTTTTCAACCGCGATCGCTATCTGCCCTGATGCCCGGCTAAAGAAATCAACATCTCCCGCCAAAAACGGAGCCTCCGTTCTGCGAAAAATCGACAGCAGTCCGACGGCCCGGCCGCGATTTACAAGCGGAATCATGCAAATGGTTTTTATGCCCTCCGCAGCAACGATGTCATACGCCTCGGATGCCAGGTCATAAGGGTCCTGCGTGTCAATGACTACCGGTTTCAAGCTGTCCATCGCTTTCCTATGGCTGGCGCTTGGCGTAACAAGCAACTCTTCCTTGATGACCCCCCCTGCCGTACGGAAAATCCACAGCAAATGCCCTGAATTTTCCCGAAGCTGCATCGGGCAGCGCAACGGTTACGGCATCAGCGTGTATGACTTCGCGTATGTTCGCTGCGACCACGCGCAGGACCTCGCGCAGGTCGAGGCTCGACGTGATTCTGGCCGTCAGATTCAGGAGCAATTCAAGCCGTTCGTTTTGACGATGAAGTTCCGCTTCTGTGCTCATGGCCCACGCTAGGAACCGCCGGTTTATTGCGGAAAGCCTACGATCTAAATGATGATCGATTTCGGCGTGAAGTCACAAGCGCCGGCTGCCGCACGCAGGCCGGCCACAACCGCATCGTGTGCAAATGGAACGCATGCTTGTAAGTTGTTCCCGTCTCTCACGGCAGAGGTTCAGGTTTCGCCCTTGCGGTTCCGACCAGTTTTCCGCATGTTCGGCTATTCGCCGAAGTGATTCTTGGTTGCAGCTGAAATGCTACCTAATCAGAGCGCAAAATTACTGCTCGAAATAGTTCTGCATGGTCGTACGGACGCAAGTTATTTTGGGGACATCCTGGGGAGCTGTGGTTCTTGTTCCGAGGCCTGCAGTTTCTTGAGAGCCATGGCCGCGGAATGGGACTTGCCCCATTTGCACATGGTATCGAGCAACGGACGCAGCGTTTCTCCGAGAGGCGTGACGCTGTAGACCACCCGCGGAGGCGTGTCCGGATACACTGTGCGTGCGACGATCCCCGCGCACTGTAATTCGCGGAGTTGTTGCGACAGCGTCTTCTGCGTGATTGCCGGCACGCAGCGTCTCAGTTCGGAGAACCGTTTCTCACCTTGAAACAGCTGCTCGAGAAGCGGCGCCTTCCACCGCCCGCCAAGGATGCGCGTTGTCGTTTCCACCGAACAGAGAACTGGTTTCTGCGGCACGGTCGTTCCTCCCACTTGGTTTCCAATACCAGGTAGCTCAAAAGAGCTTGGTAGTACCATGAAACGATGCCGGGTTTTTGTTCATCTATTTAATCGAACTACTTAGTTTGAACGAACCGCGAAAGGAGCTGTCTCTGCAATGCGCAATTTCCCTCTATTCTCTCCGTTGCGACTCGGTGCTCTTCAGCTGAAACACCGGATCGTGATGGCTCCGCTCACACGCATGCGCGCCACGCAACCCGGCAACGTCCCCAACGAGATGAACTCTCACTACTATGAGCAACGCGCGAATGCGGGCGGCCTTCTCATCACTGAAGCGACGCAGATTTCGAGGACGGGGCAGGGTTATCCGGCCACACCCGGCATTCATTCATCGGAACAGGTGGCAGGCTGGCGGCGGGTCACCGACGCTGTCCACGAAAAAGGCGGCGTCATCTTTCTTCAGCTTTGGCACGTAGGTCGTATCTCGCATCCCTCGCATCAACCCGATGGCCGACTACCAGTGGCTCCATCAGCGGTCCGGCCCGCGGGCCAGGCGTTCACGGCGTACTGGAAAAGGGCACCGTTTGAAACTCCGCGGGAACTCCGCATAGACGAAATTCCTTCCCTAATTGCCGAATATCGCGAAGGTGCACGGAACGCCTTGGAGGCTGGCTTCGACGGCGTCGAGCTTCACGCCGCGAACGGCTACCTTCTCGATCAGTTCCTGCGGGATGGTACGAACCAGCGTACCGACAGCTATGGAGGCTCGTTCGAAAATCGCACGCGGCTGCTTCTCGAGGTGCTCGAAGCGATCGGAGATGTTTTCGGTTTGGAACACGTGGGGATCCGCTTGTCGCCGCTCGGCAGTTTCAACGACATGCACGACTCGGACCCCGTGGGCATTTTCGGTTTCGTGTTACGCGCGCTTGCAAAGAAACCGATCGCGTATGTTCATCTGATCGAGGCGCGTGCGGATGAGCGCTCACCGGAGGAGAGTCTTACCTTAGACTCAGGTGCTGCCCCCACGGCGGCGCTGTTCCGGCCTTTCTATCCGGGCGTGCTGATTGGCGCGGGTGGATTCACGCGCCAGTCTGCCGCCGAGGCAATTGCTTCGCGCACGGTGGACGCCGTAGCATTCGGAAAATTGTTCATCGCCAATCCAGACCTGCCTCATCGCCTAAAGATGGATACGCCACTGAACCAATACGATCACAGCACGTTCTCCGGGGGAACAGCTAAGGGATACACGGACTACCCCACGCTGCGCGAGTTGTCTTCAAGCCAAGCCCAGACGGCAGGGGTCGAAGCCTGCGATTTAAAACAGTAGGAGCCCGCAAGGCGACCGCGCAGCTTTAGCTGCCGTGGGCGAACGTTACGGCGGCCGCTTGGTCGGAAAGTCGGCTATTCGTCGAAGTAGAATTGAACAACGGTTCCCGCTAGAGGCGGTTGTATCCGATTGCGGACCTAGAAAGGCTGCTTGGGAGCCAGTGGCGTTACTCACCTTCGAGGAAACTATGTCGGCCGGCCATTCCGCTCCGAACCGAAACTTCCACCACGCTTGTGACACTCTATTTCTGGCCGCAACACCATGTCCCGCAGTGGTGCGGTGAACCCCCTCTTGAGACAATTCTTCTGGTGACAGTTCTGACTTATGACCTGCCCCGCTTTTTGAGACAGCCGCGAAGTTGAATCCGAGACGCCATAAAGTGTAACGATGGCAATTTGTCTCAGTTAGGGGTTCACTACACGCCCCACCGGGAAGTAGTCGAATGCTCGCACTGCTAGCTGAATAGCTTCACTCGGGTTCGTGGCGGCGGTTTGCTGATCTGTCGCGCCCACGTCTTCACAAAGTCGGTCAGCCACTGGTCACCGTCGGCCGCCCGCATCTTACGACGCTAGCCGCAGATCGAATTGAATTCTAATTTCGTCTTTCGCTTTAACGCCAGCTTTTCCGGGTGGTCTAATCCCAAAGTCGGTCAGCTTTACAGTGGTCTCGCCGATGTAACGCCCGTCCTTTAGCGTCACGTGCGCCGAGACTGGCCGCATCTGCCCGCGCAGTGTGAGATTTCCGCGCAGGGCCCACCGTCCCTCGCCATTGGGCTCAACATCAGTGCACTTGAATACGATCTCTTGATAATGCTCGCTATCAAGCACTTCCGGCCCTAGCATCGTCTTCTGCACTTCGGCGCGATTTTTCTCGGAATCGTCCTTGTCGATCACGCGCAGTGCCCGCGCATCCACGCGTACTTCAATCGTGGGATGCGAACCTGTTTCCGCCACTCCGCTGTGAATCGGTGCGAGCACTTCGTGCTCGTGTCCCAGCGCTGAGAATACGCCCGTCTTACCGACGCGAATTGTTAACGTGGATTTCTGCGTGTCGATGTTGTGTTGTTGGGCACTCACGCCTAGCACGCCCACGAAAATCGCTGCCGCCAGCAGCGCGGTTCGCATCATCGCTCACCTCAAAAATTAGGAACGCGAAAAATCGGATTTGCCTTGTGTCCTTCTGTCGCGACCGGCACAAAACAGGTTACTCAACGAATTTGCATATCTTACGCCTCAGCCCCGGGTGTGACTGGCAGCTCGCCGCCCATGCTCTGTGCTTAAGCGTAATCCCATGCACGCTGCCTCCGCTGTCACAACAAAGTCAAAACCATGTCACTTCTAAGAATACTTATTCGCCCAGCGGAATTGCTCCGTTTGGACGAGATCTAGCCGCAGTCAGACTTTTGCAAATAATTGACATTTTGACGACTCATCCGAATTCGCTGCCTTTCTAACGTCGCGATTATGATTTTGGCAAATTACGGCAAGCGACAACGAACAGGAGTACCTGTATTGTTTCTTCTCAGTCTGCAAGGCATTCAATCGTTCATAGTGTCATGCGGGCTTAAGCGCCCGCATTACTTTTCGTAATGACGATTCTTCGCGCTCAAGCACAAGCGCCGGGGTACAGGAGCCATCAGCGGCCAGATCTACGATGCCTCTGGAGCGTTTGTCGCCAAGGCTTGAATCACAGTCGTCAATGAGGGAAAAGGTCGAATCTTTCGCTGCGGGAATTAAGCGACAATTTCACGCCCGAAACCATGAGTCAACATCTTTATGCGGGAACCGGATTGTGACGCTGTCTCGCAATCCCTTTCGTCCGCAACTCCGATTCGGGCCGAAAAATTACGCCAGAAATCAAAATTTTCCTTCCGAATATACTCTTGCTTTGGTTTCCACATCAGAGTAAATTCCGCGCGCTGAATGTCTTTTGGTTCAGGCAGCTTTTGGATTTCCCGCCCTGGTCCAGTCCCGCGTTTTGTGTGTGTCCGACCGCTGTCTGAACCGCCCTCCTGGAGGATTACCATGCGGCACAACACTTCTCTGTTCGCAGCATTATCTGTATTCGCGTCATCGTTTTTGCTCGTTTCACCCGTCTCGCGGGCACAAGACACTGTTATGCCAGCGGGCACTCTCCTTCGCTGTACCATGAGCGAACCCAATTTCTCTTCTGCCACCGCGGAGGTGGGCGACCCAGTGCTGTGCCATCTCGCCGCAGTGCAGGTGTTTGGCCACAACATTTTTCCGCGCGGGGCGTACATGAGCGGACACCTTGAGGCGGAAAAGGACCCGGGCCGCTTCTTCGGCAAGGGTTATTTGAAAATCGTTTTCGACCGCATCGCGGTCCCGAATTCCGAGTTTCCTCTCGACGCCAAAATGGTCGCGGCACGCAGCTACCATGTGGACAGGAAAGGCGACATCAAGGGTAATGGCCACGCCAAGCGCGACGTCATCGAATGGCTTTTTCCGCCGCTCTGGCCGTGGAAAGTGATTATGCTGCCTGCTCGCGGGCCACGCCCCACGCTTAAAGGAGAAGAAGTGCTCACTTTAAGATTAATGGAGGATGTGACCGTGCCGAAGTTTGCCGCTACCTACAATTCGCGGGATTGGCGGCCGCCTTACGCGCAGAATTTCGCGCGGCCATCGGCATATCCATCACGCCAAGCCGCACCCGCGACGTCCGCAGCGGTGAATGCCAGTTACGTTGCCTCTGTGGACTCGGGCTTCAAGAAAATATCACAAACTTCTCAACAAACCTCGATTCAACAAACTTCGATGCCACAGTCGCGCGTTGCCGCGAAAACGCTGACGCTGCTCGCGCTGCGCAGCGAAACAATCTACGCGGTCACGGATTATTGGCTCGATGGCGATCGCCTGGATTATCTGTTGCCCAGTGGCAATCGCGGAGTATGCGCACTCAATGAACTGGACCTCGTTCGCACAACGCAACTCAATACCGAGCGGGGAGTAAGCGTGACGTTCAGCGACGTGCCGCCTTCCGGTCCGGGGACGGTGAATTGATAGAATGGAATTGAAGAGATTCAAAAGGCCATCCGAGGAGAGGGCACGGTACGACGACGAGCCGTGCCCTGACACGGCGAACAGTCGATTGAGAAATACTGGTGAGCTTAGTCGCGCCCTCGGCGAGCTCCATCCGCATCCTCTGCGAGATCGGTCAAGAAAGCGAAGAACTCCTTGGATTGGCCGATGAAGAGCCCCATATTCGTCAGGAACTTGACCACGCCCATTGCGATGCCTTTTGTCTCGGTCGGTCGGATGATCGAACATACAGGTAGATTGCGGCTCAGAAACGGGCATGGTTCGGGCATGATCAGGTTCGCCTTCAGATCCTCACCGGCAGAACTCAGATTTGGAAACGTTACTGATACCTTAGTTACGGGATCAATGGCCGTCAGAGGAGGCGCATTGCCGGCCTTGTCCGACCAAGTTTGAAAGTGCATCGTCTCGGTAGGTCCGATGCTAATTAGGATTCTTAGTACTTCCACGCTCGTGGCTCTCTGCGCCATCGAGGGATAGAGGCTGTTACCGCCTTGTTCGATTGTCGGGAAGTGGAAAGCCGCGGTATTCGCAATCGCCTGAAGAAAATTGGGATCCATTGTGTCGCTATCCGTTCTCGGTATTGCCGTATGCTGCCCGACGGCTAGAGTTGGGATGGCTGGCGGGAAAGTGTCACCGAAATCGGGGTTCTTGCTATCGCTGCGGTAGCGAGTCCACCAGCTGGTATCTATGGTTAGCTGCATGAGGTTTGTGAGCCGCAGTTTTCCACTCGATCCGCTGGCGGCGCTGCCTGGCAGAGTGCGAAATCTCTCGAGGTCCACGGGATCGGCTCCCTTGGAGGTAAGATACGCGTTGAGGAAATTCTGGTGAGTGAATTCATCGTCGGTATTATCGTGGATGTACACGGCCATGTCCGAATCAAGCACAGTCAAAGCATTGGTATATGGCACATTCCCAGTACCTCCAGGGACTTCACTGTCTTGGACTCCTCCGAGTTCGTTGTATTGCACCCAGAAGTCGGTCTCTAGGATTTCCGCCGCCGCTGCGAACCTGAGCAGTGCAGCATCCCCCGGCGTGAGCCTTCCGCTCTTCTCTTCCGGACCCTCCTGAGCAAAGGCGGAATACCCTCCTTCAAACAGGCCTGCGCCTAATGTCGCTGCACCTGCCACAACGGCGCCCCTTTTGAGAAACGCACGTCGATTGGAACCTGGTTTAGAACTTCGAGTAACACGATTTTTCATTAGAGTCTCTCCCAACAAGGATGGAATTGGGCGGCTTTTGAAGAGATCACGCGGATGGGCTGACAGTCAGCGGTCTTTACGAGCACCATAAACGGGTAAACAGTCAAGATTGTCACGGCCAAGTCCGCGGACCGTCATTTTTTTGTCAATGCAATAGAAAAATTCCACTTAATCCGTGAACTCTTTGATGCATCAGGCCAAGTCTCGTCTCGGGTCCTTCTCTGTGAGCTCAAATGACAGACTTGTTGCATTTTTCTGACGAAACCGGGAAAAGTCCAATAATAGATTTCGCTACATTACCTCCGTTTCCCTGGTGGATCTTCCGCATAAGCTTTGATTCAAATCGAAACCACCCTGGCGACCATGCGGAGTCGTCGGCGATGTTCGGGGGGCTCGGCAGCAATGGAGAGGATTCTGATCGTCGAGGACGACCGCCCCGTTCAGAGGATACTGAAACGGCTATTTGAATTTGAAGGATATGGCGTTGAGGCCAGCGCTGACGGCGAGTCGGCCCTGGCCGCCTTTCATTTAGTCGCCCCAACAGCAATTGTGCTCGATCTTAATTTGCCTGCCATATCGGGAAAGGATCTTTGTTGTGCAATTAAGCGCGAAAGTCCCGCCCTGCCCATCATTGTTCTCAGCGCCACCACCGATGTTTCGGAAAAAGTCGCGCTGTTGAAATTGGGAGCGGATGACTACGTGACCAAGCCGTTTAGCCCAAGAGAATTGCTGGCCCGGGTGCGAGCCGCAATCCGCCGCACGCACACACCCAATGTCTCAGACGTAACTGGTTTTGACGCGATCTTTGTGGACTTCGCAAAAATGGAGGTTATGCGCGAAGACTCACCGGTGGCCCTCACCGCAACTCAATTCAAGATACTGAAGTTCTTTGTGCAAAATGCGGAGCGAGTCATCTCGCGCGACGAGCTACTTCATTTGCTGGGATACCAAAACTATCTGTCGCGAACCATCGATAACCACATACTCGGACTGAGGCACAAACTCGAAAGAGATCCCGCCAATCCAGTGCATTTCCGAACCGTGCATGGCGCCGGGTTTAGATTCGTACCCTGAGCAGGAGGTTTCGCGCCTACAACGCTATAAAACGTCGGTCCGGTTCCCGCAGATCCGACAAAGTTTCGCTTTCGGCCCTTGCGCGTAACCCGGAATAGAAGCACCGATGCCGACGTGCATCTCCGTTCCAACCCCCTGATCCCGTGTACGGTTCCGAAACTTATTTGTCCCACGGATCCGGGCTGCAGCTGCCGCAGTCAAGGGGAAGACGCTTCGCTCTCGTTTAGGGAGCGAAAGAGTAGGTCCATTTGACGGCGAAGCGCGTCTCACGAACTTGCGGTGGGTTCGCGGAGCGATGCTGGCGAACTGTGTTCCCACGTTGTAGATAATGTAGAAATCGCTGTCCGAACGATAGTTATATCTCAAGCGAATATTGGCGCTCATCGCCTGTGCGTTCGAAGTATCGAGTTGGATCAAGCTTGTAAAAGTCAGAAAACGGGTGAAGGAATAATTCCCTTGCACGCTCGCCAACACCACGGAAAAGTTCCCATTCGGTAGTGGCAACCGAAATCGGTCCCAGGTCTCCGAAGCGGAAATCGAAAACTTTGCGGTAGGACGATAATTAGCCCGTACGCGGAATTCATTCAGCGTCCCGCCATAATATGCTCCAAATCTTTCAAAAAAGTTGTACGTGAAACGCCGCTCCTTCCCTGAGCCGTAGGTAAGCTGATGCCGTGCGAAATGATACAGGCCATTCGGAATGAAAATGTTTTTGTAGATGTGGAGAGGCGTTGTAATTCGCTGCGTAAATACATCCGCGATATCATCATCTGTGTAGGCGCCGTTATTGAATTCCGCTCGATACGTGCCTTGCCACTCTTGCGTTTGCACTGCGCCTTGAGTATCCGGCGCATGAAGAATGAAACCCTCGAACCGCATCTCCCGGACTCCCGTGATCGCCGGCCTGACTTTGAACGTTAGATCTCCATTAGTTTGATTGGCATCCGTCAGTTCGATGAATCCCACTTCAGGATTGAAGTTCGGTCCAATTTTCCTTCGCTCGAATTTTCCCTCTATCCAATTCGAGTGATACGACAGCGAGGCGCCAACGTCGCTACTCCCACCGGGTTCTCCGGGCGATTGCGTGCCCGCCACATGCGCATCCACCAGCCAATCCGTAAAGAAAACTAGACGCACATCGATGCCTCCAGTTTGATTGAAGCTGTCGAATACGTTGCCGGACCGCTTATCGATCGCCATCACTCCCACGTACGAACCGCCCCACAGTGATTCCTTTAACCGCACCACCGCGAAATTTCCGTAAGGATTGGGCCCACTCGAGCGCGTGTCCACATCCATCAACCCGAATTGCAGACGGCCGATCGCCCCGGTCAATTTCGCGCCTCCGTTTACCGGTACTTGATTCCCTGTCACCGAATCGATCCCAATTTGCCGGCTGAAGAAGAGTTTGTCCTGCTCACCCAGGCTGAAGTCGAAAACGCCGGCATTCTCCAGGAAGAATTGGCGTTTTTCGGGAATGAAAATGGGAAAAGGCGTCAAATTGAACTGTTGTTGATCCACGTCCGTAGCCGAAAAATCCGTATTTCCCGTAACGTTCAAGATCATGTTGGAACGAATTCCGTATTTCACATCCAATCCGCCCGTAAGAGGGAACGCGGTATTTTGCCCGGTCCGGTTGTCATACTGGGCCAGCCCATAAGGCTTCACAATAAAAAGCCTTCCGCTTCCGATGTCCGTGATTCCTCTGAGTTCTCCCGCCTCCGAAACTTTCTTGATTCCGAACGTCCGCCGGTACGCGGCCCACGTATCTTCCTCGTTCTTCCTGCGGATGAATCGCTTAAAGTTCAATCTCCATACGACGTCTTGCGATTTCGTGAAATTCAACGTGGAGAACGGAATCTCGATCGTTGCCGTCCAGCCATCCATGGTAATCATGGCCTCCGACGTCCACACTCCGTCCCAGCCCGAATCGAAATCGACCTCTTCCGAAGCACTCTGTTCTTCGACGATTAAACCGTCGCTTTGTGTCCCAAGTGGATTGATTTGGAACACGTAAGCGTCCCGCCGGTCATGGTTCGAATCGATCAGAATTTCGAAGTAGTCGTCCAATTCCTGGCTGACATCTCGTCGCAATTCCGTCGCGATGATCCGCGACGGCTCGGAGTCGTAGCAATGAATTCCAAAGAACACGGCATCCTGCATGAATAAGATGCGTACTTCAGTTTTTTCCGTAGGCAACCCACCTTCATGTGGTTCGCGCTGTCGAAAATCTGTTATTGCTTTCGCCGATTGCCAAAGCGGATCGTCGAGAGTTCCATCGAGCTTTGGTGCACGCTCCGCACGAGCCGGCTCAGCAATTCGTGCCCCTTCTTGCGTCTGGATCTGGCCAGGAATGGCACCAGCGCCAACGGTTCGCAGCAACAATGAACACAGAAACAAAGATTGCCGCGCGTACGCTGCGCCGGAAATGATCGAGGCATTTACTTCTCACGTGGTTGCATCCGTCCCATCATCAACCTATTTTTCTCTCTTCAACGGTTGCCGCAAAAAGCAGCGTCCCAGCAATTCCGATAATTCCCGCCGCGAAGAACGGAATCTGCGGCCTGATCTTCCACAATAGGCCTCCTATCGCTGACGCCGGAGTGATCGACAGACTCCGGACAAGATAATAGAGGCCCACGGTGCGAGCGCGAGTCTGCGGGTCTGCGAAGTCTACGATCATGGCTTTGCGGGAGGGTTCGCCGATCTCTCGCAGGCCCCCAATCACAAATGCGCCTACTAGCCACGCGAAACTTTTCGCGAGCACGACCGCGACCGGAAAAAGCGCGAAGCAGACGAACGTGGCAATGACGAACGGTTTGCGCCCGAATCGATCCGCGATCTTGGCGCTCGGAATATAAACAAGAATCGCTGTTGCGAGCTGCACGGCAACGAGAACTCCGTAAAGAGGAATTGTAATGCCGGTCACGTTGGTCACATACAGGACCGCGAATATGTCGGACATCCCTTCGCAGGTGCGGATGGCGATATCGGACACCAGCAGTCGCTTGAGCGTTGGGTGGAAAGCATTCCAAATGCCGCGCAGCTTTATGCTGTCCTTCGGAGCGATTTGAAGGTTTATAAGGAAGAGTAGCGGTACGGCGATTCCAACAAATACAAGGGTAATTGCGAGTCCAGCTCTGACTCCCATACGCAGGCCGAAGGCTGCGATTATTGCACCGCCGAGGAGAGGTGAAATCACCATGGGAATGCGCTTAAGCATCGATTGAACAGTGAAACCCATGGCCCGCCGTTCCTTGGGAAGCGCGTCACCGATCGTGGCGAAGATTGCGGGTGATGCCATCGATTGCCATGCCATCGTGAAAGCGAGTCCAAGGAAGAGGTATGGCCATGAGGGGCTGAAAAGGTAAATTAGATATCCGGTCGAAGCGGCTGCGAGAAACATTAAGAACGCACGCCGACGCCCCCAATGGTCGGCCAGCCAGCCGCCTGGATACTGATAGATTGCATCGAAGAAATCTTCCGCGGTACCGAACAGTCCAATCGCCGTGGCGCTGGCACCCAGCAACTCCAAATACTTGGGAAGGAATTTCTTCCAGAGCTCTTCTCCGAGGCCAACCAAAAACACGGCACCGGAAGCGCCCGTGACGTTGCGCTCAACGCCGAGAAAGTTTGTCAATCGCCGGGATGCAGTTGTCACTGAGGTTCCCAAAAGGATTCACTTCGAAGCAGCGTCGAATGACATCCTGCTTGTTGATCACTGCCTCATAAACGATCATGCGCGCAACGGCTTTACCGTCTGCCTCCTGCTCCGGCGCGTAGACACGGTGAGTCTCAGGGTCCACTGCCAAACTGTGTACTTTCTTCTGAACCGGAAAGTCTTCCAGCTTGCGGTAGTGGTCGGGATCGTCCATCTTGAAAACCGAGATGGCTCCGCTCGAACAGGCGACGTAAATTCGTTTCAGCCCACAATCGAATTTGATGACGTCAGGGCCGCCCGCCATCGGCAGGAATGCAATGTGCTGATTCTTGTCGAGATCGAACACGGTCATGAGCTTGTTTTCGGTGGGATTCACGGTTCGCGATTCTATATCATCCGGTTATTCGGAAGTAGAACTCCCCACCAGTTGGCCGACTCTTCCGTTCTGGAAATGGAGTTCATACTCGCCAGTGGCCCCCTTCCCAGGGCTGAATGTGGCGAGATGCAGAGTTCCCGAAGTTGCGGCGTCGCATTGCCCAGGGCTCAGGCAGCGTGAGGCAAGCACAGCATACTGGCCTGACTTAATCGAATAGTCTCGTGGGCCAGAGCTAGGCAGATTTTCGTTGATCGAAATCATAACAAACGGTTCCTTGTACTTCCCGAACTGGCTCTGCTTGAGGGTGAAGTAAAACTCAACGGCTGGGGCATCGGTCGGTCCACAGCCGTTCTGGACGTAGACAAAAGAAGTGCGCGCGGTAGGGTTCGCCTCGTACTGGCGTCCGCAACTCGCTGAACAGTAGAGGAAGGCAAGCGTCAGAAGAGACATCGATACAACTCTTTTCACCAGGAACGGCATGACTCAATCGTTCCCGTCACAGGCCGGACTGCCTGCCAGAAGATGCATTGTAACCGGCATCGTTAGAACGATTGCACTTAGATTCCTTGCATGGGCCATGCACGCCGGCATAGAGGTAGCGTAACTCCTGCTATTACTCCGAGCACTAAATTGGTGACACTTTTCAACCGGCTGCATATCGGACGTGGCGTTCACAAAAATAGTTCTTCACCACCGTGGGCCGCGCCTGCGTGATCCGAAGGTAAGAACGAACGTTGTCCATCATTTCCTGTATGTTAACGGAACGGACGCGGCCGAGTGCGTTGCTCTTCACATCCTGTTTCAGCAATTCATCCGGATTCAACTCCGGACTGTAAGACGGAAGGAAGAAAACCCGGATTTGTTCACGGTGCTCGTCCAGCCAGCGTGTCACGGATCGCGCCTTGTGGACCGGGTGACCATCCACAACCAGAAACACCTTCTGCCTGGTCTTCCGCGTCAGGCGCAGGAGACGGCCAACTATCTCGCTCACATCAACATCGGTCGGCGTCGCCCGATCAAGCTTGCAACACGCGAAGGGATCCGGTCGAAACAAAATCCCCAGCATGGATAGGAGAGTACAATGAATCGATGAACTGCCGCGTGAAGGACGAACTGGTGAGCCAGCTCGTCGCTTTGAATAACAAACTCAATCTGCTCAGTCCTGATCTGGTTCACGGGGACGAAGAACGTGAGGAAGTGCAGCAACAACGCGAGAACTTATACGCCGAGATCAAGCACCACAGGGCGAAGGGGCACGAAGGCAAACCGTGCCCAGCGGCAAAACAGGCTTGGGCCAGTCACCTCTGACTGGCAAGCAAATCAGCGCAGAATTCGACTCCGAAACGGTTCCATTCCCCATGATTTCTTAATTGCACCTGCTTTGATCGAGATAAGTGAACGACCAACTGCCATTGTCATTCACGATGCCAGGATGATCTTCCCCGTTGCGGTTCAAAGAACTAGAAAACAGTTCAGACCACCCATGCGGAACCAAGAGCGCTAACGGACGCGCTGACAGCATTGAAAATACTCCCAGAGACAACCTGGGCCGATTGAGATGAAGCCACG
>WNFO01001272.1_pt1 | contig 36669 bp, 42 predicted proteins | sample 5400251 | NCBI WGS metagenome assembly WNFO01 (sample SAMN13153354, study PRJNA577476) | soil metagenome | isolation source: 100 cm saprolite under Madrone tree | place: USA:California | collected 2016-06-14
GATATTCGCGTGAAAGCATTTCCGATCCCTGTGTACACCGCCGCTGGCGAAGTAGCAAATACTTGCATCCGTGTCTGTTACATGCAGAAAGCCCAGATAAATGGGAGAATGAGCATTCGACGCGAAACCGCGGACAGAGCAAGAAGCCGACCGACTTTAATGCTGTCAACGGGGAACATTACGGAGTGCTCCGTGATGCCAGCCTAGAAAGAAAGGTCTCGAACCACCTAGCCTAACGTCTAACGCGAGCGAGACTCACGAGAGCACCTGCGAGCATATTGACCTATAAAAGACATGTAGTGTATCAAAGAAAAGGGATCGTGTAGCGCCAGGGGAGACATGGGGGTTGACTTACTCCCAATCCGGCATTGGGGGATAACGCCTCGTATTCGTCTTGATCGGACATTCTTCTAGGTCAGTCGTTCAAGATGATTTCAGAGAGAAAGAGAGAAGAGGCCGGCGCAGGGGGCGGGGTTTAATGGGGGGCACTTGGGGGAGCGCAGAGACGTCCGACGTTGTCGATGTGGAGTTCGGGACAAGACCGGGTCCCGAGTAGTACGTACTGACCGCCAAAGGATAGGCCTGAGTCTGCGTCGTACGCAATACTCTACCACTCTAAAGCGAACTGGGGGCACGGGGGAGCGCACAGAACTCGAGATCCCAGTTGGTTTTGTACCGTGACGGCGACTGCTTATTCACTCGCTCCCTCGCTCCGTACACGGTACATCACACCCACGGACACGGACATAGTTCCTGATATACATTGTACATTGTTTCTCTCTGTCCCGCAGCCAATTCCGCAGCCAATCTGTCAACAATGCGCGATATGTTATAATAAACTCCCCTCCTTTTTGCCTCAAGGCCGCAGTAAACCGAACGTTATTTGTCCTGCTGCCGCGACGCGCGTCGAGCTCCTGCGACACCCGGCAAGGATTATGCTTCCTGCTGTGCCAGCACGAGACGATCGTGCTCCTCGATATCTCTGCCGAGTCGACATTGCATGAGTCTCAATTATAACGCTGAGAACGGAACCTCTCACGTTGCTTCCCACGGATAGTCCAGCCTGGGTAACACGTCTGTCAGTATATTCTAAAGCCGATCAGCGTACAACCTACCATAGGTCTTCCACATCCTCACCCACAAAGTAGCTACGAAGATGCCTGTTCGATGACAGGTTCAGGTCATTCAAGATGCCACTCACGAGACATCTTCTGGGAGCGAGCCAAGTTTAGGTTTCAGCTTGTTATGAACGACGAAGACTGCGAATTGTGTTTTTGTACCCTCGCGTTTGTCTTCGGGCAAGAGCTGTCTTGCTTCCTCGACATCCTTCTGGAGTTCAGATAATGCATATCTAATGGAGATCCATCAATATTACACGTGAGTATCGAAAGCGGTACGCACTGTAGGGTTGTCCTCGAGTCGTCGACTTCATCCTGTGATAAGAAAAGACAATACGTGAGGACTCACTCAAGTATGACGAGATATCACGTACCACAACCAGGACCCGTTTCCCAACTATACTCCGCCTAGTTTCGGGTCCGCTGTTGGATCATGAGTTCGGACTTGAGAAGGTTCAGACGCGTTGTGTGGCAGCACGCAACTTACAGCCATTGAGTTCTGACGACTTCATTTCCGATTTGTTCAGCTGTTAGACCGGGGATACTCTCGTATAAGGACAGGCCAATGGCAAAAATAGGCACTCTGGTGTGTGTCTCAGGATTCTTCAAGAATGTTCGCTATGATACGGGGTCTGGTTAGGCCAAAGGCGGCAGATTAGGACAGCAAGTGTCGACAAACCAAAACACGGGCAGGGAAGAAACCGCTGTCCGAGGTCAGTCAAAATTGGCGTTGTGACAGATAAGTAGCCAGGGTACTGACCCTCCGCCTGCATCGATCGCATAATTATGAGATGAGATGACACGGATTAGAGATTAGAGATTTTACCAATGGCTAGTAAGACATCGGGTTTGAATTCTGCAATTTCCTTTGCCGAACGTTTAATGAGATTATGGATCTGGTTATAGGTGAAACGAAAATGCTTGGGTTCAGCAGCCATGAGCTACAATCAGTTGATCAGATTGAGACTGATGCCAGTGATCACAGAGCTGTATCACGTGCTAGCGTAGTGCTATTAGTTTCAAGCTCTTTCAGCAACTCTCAACGTTAAACACAATACTAATGTCGGGAACGCCTAGTACATCAAACACAGGAAAGGCTATAGCGAGCCTTGCCAAAATGCCCGCAGATATCACCAGAGCGGGCACCCAAAAAATGAAGTTTGTCCCCACTCTTCCCGTTCGACGGAAGAAGGAGTACGTACGTCCCCCAGTCATCCACCGTTCGCACATTGCTTATCCCAGAGTCCTAGGGAGGAACCTACAGCACAACCTTCCACCCCAAGCAGTGCACCCGCATTCTCTGACCGTGGCGGCCGGGGCCATGGTCGTGGTCGTGGGCGCAGCGAGGCCTCGCGAGGTGCGCGTGGAGTCGCGCCCCCGCGACCACCCCAGCAGGAGATGACGGCAAGTGGCCCATTCGCGATGGGACCCTCACAAGCCGGTTCATCCGCTTGGCATGGCGGTCCACGTGTCTCTGCAATGTCTGGCACACCTCGAGTCCCTCCCACTGACGCAGCTGCGCTCGGCGCTAACTTAACCAAAACCCCTGCACCAACACTGAAGAAGGAGTGTGTCGAGCGGCGCGCGGATACCGACGAAGATGCCGAGGTGTACTCCGACCCGGATGAGGGCGTGGAGATCGTCGATATGAGGAACGTGCACGCGATGGACTGGATGGCTCCGGAGAGCCTGAAGTGGGAGAGTAATCGTGAAAAGACAAAAAAGAAAGCTCTTAAGGCTAAGAAAGAGGGAGAGCAGGCGATGCTCAAACGGAAAGGTACGCATGCTTCTTGCGGTGAGGACTTTCGGTAAGGGATGCTGACTCCATCTCTTCGAAAAGCTAAGCAGGAAGCAGTCTCAGCGGATGGGTTACCAGCTGCAGATGACGCAGGGGACATCAATCTTGCCAATGCCCTAGACCTCAGCGAAAGCGAAGAGGAAGAAGAGATGGAAAACATTATCGTCGATTTCTCACAAGAAAGAGAAGTGAATCACTTCGCCAGCTGGGTTCCCACATGAAACTGACATTTAACTTGTGCAGGATGAGAGCTTGCGACAAGAGCGCTTGTACTTCTTCCAATTTCCCGCACCCTTCCCTACTTTCGTCCCCGAACTACCGACGCACTCCGATACAAGCGAAGCAGGCAATGCAGCACCCGGGAGTGAGACCAAGCGCGTCTCGTTTTCAGCCGATACGAAACCTCCTGCGGCCATGCCCGAGGATGTGGACAAGGAGAAACCGCCAGCACACGTCGATGGTAGGATTGGCCAGCTTGAGATATACCAGAGCGGCGCCGTCAAGATGCGACTTGCGAACGGCATCTTGCTGGATGTAAGTGACATCTTTCGTATGTATCATGGTTACCTGACCAGTCTTGCACACAGGTGACTGCCGCGACGCGACCATCGTTCTTGCAGCAAGCCGTTCACGTTGATCGTTCGACTAAGGATTTACGAGTGCTTGGCGAGATCAGCAGACGCTTTGTCGTCACTCCCGACATCGATTCTCTCCTCGCGGCTATGAACCAGGCAGACGAAGCGGCAGCCGCCGCAAAATCTGAGACTGATGGATTAATTACTATGGACACGACATAAAACACCAAAATACGAAACATCAATATCTACAGTGGGCGCAACTGTCGGACATAACTGAGTGACCGATGCCGTAGGTTATTGGGACAAATGGAGAGAGAGAAAATACAATACAGTAAATTATATTTTTAAATCACTTCTCAAACTCGTACAGGGATCCAGACTGGATAAAAAACCATCGCAACAGGCGCCCAAGACGTATAGTGTACAAACAAATCCGCACTATATTCCTTGAATTCCTAGATCATCGACAAATTTCCACCATACTTCATCTTGAGGGACTTGGGGGGGCTGAATACTCGTGTTGTCGTCCATGAAGATATCCCGGAATTGTTCTAGCTGCGGGTATAGGCTGTACTGCATCGGCTGCTGAGAGACGGGAGGCAGCCCGAGCGCATCAAGATCAACCTTCACCATCGGGTTTTGTTGGTGTGCACTCTCTTGTGGGGGAGAAGAAGGGTATTGCGTTCCCTCAGAAGGTACCGAATAACCACTTTCGAAAGAGGGGAGCATGGACTGCTGTTCTTGTGGTTGCACGAATATCGACGGCTCGAAATCCGACGATGTAGGTGTAGGTGTAGTGATGGCGTCCTGCACAGCAGTAGCGGTAGAGTACGGCATTCCATACTGCGATTGTTGGACTGGTCCTGGTCCTGGGATTGACCCCGCCGGGGGTAAATGCGGCGATATCGATGCGCAATCCCCTGACACAGCCGGCAAGGACTCTGGGGAAGGCGTATCTTTCGGAGGACTGCTCGCAGGTGATTTGATGACGCCACCCTTTGTACCGCCAAAGGCTGAGAGATCGTGAATATCATCAGGTAATGTGATTAGCATCATCTGAGATCCCCCGCCGCCTCCGTTGGAACAAAATGTCGCATATACATGACGTGCGCGAGCGCAAAGTTTTTCTAACATTGGCTGTGAACCGATAGTAGACTGTCTTTAGCCAAAGGGGTATATTTCGAGCAAAACAAAGGGGCTGGTTTCGTACCACTGTTGCGGGCGGGCAACACAGCCTCGACCCTTCTTCGTAGACCGTGAAAGACTCTTCGAGCAAAGTCAGAGCAGGGCCTGCGAGCTTGCAGCCAGGGCACTTGACTACAATTGCTCCCAATAGAATCTTGATTGACATCCTGCGATGAGCATGACACTCCCGGACCAGATCGTACATACGCACGGAGGACGTGTAGAAACAGGACCAAAAGAACCAGACACGGCCGGCCACATTGGGATGCGCGGCGCGGAGACATCTCAAGCCATTGATCAAGGTATTTGCGCTGCGATAAACTGAGACTACAGATTGACCATACTCATGCTGGAGCGGATCTTTTGAATCACGTAACGCCTCCGCGAACCAGGATCTGTGGATGTATATAAGGTCTGTATTGTATACACATCAGTGTTTCATTGTTGTGAGTTAAGCCAAACCAAGGAGGGCGGTGTCTCATGTGGGAGAATTACTCACTTGATTCGCGATCACATGGGACGAAAAATTGCTGCAAGGCACGGGATGGGATGGGGTCCCAATCTCGTCCCTCAAACCCGAACACAGGAGAACGAAGATGAGACGGTATAGGGAATGACCGAATACGCTTGTCTAGTTCTAGAATGGATGAATAGCTCTCTCTGCGCACGGAAAAGGTGCGTTGTATTGATACACTGAGGCAAGCTGCAGAGTAATGAAACTTCCAAAAAAAAAAAAGAGATCGATCTGAAAACAATCGGCTGCAGAGAGGGAGAGTGCTCACAGCCAAGCTCCGTGCTGCCATCTGACAGCACGTGAGGTTCAAGGTCTCGTGGAAATCGACAATCCGAGTGTGCGAGATTTAACATAGGAGGACGCCCATACAAAATACACTGCAATATCCCCAGTGTCCTTAATAGCCATTCGAACACGGTTGCCACAGTAACACTTACAGCCCAGCAATCCCAAGTAAAGCACTCCCAGAAGATGTTACGCCGGCGCTGAACTTCCTCCTCCTCGAGATTCCAGCTCCCACTATCGCGCTCTAGAACGAAATTCAGGAATAGTAGAAAAGCAAATTACGAATGTCTACTCACGCAACCCTAACTGATGAAAAAAAAAATGCGGCAGTCAGATTTTTTCGTCGAAGGATAACAGGTCCGACCGACTCACCATGTGAATAACCTTACAAGTCAGCCCACTTATAAGCCACCTACGCTCGCCACCCGAGCGATCCGTCAACAAGAGAAAGTGTGCTATCATGAACAACGCCTGAATGGAGGCACAGGTCGCACCGCCAACGATAGACTCAAGCGAAAACGTGGCACAAGCAAACGCATTATACTGCTCCGCAAAAATTCTTGCGCTCGGGTGAGAATCGAATAGGGCGCCAATACCAAGGATAATGAAGAATACCGAGAGTCGGTGAGGCTCGAAGTGGGCCAAGGGAACGGGATCGTCAACAGAAGCATAGAGGGGCTCCATGATCGTATTTTCAAAGTCCTCACGCTGGACCGGATCGATGCTAGGAAACCTTCGGTTCGCGTCAAAGATACCGATATCAACCGGGGAAACTCACAGCCAAGTTGCATCTTCATAGCAGAGATTAGCTAGTTCGGTCGCCTTGTCGCGACACGGAATGTATTTGACAAAGTCGACAATCATGTGGCCACGATCCCGGAAGCCGAGTGGGAATGCGTAGACAAGTTCCAGAATTTCGCGGGGTAAGCCCAGATGTTTTGGATCTTGGATTGTGCGTGTAGTGCTCGCATCAACCTCCTAATAGAAATCCTGCTTTAGGATGAATCGAAAGGTGCTAAGTAACGGAACAAACTTCTGGCATGAGGTGTTGCAAAAACTGTAATCGCGATGGATAAGACATTAGTAGTTCGAAGACAGGGTCAGGAGAACGAGATCGCACTTCCGGGCCCGCCGAAGCACCATAATACTGGGCCTTTCCTTCACTATTGATGGCCAGAGAGCCCATACTCTTAGACACGGTGTCAAGCTCTCTCTCGTACTCGACGGCATTTGGATCGTGGTCTTGTAACGAGCCTTGAGAATTAGGTCCATTTTCAAGGGCGGCAAGAGCTAGAGATCCATTTTGTGCATTGGCGAGAGCAGTCTCAAGCAGTCTTATCCGGGCCGACATAGATTGGACCTGCTCGGTGAGCCTCTGTGCGCGAGCCATCAATACCCTTCATGGTAAGGAGGCAAAATTAATGAGTCAGTTGACACGCGAAGGTTAAATGCGCGCCCCACTTGTTTCCCCTCGTTGCGGCCAGAGTTCCTAGAAGGGAAGGATTAGACGAAAGCTAAACCCAAACAGGGACGTAGAGACTGACCATCTGGACATATGGCGGAGCAACCTCTCCTGATACACGACTGACAAGGAAAGTTTCTTTTCCCATGTTCATAGCTGAACAAGTGGCCAACAAGAATACAGAGCAGTACCTGTCACATTTGAGTTTCGACCTGAGCGTTCCGAGTCGGACGAATAAGCGTGCGGGCCCCGAGGAGGAGAATATGTAAAAGACCGACCTCCTACATTCTGCACATGATTGACCAGGCTTCCCCTTGCGGGGATCTGCACTGGCATGAGAAATCGTGGGTGGCGGAGAAGCACTCATGACTTGCTCCGTGGGCGAGTGCCGAGTCATACGGGCGTTCGACGCCCAAATTGGCGCCGGTCAATCAAACGGTCCGACTCCGACGGTTAACGGTAAGTTAGAGGATGGGAATTGAGATGGGGGGAGAAAGCTTAGTTGGGGACGAAAGCGTTTCGAAGGGCGGGTACTAGGGGTGAGAGCAATATTATCCTGTATCCACGCCATGTCCGAGGTCTATACACCCGGGTGCTGCCAAATTGAGACCGTAGCGGCGGCGGGCCCTCAAGTCGGCAACACTCGGACTTGCTTTTTGCTTTTGACCCTCTTGCAGTGAGGCGCCTTGGGCTTCTTGGCTCTGATATGATGGCTTTACGCCACAAGTCAGGGTAGCAATATATATGACGACCATATCCGATATGCTATTCCCAGAACTCCGAGTCGGACACTCGGATTCCTCGAAGCCGGTTCAGTTCGTAGTGATGTCAAACCAAAGCAACGAGTAATACATCGTCATAAAATCACAGATAGATATAAACGATCAAGACACCGAGCCCGTTGGCGGTCTAAATCTATTATTAACAAACGATGCATCTGTTGTCATACACCTCCCTCGTGGACTTCAAGTTGGTCCCCTCGTTCATCTGCATCTTCCCCATAATCACCTCGTTTCGCATCCGCAGATCCTCGACCTCTTTCTCAATATCCTGTCTATGCGCCTTCTCCTCCTTACGCAGTTGCAAAAGTAGTGGGAGTGTATTCGTGACGTCGTCCCATTTACTGCAGCGCTCGAAGACAGTGGCCGAATACTCGACAGAACGCTCGAAAAGCGTCGCATTCCATGAAAGTCCCGACTGGATTACCACCCTCTCATTTTCCGAGAGAAGATGCGACAAGAAGAGTGTGACTGGTACCTCGGAGGTAATGGGGGACACGCCTACATGAAGTGTTCGGAGATATGGGAATGCCCGTGTCTTTGCAGGCGAGTATGGCATGGGTGTCGTGATGTCTTCAGCATCCAAGTAAATCCCGAGGTAGGAGAGATTGGGAGAGTGCTGGGCGATGATCAGTAAGGAATGGAGAGTGATTTCTGGCCTCGTGAGTTGTAGTGGTTCTGGGTTCAGAATGAGGGTTTCGAGAGCCGGAAGTGCCGCACCAATTTCCGCCAAGTCGACCTCAGAGATCCGGAGGGGCAGATTATGACGCAACTCAAGGCGGGCAAGTTGTTTGAGTGAAAAGATTGGGTAGAGATGTTCCGGTAACAGTGGTTCGCAGTCGTCTTGGTCTTCAATGCCGACTATCACGTCCATCGAAACCAGCTCCAACGTAGGGTAGCATCGGGTCACATCAGTGAGGAAGCGCTGAACCGTCGATGGAAATTCTGGGTGCACGCTTTCCACCGAGAGATTTTTCAACCGCGGAAGCAACGCGCCGCCAGTGAGGTAAACACGTATATCGTCCAGATTAGAATTAAGACAAATGTCGTACAACATAGGAAAGGCACCTTCCTGAAGCGTGCACTCCAAGGGAAAGATAGGGTATGGCATCCCGCCTAGGGTATCAAACTGTATGACCCCAAGTTCAGGTAGTAAAGATAGCGTCTTTAAGAACTTGCTGCCAAGGACGTCTTTGGGCGGAGTTACCTCCCGTAGCTTCTGCAGACTGGATAAGAGCTGCAGGAGCTCTTGGTCGTCGTCGGGATTGTGAGGTTCATAAGAATTCGTCCACCTCAAAGACCTGAGGGATGGCATACGTCCGATAATATCTGTGCTCAGTGACGGCAGATTCTCGGAGTAAACTTTGAATGCGAATTCCGTGACTTTGTCATGCATGAAGAGGGTCGCGTGCCGTGATCTCGGGATCGAATTCCACCAAAGGGATCGGAGATTTGGGAGAACCTCCAGGGTAGTGCGCGTGCGCGCCAGGTCATCGAAGACACTGTCCCCGAAGCTCTGGGCTTTCTCGTTGAGATTGGTCCCGAACTTGAGAGAACGCACACGGCGAGCGTAAGGGATGAAACGCGTCCAATCTTCAGGGGTTGGAATGCGTGAAAACTCCTGGAAGGGGACCTGTGTTTTAGAAGGTTGAGGCAGACGGCTACAAAAGGTCCACGCACATAGAAATCCAGCCGACTTGGGCGACGGAAAGGTGCGAGGAGTTGCAGCAAATAGTAAAGGTCGTCTACTTCGCGCCATACATTGTCCAAGGCAGGTTCTCGCCAGCCCCGGCAGACGAGAGCATTTGATACGTTCGAAGCTCGCGTTCCGAAGCTGAATATTATTTGCAGGAGTTCAGGGATAGCTAGGACACGGTGTGCGGTGGATCTGTAGCCGAATGAGGATGCGGGGGAGGATGGCACCTGCGACATGATGGCCACTCGCGTTAAGTTGGGCGACACGGCACCTATCACATTATGGTCATGATCATATGAACAAAGAATCTGTCTTTCAACGATCTAACCCCAACAGTTGTCTATACAGCAGCGGTACAACTCCTTTCGGGCTCCACAAGACATTTGGTAGTAAATACAGACATTATCGTGACATGCAACAACATCATAAATCAAGATCCACACAGGAGAAGTGAGCAGTAACCGAAGTAACCTCACATGGCTGACCGCACATAGTTCAACCTAGAAACCTGGCGAAAGTAGGTCAGCGATTGGCGAGGAATGGCCGAGGGAGAAAAGGAAATTCAGACAAAGCGAGCTCAACCACCAAAGTGGCATTGCTCGAAGGTAGCTGAGATAAATTTCTGCAGTGTGGGAGGAATCCGCACTAAAGCCAAATGCCTCAAACATCATAGTGAAAGCAAACGGATGTACTCGACTCACCTTCAGCTTGTATGGTTGTTGAAATGTGGCAAGCGAAGTGTTGTTGAGGTTTATATAATCTGAGTCACGTGGCATGACTACCGTCAGAACAACTGTTGCGACCATCGTGGCGCGTACTACTGCATCATGTCGACTCCATCATCCAGCACACCTCAGCCAACCCCATCCCAACCGACGCAATCCGCAGCAGCAACCCCGCAATTCGTTGCATACCCACTTGCTAGGACGCAACCCCAAACCCGCCTCCCTTCTGCCGAGACACGCAAAGATCGGTCCCTAGTGGACTTTCTCCTCATGCTTGATGATTATGAGCCATTGGTGTGTGTTATTTGAACTGGTTTCAGGATCCACGCTCTTAATAACCCATGTGGTATAAAGATCCCTGATGAAGTTACGGAGTATTACCTGCAACGTGTCGGCTTTGACTGTCAGGACGCTCGCTTGTGAGTTCCATGCTATATTTTACGTTCCAAGTTGACACCATTACGAAATGCCATGAAACCGTAGAAAACGTCTCTTGGCGTTGGCGGCACAAAAGTTCGTCTCCGACATCGCTGCGGATGCGTATCAACACGCGCGAATTAGAACAAATGCTACTGGTGGACGTGCGCGTGCAAACCAAGGTCCTGGGTCCTCAAGGGTACATGCCTTTTCCCCATTAGTCGTTCGTTTCGATCACTGAGTCTTTTATCAAACGTACAGGACAAAACTCGAACCACACTCACGATGGAGGATCTGAGCGCCGCGCTCTCGGAGTATGGTATTAATTCCCGCAAACCGGAATTCTATTTGTAGCCGGGGTACTTTTTCTGATTGTGGGTGTAAATACCCTCAGCTCTGATCTCTACCGGGACTTGTACTCTTATTCGTCATTTGTTCGAACATGCATCACCAATTTTTTTGTCGCATTGTCGGATATAGCTCGTACACCTCGCTCCAACCCTTCAATATTATTACGCATGTAACCCGCTCAACGATTGCGCCTTTACGACGACGATATGATCACAGTCAGGGGGTCCTCAGTTGCGACAATGTAAATTGTGCTAGCTTCGTAGAACAGCCCATCTCCAGTGGTGTTTTTCGTATCCCACATCAAGCGTTCTGTGCATCGGTCGTGCGTGCTGAAAATTTGCGGATGAAACAGGTATTGCGGTCCCGCTCTAGGGGGTCTTCAACACGGAGCTGAGACCACGGCTTCACGTCTGCCCGTGCAAGCTATCATGCATTATGCGTCATGCCTTTATGAACGTCCGATTAATGACCACCTCGAATCGAGAATGATTCACCCGCATTGCTGGCATGCCCAGATAAGGTACAGTAGGAACTCGTGACCCCCTCCGTTCAAACATGTCTGTCTTCGGAGGTCCCTATGAGAGATTCTAACATCTTGTGCTCGAGAAGGATATTTGGGGCAAGAATCAGAACCTGTTCCGAGCTACCTTTCTTGACAAAGACCGTCGATATGTTGCTAGTGGAACTGATGCCCCAGCGACAAACGAGCGGCCATAGGGTGATCATGGTACTGTACTGTAAGTAGACAGTGAGGAATACACCCAAAAGTATGTTTTTAATCCGAGGGATCGATCGTGGACGTAATTCGGCAAGCTGAATGGGTCGAATTTAGTCTTGTCAAGCTTTGGGCCCTTACCTAGACCCATCGCATCGCATAAAATCGTACCCCAAGACGGATCTCGCGAGCAAAAATACCACCAGGGCACCAGCGGTTGACAAGAACACTATGGCCAGATAGTGTTGTAGATCCTCAGGAACGGTGCTCAGCTCCCACTCATCAACTAGAATCCTGGTCCGGGCTTTGCTCAGGGAGCACGGACATTTAAAGGCGATTCAAGCAAGTGATCCGTGGAGTAGATAGATATATTTCATGAATGAGAGTGCGATTGCAATAGGTCAATACACATGAGATGATAACCCTAGTTCAGGTGTAAATACACGAGAGAACGCGGTTGCTGAGCGAGTGACATTTGGCGGTATCTTGATGTCGGGATAGTGTGTATATCACCACATTGTATGAGTCTATTTCCGGGCACTAGCGACTTCGTTCACGGCGCTCCGCTCCCGAAGCAGGGCGAGGATTTGCCAGCGTGGGTCACTTGGCTCACGGTCATCGTTTGAAAGAATCTGGTCCTCACGAGACTCATTTTCTCCGAGTGCTAAGCGGGTCGCGGCCGCCGACCGGTTGGGGAGGACGGAAGGAGCTATAGTGAACAGGGTATCGAATGCAGACGCAGAGAGCCGATTGCCTGACGAATGCGGCGCTGACGGATGTATGGACGTGATGGCATGAGACGCTGATGTCATCGCGAGAGCTTGCATGATAAGGGACTTGAGTTTGGCCTGTACAGTGTGAGGCAAAGCGAGCTGTAAACGAGACACGCTCTTACCTCAAAAGCAAATGACATGAGAGATGCCACGTTCTTAGGCGGCGAGTTAAGGTTATGTTGCGCGCAGATGAGATTAAGCCTGTCCGTGATGTGTTGCAAAATGAAGCCTCGTGCAGATGATGCCAATTGAATCGCAGGTCGACTGCCAGGAAGCTCTGCCGGAGATAAGAGACTACTTCTGCGGGGGATTGACGAAACACTCACCTCCACGTTCCGATAGTAGTCTCACACCACTTTCATTGGCAATATCATCCACCTCCGGACGAGGAACTGGCTTTGAGGACAAGGCGACAGGCTTAAGGTTCCGGATACGATCGCGTTCTCGACGACCAATACCGACAGCCCATCGCTTGAGTCTGGATGACCTCAATGTAATGGGTTCATCAGGATCTGGTCCCTGGTAAGGCAAGAGTCGCCGCCGTTTACGGGGTGGCCCTTTGGGAACGTCGGGCGGCGGTGTAAGTGCCGTTACCAAATGAGTGGAAGGGTCGAAGATTGATACGATAAGAGCATTATGAAGTTGCACTAAGGTCGATGGATGGTTAGAGCATTGCGAGAGAGGTTTGAAGGAAAGTAGAGTACCAAGAGGGGATGTGTCGACACACTCTCGGATCTGCTCGTCAAATTCTGTTCTGGAGATAGTTGCAGAAAGAAAAGACTGTAATAATGACCAATATCGAGGTGCCTTTGGACCGAGGGCAGAGGCGAGTTTGGACTTTACGGTAGTTGTGGACTCGAGGGACATGTGTGAGGGTGAGAGCGGAGCGGAGTTAATCCCGTCGGTTGTGCTGCAGCATTCTCTATCCTCAATCTCTTGACTATGACTTGAACTCCCATGGAACGCCCAGTTACTTCAAAATCTAGGGGGATTTGTAAGTACTACAACACACCGAGGGGCTGTTTTTCCGGCGACAACTGCAAATTCAAGCATGGCGAACACGAGAAACTGACCCCTTACGACAAGAGCAAGCCTTGCCGATATTACGCTGCTGGTCCGTGTTTGCGTCTCGTCTGTCAAAGGACCTTGTGATAATGTTACGACTTCAAGGATATTGCAAGAGGGGAGAAAAGTGTTGGTTTAGACACGTTTCCCCTTCCAAACCTCCAACCGACCCTGGCGAGTCTTTGATCTGTGCGATCTGTATGGAGGAACCGGCCACATTCGGCTTACTCGGTTCGAAATCAATCGATGCTCACCAACCAAAGCTAAAGCTAACTAAATCATGCTCTAGTTGATTGCAGTCATGTATTCTGTATTGATGTATGGCACCGCATCTGCATTCTCTACTCCGTTATGCTCATTCACTTTTACAGTGCATTCGGAACTGGCGCGGGCAGGAGAGCATGTCCGACGATTGTTCTCTTTCCTACGTGCTCAAGAAGTGTCCGTACTGCCGTACGCCATCCAAATTTGTTGTGCCGTCTAGCCAATTCTACCCCAATGGTCACCCCGGGAAAGCGGTCACGATCGAACGATACAAAGCAAGCCTTCAACGAGTTCCTTGCAAGTAAGGTTTTCCCACGACGCTCCGATTCGCACTTATGACTGGTAAAAAGGTATTTTACCACGTCAACTCCAGATCACCGCTATTGCCCCTTCGGCCGTGATTGCATGTACCAACATCTTAACGAGGATGGTACCCCTTATATATTCTTTAGAGGGGTTGACTATTATACGCCAAGTCCTGTCCAAGTTCTTACTCGTTCGACCTTTGACTACTACCCTGTATATGACTCCTGGGTTGTTGATCCTTTAGCGGAGGGGCTGCCTCGCGAAACGTTATCCGATGAAGAATCGGAGCTGGATCTGGGTGACGTTGATCCCGACAATGGTAATTACTTCGCCTTGACCCGCCTGGTATGTCTTCAAAACCTCTCATGCAAATCCTCCGTTGTGAACGCTGACAAGCGTTTATTTTGAACACGCCAAAGATCAGTGATCAGAATTCGAACTTTGAGATACCTACAGAGGACGCTTTCACGGCCTCCCTCTCTACCTCTACGATGTCCACTGTCTCCGCTCCCCAACCAGCGTCCGAAGCAATTGACGTTCAAACCTGGCTCAATGCACAATCATCTGATCATCCTCTTTACTCTATCTCATCTAGCCCCTCCCCTATATCCATACCTCCTCTACTGAGTGAGATTGAAGTTGATATTTCAGACTTAACAAATCCTTCAGAGCTATCGGACGTATTCCAAGACAGCCGACCTTCGCATCTAACCGAGGAGCCTGCAGCAAACTCTGACAGGATATCCCATTATCAGTCACCTCCGCGTCCACCACATTCCTGCGTATGTTCCCCTCAGAGGACCGCTTGTCTTGATACTGGCACTGCTGTGCCAACTTCTCCTGTTCCATCACAGATGGGCATGATAGAATCTCAATCCCTCCCTTCTCCGCCTGCCCCACAATTCGAAATACCTCCCGTAATTGAGGCGGGTGCGACTCCAAGTCCCCAGTCGCCAACAAGGGATCCCCTGCCCGGAGGAGTATCTGATACGCGACAGCAGGATCCTCCATTCATGACTGATGGACGTGGGCGTGTCGTCTGGAGCCGCTCAGGTGTGAAACGTGGCAATTCGCCGCTTGCAAACCAAAGCCAAGACAGAACGCCAAACACTGCCGGAGATAGGTGACTAATCAGCACCTAGACAGTACGCATTTTTTACGATGTGCAAGTTCTTCGTCTTTTCGGGCGCCCTCATGATGTCGATATGGAATTGCAATGTAAATCATATATATATATTTCTTTTGAAGGTGTGTGACAGAAGTCTTCTCAGCAGTTTGCCTCAAAACTTCGCATTCCCAGTAACAAGTAGGGTGAATACAGTCACTGCAGGCAGACCACAATATAATTCAATTCAGTTGTACTTGACCGACCAATCAGATTGCAGTATTTAGCCGACTGAATTGAATTATATAGTGGTCTGCCCACAGTGAGTATGGCGCAGGATACGGTCCTTCGGATGTAAACGTCGCGTTTTGTTTAAAGGAGAAATCATTCTGCGCAGTGTACCCTCAGACACTAGTTTTCCCATCCATTAAGGGCAGAGTGATACTTCAAATTCAATTCATGTTGATCACGGTAGGTAAGGTCTGATGTAGTTCTGATGGCTCCAACAGCAACAGCGCCCAGCGGCCGCGTGCCAGTGACCTCACGGTACAGGCAATTTTCCCCCTCTGGGTACGGTATTTCGCGATAAAGTACCTGATTACTAGCGCAAAACAACCCAGCCGGGGATAACTTGAAAGCCAGGGGATTTGACGAATGCACTGGTATCGAGACATATGTGCAGTCGATTGGAGGGATCAGGGGGCGAGGGGAAAGAGATGTCCAGAAAGGAAACAGATACAGATATCGCGAGGGTGTGCAAGACAGGTTAGTCGAAGAGACACGTCGACGATGGTTTGATGATGGCGTGAAGATTCTCAAGGTGGAGTACTAGGAAAGCGAGAGAAGGGGGTACTAATAACACTTCAACGGCCTCAGTTCTCAAGACCAGGGTACGGTGACAAGGCCGCGCACACACGATAAACTTGGCTCGGCGGCATCAGTCGGCCAGTGACAAGCTGAGCCTGAAGGAGAGAAGCGCGTATCTCTTTTATCATGTGAGGATGTGAACACTCTCACCGCAGCTGGTAAGTGTGAGAAATTGTTGACTCGGTGAGGTACTAGTACGAGTGCGCCCCTCTCCGAGTTCCGAAATGGAATTAATTGTTTTCGACAGAAAAAGGCTGTGTGCTGAACAGCCATAGATAAGATATGCATTGGTTGCTTTTGCGCCAGCAACACATGCTGCACATGTCCTAACTGACGTTTCAGCTCAACCAATCAACAATTTGAAATACACAGTGAATTCTTCGGTTTTTGGTTGAAGCGTTCCGTTGGGTTATTATTACGTTCGCCGTCTTTCACCCCCGGAGTGGCACGCACGCGTTCACCTTGCATATCAATTGTTTCACGAAATTTTTTTCGTCCGAAGTTCCGAATACTGGCACACACACACGCCCCCTTGAGTTTCTTCCTTCCGTCGGACCGTCTGTCGTCAACTTGAAAGCTTCTTTTTGACTCCCTCCTGATGGACATCTGTTCTCGAGAAACTCACCCAGAGTGATAATTTGCATTTGCGTGTCCAACTTGCATGTCTACTAGCACGGTAGGTGCCGATGATGACGTCGTAGGTACTCCAATGTCGAGTTGTTCGAGGCAGAACAGGATCAATATCGGCCGATAATACCGTGGCTTGTACAACAAACCGGCTCCTCTTGGCCCGAAGAACTTGTATGTGTAGTTTTCGATCGATCAACGGAATCGATGTCCCTCCGTTTCACCCTTATCAATGAGTACAGAAAGTCACACAGTGTTTACCCCAAGGCAAACTGTCAGGCGCCAACAAGCCAAAAAGGCATTATGCACTTGTCATATGCACTTGTCATTCGATTCAGGGTCGCTGCGTTACACATGACATGACCCGGTCTCAAGTTTACGCCTGTTTTGTGCAAAGTTGAATTATTTTCTACACTAAGGCCGCCACTGGCGAAATGGGTAGTGATGAACGTGCGGTAGGGTAATGTGCGTAGCAATCTCGTCAGTATGCAGGAACTCAACAAGCAGCACGGATGTGATCTATACAATCAACACGATCACGTCTTAGGAAGTAAAAATGAACTAGTCTATCAGCCGCATAATTGGCATGATGCTCCCCGAAGAGGCGGCAATGACACCAACCAGCACAACGCGATCGGGAGAGATGTTTGGGTGATCGCCGATCCTCCACTCTGGAAATTGCCAATCTATGACAGGCCCATGTTCCTGCTATTCAGGGGTTCAGACAAATGCACGTTCGTCCAAGAAATGAAGCACAGCTCACCCGCAGGAACCGATCCACTCCGCTCGCAACCAGTTGCACCAACCGCGGGAGCGTGATGGGCTCCTTTTTGCGATTTCGTAGCTGGATCTGTGTCTGCCATGGCTTATAGCCATACCACTACGCGAAAACCGAAAGCAGTGAGCGACAATCTTCGATGGACTAAGTAGATCTTATCTTACCTCAATTCTCATTTTGATCGAAGCTTTGCCTTCCAAGGGACACCAGTCGTTGTAGAGGAGCATAGGACTACGAGACTCAGCTGACCTGGCGGTATCAAGCCGCAATCCAACGGAATGATCTCGCAGGATAAAGAATACAGGTGGAATAAGGGAGGCATTCTGCAGCTCCGATTGACTGCGAGGGAGTCCAGCATATGGAGCAAACAGGTTCTGTGGCACAACACGCGTATTCTGCGCCACTTCGCAGTCCAGGATGATTCGACGCGAATTATCCGCGGCGACTGAATTGCACCGCAGATATGAGTAGAGGTCGTGAGAGACGGAAAAGGTTCGAGGAAGCCCAGGATAGGAATAATCGGGCCTAAGTAGCTCTTGATTAACGACCAAGTCTTCTTGATCTTCAACATAACATAATACATTGTAGCACAGATGTCGTTTTGCTACGAGGGGCCCAAATGTTTGGCCCAAGTACCCGTAGTATAACAAATGGAAGAGACGCCCGAAGTTGGGAAGGGGTAACTCGGACAGTCGTAGAGAGTGAGAGTATTCCATCAAGGAAGGCGAAATGGCGAAGTGTGGAGTTGCGACACAGGCGAAATGCCCGTACATCATTTATATACACTCGGCGGAACGGCCAGCTGCATGTCGAGCATGTGGTCACCTTCTAGGAACTAGGCAGCACGCTGCGCTTCAGTTGCCGCCCGGATCTGACATGGGATCCTCGGCCACGAAAATTTTCACAGGCCAATCTGCAAAAAGGACATATGATACCCAAGAAAGACAGGTGAAATTTTACATCCAGAGCCTAGTCGATGTGCGCTTGGCGTCAATGGTCAATGCAGACCTGCGTGGGGCCACATGCGTGTTCAGATAGCCGGCCGAAACCTGACGATGACGTTAGATTGGTCAGAAAACGTTTGAGAGGCATCTTTGGCGGCGAGAAAAGCTTGTTGAAGGAGGAAAAAATACAATACCGGAGAGCGTCCTTCGGGGCACGGATCTCAGCCTTAGCCCTTTCGGAGTTCATCATATGAGGCACACCTCATGGGCTGTGTCCTAGCCGGCTTCAAGTTGTCGATCTGTGTATTACGGTAGCAGCCGTAATAATTGGCGGCACGTTCCGGGGTATGGGACACCTTGGGCTCGTACCTGGTTAATCCCTCCCCCCGACTCTATTCCTATCGTCATCCTAGCATCGCTCACGTACCTGCTTGGGCTGGTACGCACGCCCACAAATTGGTGCTATGTATTTGGCATTTTAATGAGGCTGAAACGTACTAGCCTGAGCCAAGGCGTTAATGGAGGTTGATCAGCATCTGCCACAGACAACTTGAGCACACGGCCGCCCCATGCTTCTGCTTCTGATGGGAGGTCGCGTGATTCCAATTTCCTTGGTGCCTTGTTACCCGTTACACTAGATTCAATTCGGACTTTTGTGCAACCGGAGGTGTTCATAAGTCAGTTTTCATGGAAGTTTGTCTGGTACTCATCGCTTACGTTAATAGGCTGTGCATGTGGCCGAATGTCGAAACGAAAACGAACAAGTCTGATCGAAAATACCTATCAATCAAGTTCCTTACCCCTGGACCCGCCATGCTGCGTACCTGTGGGTCGATTACTACACTATTGCTGCCCGACACGACGGAGCTCTTAGCTCATGTGTTCAATTACGAGAACAGTTCAAGCGTCCCTTGGCGCCGATTTTTTTGTTCCTACATCGATCAGAGTGTTTCATGCCGGCTCAGGAGGGAATTGCAAAGTCGCCCGCCCCTCGGGGCTATTAAGCCCATTTCGAATTGTAAAATAGGTACAGTCATGGGGCCATGACAGGAATACTTCAGGGCAACTAGTCAACATTCAATGGAATGCGCACGCCTACGATGGGCTTTGGCTATCAGCAAGGAGTCATCTTTGGATTATACGGTATTAATTCTTCGGTCTATAAAATAGCAATTATGTATAAATGTATCGTACTGTATCACCGTCTATGAATCCGTCTAAGGAACTCCTTATCTGCATATCTACATCCTGTCTAAATTATCAAATAGACATCTAAAACGTGACGGATGGTTACTTGCAGTCATGCCGAGTAGCGGTAGAGGATTAAAAAACCCAGACGTTATTAAGCTGAAGGATTGGCATCCAGCAACCGGCGGAAACATGTATGGCACCAATGATCCTAATGTTGATAACGTCGATCCCGCCTTGCCCGATAGCCCAGCGACCAAATTCCGCCCTATGAGTCTGATCTGGCGTCGGATTCTGTTATCGACGCGATGTAATTCAGGTAGGTTCAGTACAAACACACGTCACAAGCCAACTCAAGAACTGACCCGAAGGAAGGCCTCCACAGAGCGACCAAGATGATGGGCAAACTTTGCGACGGTGATTGGATTTTTGGCCTGTGTCTCATCTCGGATCTGGACTTGCCGCTTGAATTCTTCGTACCCTGGCCACTGATGTACACCAAGCATCGTCATAAGTGAATTTTACACAAAGATACGAGGCAGCCAAATAGCTACATACCCCGAGACGAATATACGTCGTTGATTTTCCCCCGAGCTGAGCGTGTACTCTAGCATCACGAAGGGTCTTACAGTGACCATTGATCGCGTCATCTAGAGAGAGCCCTAAACCACCGTCTTGCTGAAGGAAGAAAATAGGCATCTGTAATATTGCCTCAGCAACATGTTGCCTACGGTCGGTCATGTTCTCCGGAATCCATCGGGTCTGGGGAATAACCGTGCCCGTCCGCACGATGCTATAATCGAGTAGCCAAAGCAGGTGACCATGATTGTGGTCCCGCATGAACGGCGTGGGGGAAATGTTGTCTGGGATGGCTCGGACGACGAATACACCCGAACCGTCTGGCTTGAGTAAGGTCTGGCACAACTGGTTCAAGGTCAAGCCTGACCGCTCTGTCTTCAGTAGATGGTGAAGATAACCCTCTGCGCTGTTGGGGCCGAAGGATTGGGAAATATATCCGTCTATCAGGAGTTGGGGTGTCTGAAGAACGGGATGTTAGATAAGGACATGGTGACACAAAGTGGCTCATTCACATGGGGCATTGCCGACGAGAGAGGACCAATGACTAGAACCTTGCTTGGTTGAGTGGTGAGATGCTACGACATTCTTTTACCTAGGTCGTATATAAATGCTCTCGATGTCGTCTCCAGTTTGAGAGGCCCAATCACGAAATGTGAAACGCAGCGGGTGGTGATACAAAGTCACCCCGTACACCCGTGAGCCCTACGTTCACCATACAGTGCGTCGGTGTCCAGCTGGAGGGCTGGAAGTAGCGACTTTCGACCCCAGAAAGGAAGGATTTGTGAATTCATCTAGGGAGTTACCGTCGACCTCCATCAGTGAACGTGGTGGTGCTGAAAAAAGAGATAAAGACAATGTGCCCGATTAATATTCTTGTTTGACAGTCCACAAGTTTGAGTCTAGACCAAGTATCTGTGGAGACAAGAGCTGTATAAGGGGGAGGCGATGATTAACCGCCGCACTTTCCCGGGCTGTCGCGTTCCCGGAGATAATCGACGCGGAGGAGTCGATCAACCTCATCAAGATCGACGATCATCGTCGAGAAGGATATAAGATATAAGGATATCTGGATGAGGGCGGCCGTCACAGCAGCCCGAGCTCGCTTGGTACTATGATTTAGGGATTATTCTGTTGTTAGAAAAGGAATTGGCAGCCATCTGGACGTACCGTGTTCTATCCGTTGAAAGACTTCATTCGAGGCGGAATGCCGGTGCGATATTGACTCGGAACGTCCCTCTTTCGTCGTCAGTACTAGTCACGTGTCGTCTATGGGTGTTTCAAGTTCAAGATTGAAATAAAAATTATCGATGAAGGTTTAAATGACAACAGATGCCGAACCAGATCCAATCTCAAATACATAGTACTAGAGGGCTACAGTAGTCAATTTGAATGCTGTGATGCTTTATTCGCTATTTGGATACTTCGACTTGATACGCATGTCGATAAGGATGACATCATGTATCAAATTCAGTGGTGACTGGGCAACAACCAGGCGAGACAAAGTGATTGAACGAGACCCCGTCCAATGTTTTGGGTGCCGCGGCCAGTTGTTGTGTCTGGGGTGGCTTTGGTGGACGTGTTAACGACCGTGACTTGAATCCTATGCAGCACAGTACTACTGACCGAGGTGCCCAGGTGACCGGTAACGGTGTCTAACGGCAAGGACTAACGATGTCAATGCTGAAAAGGAAGGGCATGACACACAAGGGACCCTGCTGGAGTCGCTCGTGATGACACAAGCTAGCAAATGTGCCTCATCCCAACTACGTCCCCAGGCCTGTAAGTTGTGAACAATTACCATACTTGCATGTCGAGCCCCATTACAAGTGATAATATACCGTCTATGAATCCACCTGAGGAGTTCCTTCAAGTTATCTACACACTGTTATCATTTCTACAATGTAAATCAATTCAGTCAGGTAAATACCGCAATCTGATTGGTCGGTCAAGAGCAACTGAATTGGATTACATAGCAAAATGCCCACATCTACATCCAAATGGACATCTAAAACGTGACGGATGGTTACTTGCAGTCATGCCGAGTTGTGGCAGAGGATTAAAAAACCCAGACGTTATTGAGCTGAAGGATTGGCATCCAGTTACCGGCGGAAACATGTATGGCACCGATGATCCTAATGTTGATAACGTCAATCCCGCCTTGCCCGATAGCCCAGCGATCAAATTCCGCCCTATGAGTCTGATTTGGCGTCGGATTCTGTTATCGACGCGATATAATTCAGTACAGACACATGTCACAAGCCAACTCAAGAACTGACCCGAAGGAAGGCCTCTACGGAGCGACCAAGATGATTGGCAAACTTTGCGACGGTGATTGGATTTTTGGCCTGTGTCTCATCTCGGATCTGGACTTGCCGCTTGAATTCCTTATACCCTGGCCACTGATATACACCAAGCATCGTCATAAGTAGATTTTTCACAAAGATACGAGGCAGGCATATGACTACATACCCCGATTCGAATATGCGTCGTTGTTCTTCCCCCGAGCTGAGCTAGTTCTCTAGCATCACGAAGGGTCTGACAACGACCATTGATCGCGTCATCTAGAGAGAGCCCCAAACCGCCGTCTTGCTGAAGAAAGAAAATAGGCATTTGTAATACTGCCTCAGCAACGTATTGCCTATGGTCGTTCACGTTCTCCGGAGTCCATCGGGTCTGGGGAATAACCGTGCCCGTCCGCACGATGCTATAGTCGAGTAACCAAAGCAGGTGACCATGGTTGTGGTCCCGCATGAACGGCGTGGGGGAAATGTTGTCTGGGATAGCTCTGACGATGAATACACCCGAACCGTCTGGCTTGAGTAAGGTCTGGCACAACTGGTTCAAGGTCAAACCTGACTGCTCTGTCTTCAGCAGATGGTGAAGATAGCCTTCTGCGCTGTTGGGGCCGAAGGTCTGGGAAATATATCCATCTACGAGGAGTTCGGGTGTCTGAAGAACGGGATGTTAGATCAGCCTGAGGGCACGGTGACACAATTGGCTCATTCACATAGGGCATTGCTGACGAGAGAGGATCGCTGGTTATAACCTTGCTTGGTTGAGTGGTGAGGTGCTACGACATTCTTCGACCTCGGTCGCATATAAATGCTCTTGGTGTCGTCTCCGGTTTGAGAGGCCTAATCACGAAATGTAAGATGTAGCGGGTGGTGATACAAAGTCACCTCGTACACCCGTGAGCCTACAACCACCATACAGTGCGTCGGTGTCCAGCTGGAGGGCTGTAAGTTAGCGACTTTCGACCCAAGAAAGGAAGGATTTGTGAATTCATGAGCTTGGCAGTTGGCGTCGACCTCCATCGGATTATGGTGGCGCAAAAAAAAAAGAGATAAAGATACAGCATAACAATGTGCACGACCAGATTCGTCGCATCGAACCCCTTAAGGTTCTACTTTATTCTTGTTTTGACAGTCCGTGCACGAGGTTGAGTCTGTACCAGTATCTGTAGAGACGAGACGAGACCTGTATAAGGGGGACTCGGCGGCGATCATCAACCGCTGCGCATTCCCGGGCGCCCGTCGCGTTCCCGAAGATAATTGACACGGCCCAGAACGAGTCGATCGACCTCATCAAGATCAAGATCGTCGTCGAGAAGGATAGTATCTGGATGAGGACAACTGTTACAGCAGCCTGAGCTCGCTTGGCATTATGATTTTGGGATGCTACAGTATTCTGCATCAGTAAATTGTGCAAAACCTTTTCAACTTTTCAAGTAAATAAGTGAAAAAGTTGACATTAGTCATGCTGATGGAATGCAAGCTTTTATAAGTTTGGATCACTTTTTGCAACTTTCCGTCCTTTTTCGCTTGTGCAAGCTTGTACAAGCCCAAAGAAGTTTAGTGCAGGTTTAGGAATTGTTAACGCCATCTGGACGTACCGTGTTCTTTCCGTAGACCTTATTCGAGGCAGAAAATACAGTAGTCTTCAGAAGAACCGACTCGGAACGCTCGGAATAGTGATGTCGCAGCTCGACATGCAAGTTTGGTAATTGCTTCCAACTTACAGGCCTGAGGAGGTAATTGATGAGGCAAATTTGCTAGCTTGTGTCACCAAGAGCGACTCCAGCAGGATCCCTTGTGTGCCATGCCCTTCCATTTCTTCCTTGCCTGAGCACCGGTCACTCGGAACACCCCTCTTTCCCGGGTGTCAGTGGCGGTCACGTGTCGTACTAACAGTTACCGGGTGTTTCAAGTTCATTCTGTCCGAGTCATATGTCCGAGTCATATCAACAAACGTATCAACAGATGAAGCTTGATAAAAATTATCGATGAAGGTTTAAAACAGATGCCGACTCGGAACCAGATCTGATCTCAAGTACATAGAGAGCGGCTAGTCAACTTGAATGCCGTGGTGCTTTATTCGCCATTTGGACTCGATACTTCGACTTGATACGCATGTCAATAAGGATGATATCTTGTATCAAATTCAGTGGTGACTAGGCAACAACCGGGCGAGACAAAGTGATCGAATGAGACCCATCCAATGTTTTGGGTGCCAGTTGTTGCGTCTGGTGGCGTTGACGACCGTGACTCGAATCCTAGTATACAGTACAGTACAACTGACAGAGATGCCCAGGTGACCGGTAACGGTATCTAACGGCAAGGGTTAACGGTGTCAATGTAGAAAAAGAAGGGCATGGCATACAAGGGATCCTGCTGGAGTCGCTCGTGATTGCACAAGCTAGCAAATTTACCTATGATTGGCTCATTCACATGGGGCATTGCTGACGAGAGTGGACAGTTGATTAGAATCTTGCTTGGTTGAGTGGTGAGATGCTACGACATTCTTTTACCTAGGCCACATATAAATGCTCTTGATGAACCCATCTAAGGAGTTGGTGTCGACCTCCATAGTGGACATGATGGCGCTAAAATTAAAAAAAAAAAAAAGATACGGCATGACCATGAGGACGATTAAATTCGTTGCATGGAACCCTTAAAATTCTACTTTATGCTTTTTTGACAGTCCGTACGTTTGAGTCTGTACCAGTATCTGTGGAGACAAGAGCTGCCAGTGTAGGGGAGGCGATGAAAAACCGCCGCACATTCCCGGGCCTGTCGCGTTCCCGGAGATAATCAACATGGAGGATCGACGCGGAGGGGTCGATCGACCTCATCAAGATCAGCGATTGTCGTCGAGATGGATATCGAGATGAGGACATCTGTCACAGCAGCCTGAGGTCGCTTGACATTATGATTTAGGGATTATTCGGTGGTTAGAAAAGGAATTGGTAACGCCAGGTGGAACAGTACCGTGTTCTGTCGGTTGAAAAGACTTCATTCGAGGCAGAAAGCCGAAACGCCCCTCATTCGAACGTCGGTACCAGTCACGTGTCATACTAGCATCTTTTTCGCTTCAATGTTCCGTTGGTTACACAGTACGGGTGTTTAAAGTCTTGAAATTCAAGACCCGGCACAGCTAGTAGTCAACTTGAATACTGTGATACTTTATTCGCTATTTGGACTCGATACTTCGACTTGATACGCATGTCGATAAGGATGACATCATGTATCGAATTCAGTGGTGACGGGGCAACAACCGGGCGGGACAACTCAGACAAGGTGATCGAATGAGACCCCGTCCAATGTTTTGGGTGCCAGTTGTTGTGTCTAGTGGCTTTGGTGACATGTTAACGGCCTTGACTTGAACCCTATACCGTACTGTACTATTAACCATGCATTTCCGAGGTGCCCAGGCCGTGACCGAAACGGTGTCTAACGTCAAGGACCAACGATGACGGAAGGGCATAGCACGCAAGGAATCCCGCTAGAGTTTCCCTCGTGATGACATAAGCTAGTAAATTCGTGCCATCCCAATTACATCCTCAGGCCCTGTAAGATGGAAGCAATTACCATACTTGCATGTCGAACCCCATTGCTAGTGATAATATACATCAGATGTTGAGAGTAGTAGCATGATATGAGGTAAAAGCAATCAAACAAAAAGCGCAGAGACGTTTCAGAATCGAAGTAGATCGGACGCGTGAAACTGTTACAGGATTAAGAACAAAGGCTGGTATGAAAGGGGATGGAAGGGGTAAGAACGAAGGGTAGAGACACATGGCCAGAGAAAATGGCCAGCAGAAGGTCCATTTGTAGATAAGAGTATATGTCTCCCGCATAAGTTACTCGGTGAGCCTAAGCACAGTCCTCTATGAATTTCAAGCAAATCGACCCAGTTGCGCGAGCCCCTTAAACAACTGTTGTGGAGCGTGCCTGCAAGGGAAATGCCGATGACATGGGCGAGACCTGTGCATGCTGCGCAAGAGATGGCTCATCAAGGTTGACAGAGTTGTTGGTACCCGGCGCTGCTACATTCGGTGTGGCAGGTGTGGCACTAGACGAGGACATCTTGCCGATGTACCACGACTACAATCAAAATGGTGAAGGGTACAGGGCAGTCAGATAATATGAAGGTCGTATCTTTGGAGTATGAACGCACCGGAACCCAACCACGATCTCCGCCGTCCTCCTTCACAGCCTGCAAGCAAGGATGAACAAATAAAAGAAGCGCAAAAGGGAGACGATCGTACATATGACCAGTGATTATAGCGCTTGAAAACACGAAGTACGTCATCCTTATATAGGTCCAGCTCTTCATCGCCTTTTTTCTTATAGTCCATCAATGCATAGCCCGGGAAACTGGTGGATACAATGTGGAGAGGAAGGATAGGGGTTTTCGTGTTGGGTACTGGGGAGGGTGGTTCGGAGTTTGATCCAGAAGCATGACTGGCTTCTGCGACAGCCGTTGCGACGGGTATGCGTGTCTCGAGGAGACACCCAGCAGGTACCCAGCCCTGCTTACTGGTATCCGAATCCACAACACCTGTTCCTTCGGGGTCACGTTGCACGACCCACCACCCTCGCGCTCGGGAAATGATGACGAAGGTGTCACCACTATTCACGATTGAGTTCATGGAAGAGTAGAAATAAAGACACATACACAACAACATCAAACTCGTCTTCCTGTTCAGCCATGTATGGGTATATTGCCACTGCATATGATATCTCGGCCGTAACGGGGACTTCTCTCGCTGGGGTACCTATCTCATTGTGGTCGGACGATGCAGATGCATTTGCTGTGTAAGGAACACCCGACTTTGGAGGTTCCGCGCCACTTGCGCCCTTCAACCGTTCCCGATCAGTATCTTCACGATCCTTGTTATCAGCTGCGGGTGACATTACTTCCGGCCAGCCAGGCTGTGCTGATGTGCCAGTCATCAAGGGTGGAACGACGTTGGCTGACGCATCCGGATGCACTTGTAGACGTGGCGGGCGTGAAGGTGTCCGCGCATGGGAAGTAGCAGGTCTAGGTTTAGATGATGAAGAATCACCAGAAGCCTTGCGAGCGGCTTGCTTTTGTTGAGCAACAGCGATCGGGGACCGAATATCTTTGATGTGCTTGAGCATGAAAACAGGATTCTTTGATGCGTCCTTCAGCTTTTGGAAGAGCAAAAGTGGCTTCTCATCGTAGCTTAGACACCGTTCTATGCGATTACCTGGGAAAGCCTTGTGTTTCCGTAAATGAGGCTCTGGAGGATAAAAGCTACGTACTTGGAGGACCATAGCAGATGAACATAGCATAATTTTGCCAATCATCGTTATTAATTTTGTACTTTCGCAGGGCGGCTGGAAGGACCTTCCACGCTGGGTCCTCCAGGCTAACCTTAAAACTCTTCAGATTATCCGAACTCTCCTGTCTCAAGGGTCGTGGGGGAGTGGAAATTTGAGCTGTCAATGATGAATTATTAACGACACCATTCCTGGGCTGTGGCTGCGACCGGTATGAGAGATCATGCTCGAGACGGTTGGGTGAGGGATTAGGGGAATCAGACATCTCGGGCTTGGTGGGTGAGCCAGAGGACTTGTCATATTGCGCCCATTTAAAGGAGGGTTGCCGGGTGAGTGGACTGCCTTCAATCTGAATGCCAAGTTATACAGACTAGACACGGTGAACTGTGAGAACGCACCACAGGTTGATGTGATGATCGCCAAACGTGAAGGTCGTCCATTGTTGAGAGAACAGTCTCCGATAATCTTCTATTATCTTTCTCAAGTGATCGTAGTCGTTCCTCTGAAGAATATGAGTGACACGCGATGGATTAAATAAGGACGCAATTAACCTTGTTCCCGTATGATATTGTACAGTTTGTCAACAGTAATATTCTCTTGAGGATCAGCTACTTCCGCTTTCCCCAGCTCAATAGATAGTCAATGGCATAGAGGAGAGAAAACCGACTCACAAGGGGGGATGTAGTGGCCATGTTCGAAGGGGACGTCATGGTCCAGCTTTATGAGGTAGACGGCCTTCAAAATGGCTAGACGTTGGCCAACCGTGGCGATACCCATTTCTTTTAGGTCTTCCGGGCCCATTATGCAGAGAACATCCCCAGTCAGGTTATGCTCTAGACCCATGATGAGATGATGGTAACCGGGAGGGGACAATAATAAAGAGAAATTATTGACCTTTAACGTTAGCCTCGTATTGTGGTAAACCAAGGTTGGCAAAAAATAGTTGCACGTCATTCTCATCCCAGCTGGAGATTAGGCCTTTTGGTTCTGGTGGTTGGGGATCCATGGGAGTTGTGAGTGAGCGAAGGTCGCCGATCACGAGCCTGTGAGGCTTTTACGCACGTGATCCACCCCGCACGTGCACGGTTTCTCTCCGCGTCGGCGTCGGGATTCTCGCAATTCACGGCATAAGCACTATGGATGATCTCTGGGGCAATGCCTGGGGCAGTCCCGACGACGACACGAGACCAAAGACTTGGACAATCTCCGAAAAGCCCCGGAATGATGACCTCCAGGAAGACGACCTTGCCATGCCCTCTTGGTCTACCGGACCCGGCATTAAATGGGACGAACCATCGGATACCCAGGCTTCCCTATGGTCGAATGCTCATCACACCGCACAAAACTGGTCACCCGAAAATCTATACGGTGATATCCCTCAAGGAAATTCTCGCATACCCGAGCCCCAGGGGGATACCAATTCCACAGTTGAGCTACCTGTGCCCTTTGAACCCGAGTCTCACTCCTTTTCGTCTCCCTCGCCCCGAGCTCAACCCGATGACATCACCCCCCCTTCGCCGTCAAGAGAACCAGACCGGGAGTCATCACCCTCTCCGATACTGTCTTCACTTTCACGTTCCCCTGAACCGTCACCACCTTCCAGTCCCGACGCCTTTGGTACCTTCACTATTGGTGCCGAGCATAGTGATACCGCTCCCTTTCCTACTACCGGAGGTCCACTTGGCAGCCAGATAGATGGCAATGAATGGGGCTCTCCATGGGGGAGTGTGTCGAAAGATGCAGACGAAGGAAGCGCCCAGGTTGCCAGTGACGAGTGGGAGTCTGCAAAGCTGAGGCAATTAGAAATGAATCGCCGAGTGGTGAGCAACTCCTCCTGCCTATCTCCTTGTCTTACGACGGTTTGCACTTGCGAAGCCACCGGAATTACTATCACAAATTTTACATCATCTCGAGGAGCTTGCTAAGGACGCTTGGCCAGAAACTCAGGATGCTGGCAAGGAAGACTGGGAGAGGCGATGGCATTCTGGTATGGATGTTAATGGGCTGTAAGTCTATGGCTTTTTGTTCTATGTCCTACCTCTTACACATTTACAGTGACGGTTTGTTGCTGCGCTACGTTCCAGTCCTTACACTTCCACAGCCTCTACCCTTGGGCAAAAGTTTCACCGCGAGAGCTATGGCTGATGCTGTCAAGCTTTCTCGGAATACTGCGTTAGCCCGTACTAGCCCGATGTCAACTCTTCTTGCGGCAAAAGGGTCGACCGCCTGGGAAACATCTGTCAAGTCCCGGACGGAGACGCCTGTGGATGAGGTCCCTTTAGGATGGCGGATTCTTGAAAAGGATCTCAAGAAGGATGAGAAAGCTGGGGATAAGGTGAAAAAATCGACTGGGCTGCTGGCTAGTTTCTGGAGTCGGAGGACCACCAGTTCGCCAAGTTACCCTCCTAGCCAAGAACAGAACAGTCTTTCGCCAGACACCACTGCGCCTGAAAGTCCACACCCTGTCTCGGCGTTGGACCAACGCTCCAGTATGGAGAGTGTGAAGGTCTCTCCCATTACAGTGACCAGACCTCAGACACCCGCCCAACCGTCCCCTGCACCCTCGTCATCTCAGGCACGGGCAGTTTCCTTATCATCTTCTTTGAGTCTAGCATTTCCGCCCGCCGACCCTGTGGCGCAGGATGAGGATGCGAACGTACAGCCACCTGGGTCAGCTGTATCGCGCTTCCTCAAACGATTTTCTCGGCCGCGGGTATCGTCTTCTTCCCCACACAATTCATTAACACTCTCAGGTGACGATCTCGAGTACCTCTCCGACGTAAGATTCAACTCCACGGACTTGGTGGATACTGGTGACGGACTCACTGGCCTCGGTGGCGCGGCTGAAGGCATCGCAAGCGGCTTTCTCCGCGGGAAATTGCCGCCACCATTGCCACCGCCTCCGAAACTTCCTGCCCCACCTTCTCACAGCCTGGCCGCGCCAGCGGGGAGCAACACGTTCAACAGCCACTCGCTCATACCCCCCAATGATCCACATCTGAATTCCGTGCCTGATCTGAAAAGCTCACCGGAAGGTCCTACCGTCTCAGCACTGACTCTTCTCACTCCCTGTCCTCTTGACCCTCCGAAGTCGAAATCTATACTTCCAATCTCGGCTCTATCTCAACACCTCTCGCCGGATAAGATAACACCATCTCTCATACTCCCTGTGTCGTCTTCGCGTCCCAATTCAGTCATGAGTACTCCACCCATCGCTCAAACTCAGCTTCAAGCTTCTGGGAACACTACCAAACCTTTTGACATTTCCCAGGACGATGGCGATTTCTCAGACTTCCACGCATCTCCTGCGGACCCTCCACTTCTCCCGTTCAACGACAGCTCGCCCGTTATTCACCAAAGGAAGGCCGTCTCGACGCAGTCATCACAACGTCAACTCAACTCACCCTTCGATGACCTGGTTCACCTCATGTCGTCGCCGACCACGGGACCGACTAATACCTTTGAAACGCCAGATGCGTCTCGGCCATTCAATTTTGAGAACCCCATCCTCCCAACGGCATCTACTCCACCTCTGCCTCGAGAATCTGTATCTACACAGGGAGCCAGGTTTGATCGTCCAAACGCTACCCCCACACATTCTCGCACCAATAGCCAGCAATCTACTTCACCGTCAAAAGCGGCGCCTACTTCGCCAAAACAGAAGGCGATTACTCAAGGGCATCAACGCACGCAGAGCCTGCTCGACCTGGCCGCAACCAGGCGAGGTCGATGGCCCGCACCGCCGTCACCGTTGCCCGAACCACTCCAACCCCCGCCCGCACCGCCCGGAAAGGGCCAAGCCGAAGGTCCCACGAATGCGGATTACTTCGGGCGTACGCCCACAGATGTTAGTTTCAACTTTTCTCCTCCTCTCGCCCCGCCCGGAAAAGGCCAAGCCGAAGGTCCCACGAATGCGGATTACTTCGGGAGTTCGCCCACAGATGTTAATTTCAACTTTTCGTCTCCTCGCGCCCCACCCGGAAAGACTTCATCGCTATTACCATCGACACAGGCGGGCACCTCGAACGAAGACTCATTCTCTATACCAAATGTTTTCGATGCCATCCCCCTGTCAGGACCTCCCTCTGGATCACCGTTACTCATTTCCCCCACGCCTCATACTGCCAGTGCACCATCCGCTCGAAGGACTTTGTCGCCACCTCCTCTCCCAACTCCAATTATGAACACGTCCAAGTCGCCACCGAAGTCCTCCACGCCAGTTCCGTTACTTCCTCCGCCTGGTGGCTTTAGAATGGCGTCGCCAGCGAAAGCGCCACCGGCACCAGCACCGGCGCCACCGATCGTACCGGAACCCTCCCCGCTTGCATTCCTCATGGATAGTGGCGCAGGGGAGAACATCAGCTTGCCCCACGTAAAAGCGAAAGCGAAAGCGACGCCTCCACCACCACCTGCACCCGTCAAGGGTACTGGGGGTCTCACTGCACAGGATCTAAGTTTCTTCGAAGGACTGTGAAGGTTGTTGAGGGTGGCAGTACGGGTAGAAGTCCATCATCATTCGTGGAGGCTCTCATCACTTACGGATGATATACGACGCCCTATACCCTCTTCATAGGGGACGCGCGCTGTCCAAGTGTAAGGAGTGGAGAGGGCGCGACTTCATCGTTACAGATGGAACCGCATGGCCACGGGATGCAGCGTTGCATGGGCACGTATAGTGTCATAAATATACATCGACGTGATACTGTTTGCGTTTGACGGGCGCACTGTTGGGATAACGGCACTGTATGTTACATCATGACGAGGATGATACACTAAAGTACAAATTACAAGGCTTATGGTTCATAGTTAATGCATGGTTAATTCGTTGAGGGTTGGGATTGACACCGAAGAAACGGCCAGTGCAGTGCGCCTGGATTCGCCCGGGAATGGAGGTTGCCGAGCCCTAATGCTTGCCTTTCTTCTTCCTTCGACTCGACTGCGTCGACGGTCCACTGGCAGGTGTGGATACCGCGATATCCCCCCCAGCCACTTCTGCCATCTCCCCCTCACCAGCTTCGATTTTGGTCCGCGCCTCGAGAAAAAACATAACGTCCCGCACTTGCTCCTCAAGTTCCTTCGCCCGCCGATCAAGCACGGCACGCTCCGTCTCCCCTTCTTCAGCGCGCTTCTGCGTAGCCTCGAGATTCTTCAATAGCCCATTGCTCACCGCGCGCTCCTCGCGCAGCTCCTTCTCGAGCGAACGAGCGACCTCAGCGAAACGCTCACATTTCTTTTCTACACGCTGTTTGTCGCGGAGCATTTCCGAGAAACGTTCGTCTTCCTCCCGATGCCGCCGAGTTTCCTCTGCTATCGCCGCCGCGCGTGATGACTCGGCGTCCTGTCGGATCTCCGCAACGGCATCTTTGAGACTCGCGACTTCGACCTGCAGCGCGACCACCTGCTCTTCATAAAAGGCCCGCTGTGAATCGAGTTGTGATGTTAGGAGATACGAATATTCGATTCCTATCGCTTCGATTTTCTCTGCGGTCAGGGAATCCGACGTGCTGGGACCCCCCATGCCGCTGTCGTCGATGGAGCGCATCGACGCAGAAGGCAGTTCGACAAGTTTTCCATCAGCTCTATTTTGGATAAGCCGATGTACGTAGCCGTCGCCTGCATAGTCCCATACGCGCTGTGTCTCGAGCTCCAATGCGTATAGATGTGTCGTGCGCTCGTAGTGTGCATGAGCATGGGCACGGCCGTACCTCCCACAGCCGATGTTTCCGCAAATCAGGCATATCCAGAGGCTCGTAGTGGAATTACAATCGGCGCAAGATGAGAGTGCGGGTGCGGATGGGTCGGCGAAGGGAATTGGGGCGGAGCGAGCACCGCTGGCGGACGACGGGTGGGATGTACGCAAATTCTGTGAGTAGCGACATACAGGACACCTGACAACTTCGAATGAATCCTGTTCAGTGAAAACAGAGGGAAAAGGTAATCACCGACTATCTCCCCACTTGCTCAGGCATTCGCAGTGGAACGTGTGTGTGCATGGGACTGTCACTAGCCCAGTGACCGCAGAATCCATGCGCTCGAGGCAAACAGGGCACGTCGGCAACTCAACAACCGGGGCCTTTGCAGAACCGAGCCTTGATAGAGCCAATGATACTGAATCGTCAGCATCTATGCTCACGGACGTGATATGAACGACGTGACAAGTAGCTGGCTGGCGATGTGGTGAGAAGTTGCGGTGATACCGGCGAGGAAAGAAATGACTAACATTCATCGAATTGAACGCTTTGCCATTGTAGGCTTCGGCAAACTCCAAGGCACTTTCGCCCTTGCGAAACTTGATGAGAGCTATAGACCGGTTGGGGGCCGTATCTCTGTGTGAAAAGCACACTTCATAAAGTGAATGAAGATACTTGATACGCGAAACGTACCGAATCATCCTCAGGTGAGCCATACCCTCCTGTGCGGGAGCGACAAAAGCAAGGAAATCCGATGGCGTCATCCAGGATGGTACAGCCAGCACGCCGACCATATAGCCATCGCTGTCTGCACTTTCTAGCATGACGCGACTGACATCCGGCATGGACGTCCCCTCGTTCGTCTCAGCGAGCTGCTGTTGCTCAACGTCGCGAAAGACATGGACGACCCCGTTAGGAAGATTCGTAGTCCCAGATTTGGTGTGACTTTGAGGAACGAAAGCGGCGATTGCTGGCCCTGGGTACCAGCTTAGCTTTGATGATACAGTAGATACAACTCAGATGTGAACGCACCTTTGGGGTCTGCCCGCCCCTTACTGACAAAAAGCGATGAAGACATGTTGTCTAGGTCAACCCAATCCAAAGCGATGGGCCCAAATCGATAATCTTTCCCGCGAGGATTAAAAGTTGCGTTTCTGCGCGCTGTAGATCTGTGTGGGTGTGCTGGGAGCGGTTGCCACAAAGATAACGGTGTGAAGGTGTCGGTTTGTTCAGACTTTGAAGATGATACGTGGTGTAGGGCTATGCGGACATGATATGCTCTCATCCTTGGGAAGTGAATGTGATGGGAGACATGAATGCGGTGTATTGAGCGGATGAAGGCAAGACATGGCTGGGCGTCTGACTAAGGATGCTCAGGACGCTCACCACCACCACCAACGCTGCGTCCAGCAGACTTCCCTATCCGAACCTCACCGCTGCATTATCTGTACCTTTCACCAGAAAGTCGCTCACGGCAATACGCGCCGCGCTCACCAGAGCTGCCGACGACTACACTCCCATTGCCGCCGACTCGAAAGAAGGGCACGCCGCGGTTCTCATACCTCTCTGCAATGTCAACGACCAGCCTGGTATACTACTCGAACTGCGAGGAAGGCTAAGAACACATTCGGGCGAAGTCAGGTACGGGCTGCGTAGATGTCTTACCTCGTATGCCCACACTCTCCGATGCACCTGTTTGTAGTTTTCCGGGGGGAAGAGTTGATTCTGTAGGTAACAGATTCCAAGCGCTCATTGTCTGGACAACTTGTGTGCTGCGGGCTGCGCAGCATCACGATCGCCTTGGCTAACTTGAAACCAAATTCGTTGAGTCTAGGTGGACAGAACCTTCCTTGCAGCGGCTCTCCGTGAAACACGAGAGGAGGTTGGCATATTACCCGACCAAGTGGAAATCCTAGGACAGGTGGGGCCGCCCCAACTTTCCTTTAGTGGATTGCGCGTGTGGCCGTATGTTGTGCGTTCTCCGTTTTATTGCCGCAAATCCGTTGACCCCTTCATATGCTGCGACGTCGCCACTGTGACCTTTAGGGTTTTGTACATGCGACGCCCCGACAGCGATATGAAACCATTGGAGAAGAAGCTCCGTTACCTTCATTACGGATGGGTTCCTTGGCTCCTTCACAGTTAGAGGTTGCTGCCGCATTTCATCTTCCCCTCGCCTTCGCGGCAACCCCTACACGACTACAGGTACACCACTTCCGTGGTGGACAGCCTTATTGGACAGTTGAAGTGTCGGATCTCATAAAGGGTGCCATTCAAATTCAATCGAGCCATTGCAACGGGGACGGACCCAAGGAGAAGGTAGAAGTTTGGGGACTCACAGGCTGGTACCTTTTCCAATTCATGAAAGCTCTTAAGATTTATGAATGACAATGTTTCATGTGGTATGTGTGGTGTGGCACCCGAGCTACAGTACGTACAAAGCGATACGCGAAATATTCGGACGCGTGGAGGGCACATGTTTCTGATACTCGCAGGCAGGCTAGCGCGGTACCTAGCGAGTGGGCGTTTACTGTATCCGAGTGCCGTGACCAATCCTTAGGATGTATCGTCGTCATCGTAACCTATGAGAGTGTCTCAGGAATAGGAAGTAACCCCTGACAGGGGGTTTAGGGGTAGTTGAGAATGCTGTAACATGTTACCCGGAGTGTGTTTTGGATGCGGTGCCCACACGCTGCCGAAGAGCTATCCGAGCGTTAGACTGATGGGGATCGATGGACGTGCTCGCCTGGGACGAGCCTTCGTCCAAGCGAATCGTGTTCGAAGAGGTGTCCGCGCCAACAACGTGGGTGTTGGCGCGGCTCACGGTAGAGCCGTCAGGGGGTCGCGCGTGGTCACCCTTGGTCTTGGTTGGCTGCCGTCTCTTACGGCGAGATTCCCATATAATATACAATCCAACCTCCGAAATTGCAACGATTGTTGCGGCGAGCAACGACAGAAGAACTTTCTAGATTTGATTTGAACAGGCGTTAGTCAGAAACGAGTAGACGAACCAAACGTAATAGCGTCAACCGACCCATTCGTCACGCCAACTCGCGCGTTGTGCAGCCCACCATGTCGCGGCCCCAGTACATATCACGCTAAGGAGGGCATTAAGTACTGCTATGATCGCCCTTTTGTCGCTGATGTCGCGCGCGGCGCTCTCAGAGTGATCAGATGGGGGCGACACCTGCGGAAATTTCTTGTCAGGAGAGGTGCGCGTTCCAGCCAACAGGGAAACCATATTGTATGCCAATGGATCGAGCGGAGGGTCTCT
>WNFO01000367.1_pt1 | contig 36456 bp, 43 predicted proteins | sample 5400251 | NCBI WGS metagenome assembly WNFO01 (sample SAMN13153354, study PRJNA577476) | soil metagenome | isolation source: 100 cm saprolite under Madrone tree | place: USA:California | collected 2016-06-14
GCCCTGCATTCGGAGCAGCCCATCGCGTTTTACAGCCTGGGCTTGTACTTCCAGGACCAATATCGCGCTTCTTCCAAGCTGAGACTTACGTTCACTCTCCGCGCCGATCGCAACTCTTCCGGCGTTTGCCAATCGAACTGCGCGACATTGCCAGCCTCGCCTTTTGAGCGGCTGTCTCACGACTCGACGATTCCCTACAACCAGGCTTTTATCACGGGAAGCCACGGCATCCTTCCGAATGTAGAGAAGGTAGTCTTCCAGCCCCGCTTTGGCCTGGCATGGACACCATTTGGAAGTAATACCGTGATTCGCGCTGGAGTGGGTCTCTTCACCGACCTCTATCCGGGTACAATTCTGGACGGCTTCACGACCAACTTCCCGCAGGTGACCAACTTCAACTTGCCTTCCGGAGCGGTTGCGTTTAATGAGACTGGAAGCGGTGCGAGTCTTTTGGCGGGTTGTAACACGGCATTCCAATCCACCTACAATTCGGGCGGTACCGTTGGTGGCTTCTTGAATGCCGCTCCCGCCGGATGCACGGTGCCAACCTTTCAAAACACGGCCAACAGGATTCTCAATCCAAAGTACGTTGAGTGGAATTTGGAGATTCAACATACGTTCGGTACCCGGACCGTCATTTCGGCCAACTACGTCGGAAACCGAGGCTATGACGAGCTTCTTAACAATCCTTACCAGAATGCCTTCGGTGTATTCGGTTTGCCTGCGACGGCGCCAGACGCCCGCGTGGGAACGGTTCAGCAGCTGACCAACAACGCCTACTCGAATTACAACGGAGTCACAGTCTCGGCGCAGCAGAATATCTTGCGTGGCTTTACGGGCCGGATTGCGTATACGTACAGTCACGCCTTGGACGTTTCTTCCAATGGCGGAGTCCTTCCGTACAGCTTTAACAACAGCATCCTCACGCAAATTAATCCGTTTAACCCTGCGGCAGGGTATGCCTCGGGCGACAACGATCTGCGCCACAGCCTCAATGCCAGCTACGTTTGGGAACTCCCGGTTAGGGCCAGCAATCGCTTGCTGAATAATGCGATAGGCGGCTGGACGGTATCGGGGACGTTCTTCCGGCGCTCCGGGTTTCCGTTCAGCGTGGTTGACGGAGCTTTTACCAGCTCCCTCGGCGCAAATAATCTGTTTTTAAACGGCAGTCCAGTCGCCACGGTGTTGGCGCAACCCATAAGCACCGTGCAGACAAATTGTTCGAGCGGTGCTGTGAACACGAGCAGTCCGTGCTTTACTCCCGGACAGTTTGGCGCGGCGTCCAATTTCATCGGATCGCTGGGACGAAATGCTTTCCGCGGGCCAGGTTATTTCAATACTGATCTTAGCTTGCGGAAAAACTTCAAGCTAAATGAACGGCTCAACCTCCAGATCGGCGCCAATGCCTATAACGTCCTCAACCATCCCAATTTCGCCAATCCAGTGGCGAACACGGCCAATTCCACTCAATTTGGAACGATCATCAGCACCGTCACGCCGGCAACGACGCCCTATGGCGCCTTCGCCGCCGCCGCTGTTGATGCGCGCATCGTGCAGGTCACCGGCAAAATCACGTTTTAACGTAAGGAGCTTCGCCGTTTGATACCGCTCCCGGTTTCGGTACTGTGCCGAAGCCGGGAGCTCCACTCAGAATGCTCCACCAGCGCACGACTCAGTAGGGATTCTGCTCCAAATTGTTTTCTGCCGGCAATCCCGGGAAAGCGAGCCAGGAATATGAATGCAGCTAGTCAAAGTTTGACTACGGAAACGAAGTTTGCGACGTCGCTATTGCGAGCCGAGGCGACTTCATTGGAAAAAGTGGGCCTGCACGTCTCACGTTATGGGCTAGTGCTCACGCTTTTGCTCATTGGCGCTCTCAAATTCACCGCTGATGAGGCCCACGGGATTCAGCCCCTGGTGGCGAGCAGTCCGCTGATGTCCTGGTTGTATCGAATCTTCAGCGTTCAGGCCGTTTCCAATCTGATCGGAGCGATCGAGATTGCTGTCGCCGCCCTGATCGCACTGCGGCCGTTCTCGGCAAAGCTCTCGTTCATTGGTAGCATCGGAGCTGTCATCACCTTCTTGCTCACAGTGAGTTTTCTCTTCTCCACGCCTGGAGCATTCCATTTCTCTTACGGGTTTCCAGTGCTTGGGGATGCGGGCCAATTCCTCATTAAGGACCTTGTTCTCCTGGGCGCATCGATTTGGACTGCCGCGGAAGCACGGAAAGAAAATTAGCGGTTCGAATTATCGGTTATTGAATTGATCGGTGGGCCCGCTCATTGTTGGGCGGAGAAGGAGCACTATGTCTGCCGGTACAGTGCGCGAGGCTCGGAAAATCAGCGTTCTTGTGGTAGGCAGCACCCCCAGTTGTTTTCACTTTTTCAATCACTAGAGACGCTGGGATGCCAATGCCTCTTCGCGCAGACACGCCAGGAACTCGGCAAAATTCTCGAACAGGCGAAACTCGACATCGTACTCAGCCTCAATGCGCACCAGCCTCTCTCTGAAATGATGACTATACTTGCGAATTTACATGTCACTATGTTCACATGCTGCCCGTTGAAGATGACTGCTGGTGGTTGCCCGTTTTTCGCGATGGCGAGAATTGTCTTGGCGCACCAGTTTTTCGCGTAAATGAATTCCGTTGTGTTCTCGCGGAGGTCGTTAAAGACATCGTCACGCACGCACACTGAGCCGGCTCCCGACGACTTGAACCCTATCCGTACAGTCTAAAATGGCTCTGCACTGCCCGCGCGAGGGCCTTCGGCATACGGACCTTTGTTTCGTCGGCCTAGCCCTGGCCTAGCCCAACTTCCCGTTTTGCACAAGTTTTCGACTCCATCCTCGATCGGATTTTTGAATCCTTTAAGCGATTCCCGACTCTCATTTAATGTAGGCACCGGCGTTATCTGCGGGTTTGGGCCCTTCGTCGGAAATCAAGAGAGGCGCATCCTGGGTGAAAGCAGCAATCGATTTTCGTCGGGCACGTCCCGCATTCAGTCGTAAGAACGTTTGCTGACCCGCCGCTCACAGTGGAAATCCGGCGTTTGACCTACGAGACAAACTCGTCCTTGGACCGGAGCACGCGTTGCGAAAATTACCGCCATGCAAACCAGACCCCCTCTGCGAGACGATTCGGTTGGCTCAACAGGGCGACGCTGCGGCCTTCGAACTCATTTATCGGCTCCACTGTAGCCGCGTTTACTCCATTTGCCTGCGGATGCTGCGCGATCCCGTCGAGGCTGAGGATCTCACGCACGAATCGTTCATTCAGCTCTTTCGCAAGATTCATACCTTTCGGGGCGAATCGGCCTTATCGACCTGGTTGCATCGGTTAACCGTAAACCTTGTTCTGATGCGCCTCCGCAAAAAGAAACTTGTATCCACGTCACTCGATGAACTCACCGGAAACGATGAAGAGGATGACAAGCCACGCAATGAAATCGGGGCGGTTGATCCGAGGCTAAGCGGCTTGGTCGACCGCATCGACCTGCAATCAGCCGTCGACCAGTTGCCGGATGGCTACAGGCAAATATTTATTCTTCACGACGTGCTGGGTTTTGATCACACGGAAATTGCCGAGATTCTTGGATGCTCGATCGGGAACTCGAAGTCTCAATTGCACAAGGCTCGCAAGCGATTGCGCGAACTGCTTCAGAGAGCAAAGAGATACGGACGGGCGGAGAATCACGAAGCCGCCAACCACCCTCCGGTGCTCGTCGCGAGCTACTAGCCTTGGGAGCGATCTACTTGAAGTAAGGAACTGGACGCACCATGAAAAATAGCATGATCAAGACTCGCGTTTCAGCCGCTCAGCTCATCCTTCTCTTGCTCTTTGGCTCAGTTATTTTCGGCTCTCCCGCGGCTGCCTCCGCACAATCCCTGGTCTCAGATGACGTGAAGCACAACACGCCGGGGCAGCCCATTAAGCCGGATCAGGCCGTGCGTATCGACGTAAATCTAGCACTCGTCAATGTAACCGTCACCGATCCGTATAGCCGCATCGTCACGGGTCTTGAGCCCGATAACTTCCGCGTATTCGAGGACAACATCGAGCAGGAAGTCGTTAATTTCTCGTCCGAAGATGTTCCCATCTCGATCGGTGTCATCTTGGATCTCAGCGGCAGCATGGCCAACAAACTCGGCAAAGCCAAGGAAGCTGCACTGCAGTTTTTCAAAACCGCCAATCCAGAAGATGAGTTCTTTCTCGTCGGTTTCAACGAGCGCGCCCAACTGCTCAGCCCGTTCACGAGCAACGTCGAAGATTTGCAGAGCCGTATACTCCCAGCCTCTGCGCAGGGCCAGACCGCCTTACTCGATGCCATTTATCTCGGACTCAGTCAGATGCGAAGCGCTCATTCCGGCAAACGAGCGCTGCTCATCATTTCCGACGGTGGCGATAATAGTAGCCGCTATACCGAGAAAGATATCAAGCGACTGGTGCGAGAAGCGGATACGCAACTCTATTCCATTGGCATCTTTGACCCGCTCGAGAATCGCGGTCGAACGCCAGAGGAACTCAACGGACCCACACTGCTCAACGAAATGACGGAATTGACCGGTGGGCGAGCATTCGCGGTAGAGAATCTAAACGACCTGCCGGACATCGCTACAAAGATCGGAGCAGAATTGCGCAACCAATATGTCTTGGGGTACCACCCAAGTAATCGCGCCCGCGACGCCCGTTGGCGCAAGATCAAGATCAAGCTGCGAACTCCCAAGGGTTTTCCGCCTCTCAGCGCCTACGCAAAAACAGGCTACTACGCGCCTAGCCGCTAGATTGGCGAAGATCCGATCTGGAATTTTAGAAACCTTTAGGCACCTCGCGACTCTGATTCAATGGACGGAATATTTTGTCAGGCATTCGGGAGCGCCGCCGGGATCGCAGCAAGAGCTAGTTATCCCAGACCGGGCAGCGAGATTCGCGATTCACGAAGAAGGCTAAGAGTGCCAGATGGAGTTCCGCATCTCATTCTAATCAACGGGAGGATTTGAAAATGACGAAAACGACAAAAGCGATGCTCACAGGTGCGGCGTTGGCGGGATTGTTCGCCGGAACCGGAGCTTCGGTTAAGGCTTCGACTCTGCTGCCTTCGCTGAAGACCTCTTTCAGCGCTCAGGATCAAGACCAGAAGAGCGACAAGCAGGTCAAAGAAAAGCACGCTTGTAAGGGCCAGAACTCCTGCAAAGGCAAGGGTGGTTGCAAAGCCAGCGACAATGGTTGCAAAGGCAAAAACTCTTGCAAGGGCAAGGGCGGTTGCGCGACCGATGGCTCCAAGCCACCGCAAGAGTAGTTTGAAATCAGGGCAGTCCAATGTAGGGGGCTGGGAAGTTTCTCCTGGCCCTTTTCTGTTCGCCAAGGGAGTGGAAAAAATATGCCGAAAAATCGTTTTAACGGGTTTACGAATTATGGGATTGGGATTGGCCTGCGCGCTCCACACTACGAGCATATTCTGTCTCGCAAACCCGTTGTCGATTGGTTTGAAATCATCTCTGAGAATTTCATGATCGACGGCGGACGGCCGCTGCACGTTTTGGATCAGATCCTCGATCAATACAAAGTCGTCCAGCACGGGGTCTCGATGTATTTCGGTTCAGCAGAGAAGCCGAATCGCGAGCACCTCCGCCGCTTGAAGCAGCTGGTAAAACGCACAAATACTCCGTGGCTCTCCGACCATCTGTGCTGGGGCAGCGTCGATGGACGATACACGCATGACCTACTCCCAATGCCTTATACATTTGAAGCGGCTCGCATTACCGCGCAAAAGGTTCGCGAAGTGCAGGACTTTCTCGAAATCCCCATTGCTGTCGAGAACGTGAGCAGTTATGCCGAATTTCATGTTTCGGAAATGACCGAATGGGAATTCCTGAATGAGGTTGTGGAGCGGGCTGACTGCGGAATTCTTTTGGATGTAAATAATATTTACGTTTCTTCGCAAAATCACAATTTTGATCCATTCTCATATGTAAACAGCGTGCCTGCAGAGCGCGTCGCGCAAATTCACATTGCTGGCCATTCGAAGTTCAAGAAATACATCCTCGATACCCATGACCATCCGGTGCTCGATCCGGTGTGGAAACTCTATGAGCGTGCCATTCAACGCGCTGGCCACACTGCGACACTACTGGAGTGGGACGACAGCATCCCTTCTTTTCAGGAAGTTCACAAAGAGGCCATGAAGGCCAACCGCTTCCTCGCTGAAACGACCCTGGCGGTGGCGGTATGAAGCTCGCCGCGCTTCAGCGAGCTGTGGCTCGTGCTGTGATGCAACCCCTAACGCGATCTGAGCGCATGCGGCGTACCGCGCCCGGCGGAGGGCGCATGAGCGCCTACGCGGCCCGGTATATCAAGCCAAACGACCGCCTCACTTCCTTCGAGCGCCTCGAGATCTACAATCGGCAATATTGGTTTCGTGTTCTCGACAGCATGGCCCAAGACTTCCCGGGCCTGCGCGCCATTCTCGGCCAGCGGCGATTTGACGGCATGTGTCGGGCTTACCTTGCCGAGTGTCCTTCACGCTCGTTCACGCTGAGGAATCTGGGGGCCAGGCTTGAAACGTGGTTGCGGCGGAATCCCCAATGGATACGCGGTAAGCAGAGTCTCGCGCTGGACATGGTGCGCCTGGAGTGGGCCGACATAGAGGCATTTGATGGCGAAGCAGAACCCGCCCTTCACCCGGAGGATCTGAGTGGCAGTTCCGTGCCGACCCTCCGGTTGCGGGTGCAACCTTACGTACAACTCCTCGAGCTCCAATATCCAGTGGACGACCTGGCTCTCGAAGTTCGACACAGCGAAGATACCGATTTCACAAGCAACGTCCTGACGGAGAACCGGAAAAGCGTAAAAATCCAAACCATCGCTGCTCTTGAGCCAAAGCAGATCTTTCTGGTTGTTCACCGGATTGATCTCTCCGTGTACTTTCGCCGCATCGAACGCGAGGAATTCCTGTTGCTCTCGGTCCTGCGTCGCGGAAAGACGATCGCGCGCGCGATTGATTTAGCGTTTCAACGCAGTTCGATTTCCGAGTTCGATCGTGGGGGATACGTCCGGAACTGCTTTCAGACTTGGGCAACTCTGGGCTGGTTCTGCCGGCCGCAGAAAAATGCGCGCGGCGAGAAAGTCCGCGAGAAATGAGTGTAGTCAAATCATGGGTAAAATAATTAAGAAAATTACGCAGTGGCATGAACAGTTCTTCGATCTGGTTTCTTACCTGCACTCGCCATTCCTCTTATTAGTGCGGCTCTACTGGGGATGGCAACTTGCTCAGAGCGGCTGGGGCAAGCTCCATAACCTGCCCAATGTGACGGAGTTTTTCGGCAGCCTTGGTTTGCCAATGCCCGCGCAGATGGCGCTCTTCATTGCTTGCGTCGAATTGTTTGGCGGCATCTTCCTCGCTTTGGGTCTGTTTTCCAGAATCACAGGACTCGTCCTCACCGTTAACATGACCATGGCTTACGTCATCGGGGACCGGGAGGCGCTGCTCTCTTTCTTTTCCAATCCGGACAAGTTTATTGCCGCCGCTCCCTTCGCGTTTCTCATCGCCTCTCTGATCGTGCTGATTTTTGGGGCGGGCAGGATCTCGGTGGACACCGCTCTGACGTTTTTCTATGGCTCCACAAAGGTGAATGAAGCGAATTCAGTTACGGCCTGATCGCGCTCTCCAGAAAGAAAGTTTTTCATGGTTATTCAATGCTCCGAACCCTTATGGTGGGCTTATTCCCCCGCGCTGCGTCGATCGCGCTCGGTTTTCTGTTTTGTTTCTGCCTTGCGGCGACGGCGGGCGAGATGACTTCAAGCCTCCTGATCGGAAACGCTCGCATCGATATGGTGATCGAACCAACCTCCCCGTACCCACCAGCGAAGGACATTTTTCGCTGGGTCAAATCGGCTTCTGAATCCGTGACGAACTATTACGGCCGCTTTCCTGTGCCTCGAGTCTTGATTCGGATCACTCCCTTCGAAGGAAGAGGAGTGGCCGACGGTATGACCTTTGGCGATCGAGGCGGGCGAATCACAATGCGTGTCGGCAGCGACACTTCCCCTGCAGAATTTGCCTCTGATTGGATGCTGACCCACGAGATGGTGCACTTGGCTTTTCCTTCCGTGGACGAAAAGCACCATTGGATCGAAGAGGGGATCGCCACCTATGTTGAACTGATCGCTCGCATTCGCGCCGGACATCTTACGGCCGAGCAGATGTGGCTTGATCTTGTCCGGGACATGCCGCAAGGGCTGCCTCAGGCCGGAGATCGAGGGCTCGATCACACACACCCCCGGGGCAGAACCTACTGGGAGGAGCGCTGTTTTGCCTGTTAGCTGATGTTAAGATTCGCCGTCAGACAAACAACGCGAAGGGCTTGGAACACGCTCTTCGCGGCATTCTCGACGCTGGTGGTGACATCCGGAAGGACTGGAACCTCCAGGATGCGCTGGGGGCTGGAGATCACGCCGTCGGCGTGAGTGTCCTTCAGCCTCTTTATGCAAGAATGAAAGACAAACCGGTAGTAAGCGTGGACCTAGCCTCCTTGTGGTCGCAACTCGGTGTCCAATCGGATGGGGCCAATGTCCGCTTTGACGACAATGCCACGCTGGCTGCGATCCGCCGGGCGATCACCATGGCGGAATCCAACGGGGTCGAGGAGCATCCTTTGCTTCCCAGCCCTACCGCAGTCTTTGCAGGGCGTACTGTCGAGCCCTCTGTGATTGGTTTGGCGAAGTAAACCGCGACTCGGAGTAGCATACCTTCGTGACCAAGAAAACAGGACAACGGGCTGCTGAGTCGAAGCGAGTGCGTGTGGCCATCGCGCAATCCGCTCCCATTTACCTGGACAAACGAGCGAGCCTCACAAAGGCTCTCGATCTCGTCCAGCAGGCGGCAAAGCGAGATGCGTGGCTCGTTGCGTTTGGAGAGACCTGGCTGCCGGGCTACCCTGCGTGGCTGGATGTGTGTCCGGGCGCAGCACTGTGGGAAAACGCGTCCGCGAAAGAGGTCTTCGCGAAGCTCAGAAATAACAGCGTCACCGTTCCCGGCGAGGAAGTGAATGCGCTCAGCGAAGCGGCGCGAGATCTCAAAATTGCGATTGTGATGGGAGCGAGTGAGCGAGTCGATGCCGGTCCTGGAAACGGGACGCTCTACAACTCGCTTCTCACTATTTCAGAGGATGGACAGCTCAGAAACCACCATAGGAAACTCGTGCCGACCTACACGGAACGGCTCGTGTGGGGGGATGGTGATGGCCGCGGGTTAGAAGCCGTGTCCACAGCTGCTGGACGCATAGGCGGATTGATTTGCTGGGAGCATTGGATGCCGCTTGCACGCATGGCCATGCACAATTCCGGAGAACACATCCACGTCGCCGTGTGGCCAACCGTTCACGAATTACATCAACTAGCCAGCAGACACTACGCTTTCGAGGGCCGGTGTTTTGTGATGACTGCAGGCCTGATGATGCCAGCCTCGGACCTACCTCGGGAGCTTCCACGCGGCGTCCCACTATCGTCAGATGACGAGCAATGGATAGAGCGCGGGGGCAGCGCCATTATCGGGCCCGATTCCCATTACATTGTTCAGCCCGTATTCAATCGTGAAGAACTCATCGTGGCGGACCTCGATTTCAAAGAAATTGACCGCGAGGCCATGACCCTCGATGTATCGGGTCACTATGCTCGACCGGACTTGTTCCGCTTCGAGAAGAAAGAATTAACGTAGAGAGCAGTGCGTCTGAAAGTCCGCAGCGGAAACGTGACCTGAGCTCGGAAATGAGCAACTGGATTGGGTTGTCGCGGAGACGGAAAGAGAGAAACGAATGGAATTTGACTTTGCGGGAAAGAAACTGATTGTCATCGGAGGCACAAGCGGAATCGGGAAGGCGGTCGCGTCACTCGTGCTCGGCAATGGTGGCAGCGCTTTGCTCGTCGGCCGCCGCGAGGCCAAGACGCGGGAGGCGATCCGCGAATTGCGTTCACGTGGCGAAGTGTCTGGATGGACCGCGGACATAACAAGCGGCGCTGGGCGTGCCGCTCTGATCGATCATTTAAATGCAGAGCACACGGACGCAACCTTGCTTGTGAATGCCGCAGGTGTTTTCGCTCCGAAACCGTTTCTCGAACACACCGAACTCGACTATGACCGCTATCTTGAAATCAACAGGGCCCTCTTCTTCATCACGCAATGCGTAGCCAAGAACATGGTGGCCGGTAACCGCGGGGGCTCGATCGTTAACATCGGGTCGATGTGGGCCAGGCAGGCTGTGCAAGCCACGCCCTCGTCGGCTTATTCCATGGCGAAGGCAGGGCTGCACGCCTTCACGCAGCATCTTGCGCTGGAGCTCGCAAAGGCGGGCATTCGCGTCAATGCCGTGTCGCCCGCCGTCGTGAACACGCCGATTTTTGAAGGCTTCCTGCCGAAGGATCAAGTTCCCTCGGTGCTTCAGAGTTTCGACGCGTTCCACCCAATCGGCCGTATCGGCCGGCCCGAAGATGTCGCGGAAATCGTCGCCACGCTGCTGTCCGGCAAGTCCTCCTGGGTCACGGGCGCCATTTGGGATGTCGACGGAGGCGTTATGGCGGGGCGCAATCAGTACGTCTCGTGAGCCGCCAACGCCGCAATCGAGGGAGCCTAAATTTCATGATGTTCGACACAAAGGACAGTGTGATTCGACTTGCGAGTAAGATCGCAAAGTTGCTCGCGGCCTACCGGCTCGCGATCCTGACATTGATAACCATTCTGATCGCGCCATCGGCAATGCTTGCAGATTCCCGGCTTGGCTTTGATTCAGCGTCCCATCTTGATGCCGGCTTTGCATCCCTGTACGACCTGAACTTCGACGTAGCTCAGGCCGAATTTTCGGATTGGAAAGCGCGCCATCCGGACGATCCCCGCGGCCCGGCTGCAGCCGCCAGCGCTTGCTTATTTCAGGAATTCGATCGACTCGGAGTTCTGCAGAGCGAACTGTTTAGAGAGGACCCAGCCTTTCAGCAGCGCAAGAAATTAACGGACCCTCGCTTGAAGGATTTGTTTGATTCCGACCTCACGTTGGCCGAGATGCTGGCAGCGAAACAGTTGGCCAAAGATGCAGCGTCTGTTAACGCGCTTTGGCGACAACAATGGCAAATGGGCTACGCGTGGACTACGCCGCCCTCATCGAACGCAAGGATGGCGTGGCACTTGCTTATACAAAAAAGGGACGAAAATCGGCCAAAAAACTTCTTTTGGTTAACTCCAGCTGTTATGACGCTTACCTGGCTCTGGGCGTGGAAAATTATATCTTGGGAACTAAGCCGGCACCGTTGCGTTGGTTATAAAGGGCCGGAGGTGCTAACACGAATCGGGACGAAGGACTGAAGGAACTTGAACTGACCGCCGAAAGAGGGCATTTTCTCAAGCCGTTCGCCAAATTGTTGCTCGCCGTGGCCGCCTTGCGAAGGCACGATAAACAAAACGCGCAGCTCATCTTGAGCGAACTGAATCGGCAGTTTCCTCACAATCTCCTCTACGAGCATGAACTCGCTCGCCTTGAAACCGAGAAAGGCGACTGAAGAGCTGTAGGATTCGCCACGGGAAAATCGCATCAGCGTCGAATCAAATCACGCTAAGAATCTTCCGAGCGCGACGATCTTTAGAGGGAAAGAGGTGGCCGCTTGCGATGGCGCAACGAGCGAAATGGGCCTGCTTGGACTAGCGAATGCTCAGGTATTGTCGCTCCGAGAGGGCAATTCCAAAGGGGGCACATGCCTCCGAATCAATCCCTCCAGTTCTCCGAGATGGGAGTACGGCGCCAGTACGCAGTTTGGGTGGGTGTTTCCGGTGATCAGGAGAGAAATCCTGCGCTCTGCGTCTCGCGCAAAAAACAGGATGGTTTTTTTGGCGGTGGCTCCAAGGAGATAGCCAGTTTCAAAACCCAAACCGAACGAGGAGCCTGTTACCTCGGCGACGAACAGGTCGCACTGGGCGAGCCAGTTCATATCGCGCGCAAATATCTTCTGCGGAGGCACGCTCCGGTCAGCCGTCCAAGCGTCCTCGCTCATCAAGTGGCTGGTGAGGACCTGGTGCCCCAGAGATTGGAGAGCCTCTAGAATTTTCTTCGCAGCCTCAATCGAGGAACGACTCCCGGCAACAGTAAAGCCCAAGTAGATTTTCATGGTGCAACAGAATACCTTGTCGATGCCTGCCCCGGCGTATCGCAACGATCCGATGTGAGGATAGCCTCGACCGACAGGTAAACGGTGTGCTTTCACCGCCGTCTACCGGTCGCTTAGTGAGATTCGCGACATTCAGAAAAGTTCCAGAGCCAACGCGAGAGAACTCACTTCAAGTACAGTCCATTAACTCAGTAGTGGACCAAACACGCATCGTACCTGACAGTATCAACCGCCGAGAAGGGCAGATTTGGAAACCTAGTCGCGACAAGCTCATCTCATGTTTTGTACACATCGTGATGGACATGAACGGTGTGAGCGGAGGTGAGGATCATGCTAGAGACCCTGCGGCGCATCATAAGGTCCTCACTTCTGGGCGCATTGACAGCGGGTGCCGCCGTGGCGCAGAGTCCCGCGCCAACACCAGACCCGGCGAAAGTGGAAGATCGATCCGCGCAGTCAGAGAAAGGGCAGCAGCAACCCATCGAGCAACAGGACACAGTACACCCACGGAATTCTAAAGATGATGTCGAGGCCATCGGCAACCGGAAGGTGGGAAAGGGTCCCAATTTCTACTCCTTGGAAAAGGAAATTGCGCTCGGTAAGCAGTTGGCGCAAGAGATCGAGCGCTCGTCGAAGCTTATCGACGACCCGGTCGTTACTGAGTACGTAAACCGCGTTGGACAAAACCTCGTGCGCAATTCGGATGCGCGGGTGCCGTTCACGATCAAGGTGATCGATTCCGACGAGGTCAATGCTTTCGCGCTGCCGGGAGGATTCTTTTACGTAAATAGCGGGTTGATTCTTCGCGCGCAAGAAGAGTCTGAGCTCGCGGGCGTCATGGCCCACGAAATATCGCATGTCACCGCGCGGCATGGGACGAAGAACGCGACCAAAGGTCAGATACTGCAACTCGCCACGATTCCCTTGGTCCTTCTGGGTCCTGCCGGATTGGCCGGATACGGACTCTATGAAGGGTTGAACGTCGCGCTTCCGTTGACGTTCCTGAAGTTCAGTCGCGACGCCGAGCGCGAGGCGGACTTCCTCGGCTTGCAGTACATGTACAAGGCCGGGTACGACCCGAACGCGTACATCACTTTCTTCGAGCGGATTCAGGCGGATGAGAAGCGCCATCCGGGCGCCATCCCGAAGGTGTTTTCGACCCATCCGCCGACACCCGAACGCATCGAAAATGCACAGAAAGAAATTGCGCGGATTTTGCCGAATCGGCCGGAATACATCGTCACGACTTCAGAATTTGACAATGTAAAGGAACGCCTGCGCAGCCTCATGTTTGCTCGCAAGGCGCAGGACAACACTCCCGGTAAGCCAACCCTGCGTACACGTACGGAACAAAAGCAAAAAGGACAAACCCAGGGGACTGACACCACGGATGATGACCGGCCCACCTTGAAGCGCCGGCCAGATTCACCTTGAGCCAATATTGCAATTGCCAATCGGCATGCAGGGAACAGCCACTCGTTTGCGTGTTTAGCTGAAACCTTTGGCTTGATGGGGAATCGAATTTTTTGACTCGGGCAGACTCACACTTTGCCTCGCGGGTCCCGGGGGGCCGGCCAAATCCAAAGCTATTATAGAAGCTTAGTTAGTCATATGAATTCTGCTGCCTGCCTTCGTCGCGAAGTTTTAAGATCACTAAGGAATCGCAAACTTATCCTACGCGCCGCGGCTTTGGTATTTGCGGGCGTCGCCTCGATCGGCATTGCGTACGGAGCGTTGCAGGCCCAAATCGGGCCGGATTGGACAGCATCCTCGATGAGATAGCTGCCGGCCGTAAGGTGTCGCCAAGAGTCAGCCTGCCTCTGCAGGTAGGCTTCTTCAATGGTGCAACCGCGCTGTATATTACGCCGGAAGTAGGAGTCGACCCGAATGCTCCGGCAGCTATCATTGCTGCCGCGAAACAGGTCGCCGTAGGGTTCAACTCCAATTTCATTCCTCAAAACTTCGGTACGCTCCCTAACTCTCCGGCAGTGGATGACATCTTCGTGTTTACCAATTTCGTGCAAGGAAACGTGCTAGCCTCCGCACCGCATCCTGCGGGTCCTGCTAACACGGATACGAATTACTCGCCGCTATGGCAAGTCAACCTGGTCTCATGGAATTCCGGACGCCAGGGACGTGTGCTGACCTCGCAAACCGACGTCACGGATGCGGCCGCTGCCGGTGACGTAACCATCCAGAAAACGCCCATTATCGTGGAGTGCTCAGTGATTTTCACTCCCGGCGGCGGACTGCTTCCCGGATCTAGAATCACCAGGGGCGAAGAGCGAGAAGGCGAACCAAGCGGCGATCGTCAGTGAATGCATCGCGGCTCATATTGCACTGATAATTTCCCCCGAACGGACCGTCGAGGACTGATGAGTTGCGAGGGTCAAGGGCCTGGGAACACCGGTCGCGTCCGAGCTTCGTGCAGTGAGTATTCGGCTCCTCCGTGGATCTGGTCACGCAAGCAAGCATGAAAGGCTATCCTACACACTCGTGACTGACGTTCTTATCGCCGGGGGGCTGGTCGGCTCGGCCGTGGCGATCCATCTCGGTCGGCTAGGCATTTCGGCCGAACTGTATGAGCGTGGGCGCTTCCCTTAGGTGAGATGAAGGCGTGCTTGCAAAGCAGGTGCTCTCACAGCGAGCTCACGCTAAGTATCGACAATCCTAAAACCGGCCACGCCAAATTTCAAAAAAAACGTATTCCAAGCTCGGTCAGTACCCGACGCTCTGCCAGTGTCATGTAGGTGTCATATGAACAGCGAGAAAAATTACAAACAGCGACTAAAAGAAGAAAAGAGAAGGAAAATCTGACTAATCCGATTTGATCAGAACTTGCTGATTTCCCTCGATTAAGCTCGACTCCGGCAACTTGTGATGAAATTAAATTCACGGCTGTTAACCGAAGGGTTGCTAGTTCGAATCTAGCCCGGGGAGCCAAATTCTCCTTCTCTTTCAATCAGTTACGAAAATAAATTTTTGTTTTCTTTTATTCAGAAAATCATAGTGTCATGGAAGGCTGAGGTTTGGGGTGAAGTGCCTCGCTTCGCGATTGCGGACGCGGGCGCGGAAACTCTATTGCACTGAACCTGTTGAATGATCAACGAAAACTTCTGAGCAGCCCATGTTCTGTTCCCCCAGTGTCATGTGAAATGCGGCTAATTGAGCGTAAATGCGAGAAAAGGGAAGCGCGAAGAAATATTCGTTTGAATCACGTTTGATCAGGATTTGCTTTGTTTAGCTCAAGTTCAGAGGCTTGCACTCGACTCTCGTTTATCACGCGTTCGGTTTTTACCCGAAGGGTTTAGGACTCGCCGAACGGGCCACAGAGGGCATTCCTGTTCAGGGTTGCGCCGTCGTCCGCCCACCCAATGGATACATGAAGGTGAGGACTGACGCAAAAACAGAGCACCTGCTATCCAGGCAGGTGCTCTTCAAACGAATAGTCATTGCGGAGTGCGCAGCATCCAACTACGATAGCGCCCCTGACTGGAGACTTATGGCGAAGGAACTGCAAGAGAAACGGGACGAGGCAAAGCAGGCTTGGGAAAATGCCACGGTGGTGATGAAGGCGACGAGGGCTGACGACTTTACGGGCTCAAAGAAAACACACGACGAAGCCGAAAAACTCCGGGTTGAATACTTAATGGCGGAAAAAGCATCGGAAACCGATTCCGACGATTCCGAAGACACACTTGCTATGTCTGCGCACGGGTGACGGACTACCTATCGAGTGTGCTCGGAGTCTTCGTAACAGCGACTGCCTTTCGGGAAGAAGGTCTTACCTGCAACAAGAGTGTTTATTGCCTGTAACAAAACCCCACCAATTTCGATTTTCGTCACGAATCCGCTTGCACCTACCAAGCGCGAAATCCGCACCATCTCTTCCCCGGCGTGCATCGAGAGCATCAAAATGGGGACTTTCGGCATCAACTCGTTGATTTTCTTCGCGGCGCTGAACCATTCAGCACAGGCATCGTCACATCAAGAATGACCAAATGAGGCTTCAGTTGTATCGCTTTCTGAATGGCCTCTTCTCCGTTGCTTGCCTCGCCACAAACTTCCAAATCCTTGTAAAAGTCAGTAGCGAACACAACCCTTCCCGAACTATCGCGTGGTCGTCTGCGATTAGTATTCGCATTTTCAGGGTTCGTATCTTTGCCATCGCAAGTCGGTCATCGCTGGCGCGTTCGCAAGCAGCATCTCGCTTGTAGGTTTCGGAATTGCCAGCTTCATCGAAGTGACGTCCGGATCGGCCCTGCTATGGCGGATGTCCGTTGATGCGGACATCGAGCCACGCGAACGGAGCGAGAGACGCGCGCTGAAGACTGTCGGTACTTGCTTTCTTGCCTTGGCTGCTTACATCACTTACGAATCGGCGATTGATTTGTGGTCCAAGAAGGCCGCTGATCACAGCATTCCCGGCATTGTTTTGGCATGTGTCTCCTTGGCCGTCATGCCATTGCTTTCGCGAGCCAAGCGAAAAGTGGGCCGTGCGTTGGGCAGCGCGGCCATGCATGCAGACGCCAAACAAACCGAGCGCCGTTAAACAAGCATGTCAGGGAACGCGCGGTACGGCGCGATCCAGGTTGCGAGCAAGATCTGCCTTTGAAAAGTGCAGGGCTTCGTCGCCATCCGCCGGAGTCAGCGTAATGCGTATGCATTTCGAGGCTGGCTGATTGCTCTTGGCGGCAACACTGCAGATGGGGATCAAAACATTGGTCTCCGGATAGTATGCGGCAGCGCTCCTGAGAGCAATCGAATAGGGAACGATCGCAAAGCGCGGGGCCTTTCGCACCTCTCCTTCAAAGTGACTGTATATGTCCACGATCTGACCGGCTTGAAGATTTCTTGCCTCCATATCCAGCGGGTTCAGGAACAGCACCCGGCGGCCATCAAACACACCACGATAGCGGTCATTCAGTCCATAAATCGTGGAATTGAACTGATCGTGGCTGCGAATCGTTGTCAAAAGAAACTCGTCAGGCTTGAGGTTATGCTTCGGGATTGGGCACACGCTGAGCTTGGCCTTACCAGAACTTGTTTTGAAGATGCGTTGCTTCGCTGCGTTCGGCAGATAGAAGAATTTCTCCTTAGCAAGCCGCGCGTTGAAGTTCTCGAATCCCGGAATCACCCTGGAAATCGCATCACGGATCAAGTTGTAGTCCGCCGCAAAGCCCAGCCAATTCGTGGTCGTTCGAGACCCTAAAGTGGCATGCGCCAGATTCGCAATGATTGCTACATCGCTCAGCAGATCCGGTGAAGCGGGTCGAAGGAAGCCTTGAGAAGGATTGATAATGCCCATAGAGTCCTCGATTGTCAGAAACTGCTTTCCAGTCGCCTGTATGTCTTCCTCTGTCCGCCCCAGGCAAGGCAGAATTAAGGCTCGCTGCCCGGTGATCAGATGAGAGCGATTTAGCTTCGTCGAAACGTGAGCGGTAAGCTTGCAGCGCTGCATAGCGTGTGCGCTAAAGACCGTGTCAGGTACGTTCGAAAGGAAATTGCCGCTGATCGCAAAAAATACCTTCACGTCTCCGTCGAACATCCCGTGCAACGTCTCGACGGTGTCATACCCTGACTTCCGGGGTGGTTCAAAGTTGAACTCTTTCCCAAGAGCATCCAGAAAAGGTTTTGGCGGACGCTCCCACACACCCATCGTGCGGTCACCCTGAACATTCGAGTGTCCACGTACACACACAGTGCCTGCTCCGGCGCGCCCTATGTGACCGCCAACGAGCAGAAGATTCACGATCATCGAAACATTGTCGACGCCGTTGCGATGCTGGGTAACGCCTGTGCACCACGCGCATATGGTCTTCTTTGAGGCCGCGTACATATCGGCGGCGACACGCAGCTGGTTTCGAGTCAGCCCGCTGTTTTCCCCAATTTCTTCCCAGCTCGTCGCTTCTAAGTCGGCCAGCAGTGCTTCGCAACCTTCGGTGAAGGTTTGAATAAACTCACGATCAATCGCCGAGATATGTCCCGCTCGCTCGCGCTCGAACAGGTCCTTCAGAATGCCTTTGATTGCCGCTACATCTCCATTCACGCGCACGGGGAGATACAGATCGGCAAGTGCCTGGCCTTTCCCAAGCAGCGCAAAGGGCAGCTCCAAAGGATTCGAATAATCCTGGGGGTTTGGATTCGCTACTCTCATCATGCTCACTTCAGGAAGCGGATTGACCGCGATGATCTTCGCGCCCCGATCCTTGGCCTTCTGCAGCGACGTCAACATTCGCGGGTGGTTTGTCCCAGGATTGTTTCCAAAAATGAAGATTAGCTCGGAGCTCTCCATATCTTCCAGCGTGGCTGTGCCCTTGCCGACGCCGAGCGTCCCTACCATCGCTACTCCCGACGACTCGTGGCACATGTTCGAGCAATCCGGCAGATTGTTGGTTCCGAACTGCCGCGCAAACAGCTGCAGCAGAAAGGCAGGCTCATTGGTCGTCTTGCCGGAGGTGTAGAAGCTGGCTTGGTCGGGCGAATCCAGACTGTTCAGTTCCGCCGCGATCATCGCAAAGGTGTCTGACCATGTGATCGGCTGATAGTGCGTTGCGTTCGCGTGCCGTGCCATTGGCGAAGTCAGACGCCCCTGCTGATTCAGCCAGTAATCGGATTTCGCCGCCAGTTCCGCTATCGAATACTTCGCGAAAAACTCCTCCCCGATGCGCTTCTTTGTAGACTCGTCAGAGACGGCCTTGGCGCCGTTCTCGCAAAACTCAAAAATCTTCCGCTTGTTGTCAGGGCTCGGCCACGCACAGCTCTGGCAGTCGAACCCAGTTACCTGGTTGATCTTCAAAAAAGCTTCGGTCGATCGAACTGGACCCATTTCGCCAATTCCGTAGAGCATGGTATTCCAGATGGCAGCAATGCCGGCAGCCTCTTCGGAAGCAGGCCCGACCCTGAGCTTGCCCAAATCAGTTGGGTTTTGCGCTTGCCGGGAAGTCGAGTCGTTCGGATCCAGCTCCACCCCGGGATCTGCGCCTGTGCTGGTCACATTCTTCGTGCGCAGGTCCTGCTTGGCGCGATAGTGCCCGTCTCGGCACTGCTCGTCCCCTTGGATTGCGTCCGAACTGTCTGAGGTTTTCATCGTCTCTTCACCTTCCACCTGCGATCGTTGGCTTGGATCGCGAATGTCGTCGAGCCGACCGGTGTCACGTTACTTGAATAGCCTAGGCTACCGTGGCGCGAGGCCTTTCTCAATCCACACTATGCAGGTCCAATTATTCGATCTCGCGCAAGGTAGCGACGAGGCTAGCGCGGGAGAACATCGTACACTTCTGCCGGAATCTTACGTAGGCTGTCTGCGTCCAGATTTAGGTGCGCCGTGACCGTCTCCGGAGGAAGACGCCTCATCCAGTTGTTAAGAGAGATTTCCTGAAATTCGCCCGCGGCGAACATTTCCAGAACTACCAGATCTGTATCGCCTGTGTTCTCGACATAATGGCCCGCGACCTTCGGCACAAAACCGACGTCATTTGCGTTGAAGTCCATTGTGTGCGCTCCTTCGTTTGTAAACACCGTCATACGTGCCTTACCGCTGATGTAGTACTGCCATTCGGAATCGCGCGGATGCCAGTGCAGTTCGCGCAGACCACCGGGCTTAATGTTTATTAGAACCCCAGTGATATTTTTTGCCGCCGTGAAGGTATGCGAGTCAACTATGCGAACTTCACCGCTCCTCGTTTGCTTCGTGGGAGCCATAGCCTCCATCTTACTAACCGGACGGGCGAGCTGATAACTTCTGGGTTTGCCGTCACTCGCCCACTATCGCCGCGCTGTGGTCTCAATCGCCGACCAATCGGCGGTTGCTCGTGAGCTTTTTATGAGCGAAGATTGACCGAACGCACGGCATCTGAGGATCGACGGAATGCGTGTGATTGCCGGCGGGGTTGGAGTTATGTTGTGAATACACGTTCAAACTGGTGTTCTCACTTGTCGTTGTTGGCCACGGCGCTGCGCTTTCAGTGGTTCGGAACCCGTAACAATACGGGCCAGCGTCCCCAAGGTAGTGATCGGCGCGGACACCACGTAAAGTAGCTGCCGAATCGAAGGATCCCGCAATGGATCTCTCGGACTACACTCTCGACACGCTTCACCGGCACGGAGAGTTTGTGCTTAGCAGGTGTCGCCCCCGAACTGGCACGAATGCGTATGCGCCTTCTGTTCTCGTGGTGATGCCAAGATCAGAGCATCCGCGAACAGACAGTATCCGGATGATGGAGCACGAGCACTCCTTGCGGGCCGAACTGGATCCGGCATGGGCCGTTAGGCCAGTTGAACTCACGCAGCACGAGGGGCAAACCGCGCTCATCCTCGAGGATCCCGGGGGCGAGCCGCTCGATCAACTGGTCGGAACGCCGATGGAGATGGGACAGTTCCTGCGCGTTGCGATCGGTCTTTCCGTCGCCGTCAGACGCCTGCACGGCCGGGGCGTCATCCACAAGGACCTCAAACCGGCGAATATCATTGTCGAGCCCAGCACCGGCCAGGTCTGGCTGATGGGTTTTGGGATCGCCTCTCGATTGCCCCGCGAGCGCCAGTCGGCGGAACCGCCCGAGTTCATCGCGGGAACGCTTGCCTACATGGCCCCCGAGCAAACTGGTAGGATGAATCGTTCGATCGATTCACGCAGTGATCTGTATGCCCTCGGGGTCACGCTGTACGAAATGCTGACCGGCACTCTGCCCTTCACGGCATCCGATCCAATGGAGTGGGTACATTGTCACATAGCCAAACAGCCGCTGGCGCCCGCCGAGCGGCGAAAAGATGTTCCGCACTCCGTATCGGGAATCATTACGAAGCTGCTCGCCAAGACTACTGAGGAACGCTATCAGACCGCGGCGGGCCTGGAGAGCGATCTTCGGCGCTGCCTTGCTGAGCTCGCCGCCGGCTTCATCCTGGAAGCTGGCTTTAAGTGCTCCCGGTCCAGTAACCGCGTTTATCATGTGGTCCGAATCAAGCCGGGGCTAATACATCTGCTCTTGAGTGCTAAACTCGCGATACGAGGTTTGCAATGTCGGACCCTGATCAGCCGCGGATTATCCGCTTTGGGTCATTCGAAGTGGATAAACGGACGGGTGAGTTGCGGAAAAAGGGCAGCCTGGTCAAGCTGCAGCAGCAACCCCTCCAAATTCTCTTGGCGCTGCTTCAGCGCCGCGGCGACATAGTAACCCGTGAAGAATTGCGCCAGCAGTTGTGGCCGGAGGATACATTTGTCGATTTCGATCACGGTCTTAATGCTGCCGTCAAGCGCCTCCGCGAGGCTCTGGGCGAGTCCGCTGACAGTCCGGTATTCATTGAGACATTGGCAAGGCGGGGATACCGTTTCACCGTTCCGATCGACGGTCCCGAAAGCGTAGCAGGAACTAGCATCATTGCACCTGAGAGGGACGGCAAAGGTCGAGCACGCCGCTGGACGCTCTTGGGCGTATCGATTGTGGCACTGAGTGCGGCCCTTGTCTGGGCTGTGCGCGTATCCCTTAAGCGCCCTTCACCGTCCTCCAAACCAACAATCGCGGAACGCAAGCTAACGGCTAACTCCACAGAAAATCCCATCGATGGCGCGGCTATTTCTCCGGATGGAAGCTATCTCGCCTACTCAGACGCAACCGGCCTGTATCTGAAGCTGATTCGGTCGGGGGAAGTTCACAGGATAGGTGCGCCAGGCGGTTTCTCTGCCCACCTTGAAGGCTGGCTCCCCGACGGAGCGCACGTGCTGGTCTCGCGCGCCGAACGGCCGGAGGGAACACTCGCCCTCTGGAATGTTCCGATTGTTGGAGGCGCCCCGCGGAAGATCATTGACGACGGCTGGGGCGCATCGGTCTCACCCGATGGAACACGTATCGCTTTCCTCCGCGGCGCTCCGGGTTTTAATCTTCTGGCGTATCGAAAGGAATTATGGATTGCACGCATTGATGGAAGTGACGCCCGCGAGGTCGCGTCGTCCAAGCCAGATGAGGTTTTCGCTGCGCCTGCCTGGTCTCGGGACGGGTTACACCTTGCTTACATCAGAGTCCACCAGAGAGACGACTACTCGATGATTGTGAATTCCGTTGAATTGAAGGACATGCAAAGCGTACAGTCGCGAGTTTTGTTTTCGGGTAGGGGCTTCGGAGACTCGCTCTGTTGGCTTCCGGACGGCCGTCTGGTTTACAACCTCCAAGAAGAACTGAATCATGAGGATTCCAACCTGTGGGCACTACAGGTTCGAGAGCCCCTTCAGAATTCCTCCGACCCCATTCGGCTGACCCGAGGATCCGGCTGGGTAACAAACATTCGCGCAACCGCGAACGGAAACACGTTGGAATTTCTAAGAAAAAGTAGGCATAACCAGGTGCTCGTTGCGGGACTAGTTTCGGACGGGAGGCAATTACTGGCGACGCGACGATTGGCTCTGGACGAGAACAACAACATTCCGTTTTCCTGGACGCCGGACAGCAAGGCGATCATCTTTACCTCGGATCGTAACGGTACGTTCGACTTGTTTATTCATGCCCTTAATCAGTCCCTCCCAGAACCGCTGGTCACCGGCCCCGAGAATAAATTTGTCGCTCGCCTAAATGCTGAAGGCACAGAGCTCCTGTATCTGTCAGTCCTGGCGGCGACGGCGACGACAGACGCCCCTCGTTCGATTTTCGCTATTCCGCTCGCGGGGGGCGCTCCGCGGCTTGTTTTGCGCGAGAAATACATTACCAACCTACAGTGCGCCCGGCTGCCGTCCACGCTGTGCGCTTATAGCGTTAATACATCTGGCAAAGAATTAATCCGTAGATTTGACCCAAAGACAGGCGAAAGCTCGCCACTCGCTGAATTTCCCTCGCTAGGCATGCCAACTGGTTGGAGCTTGTCACCAAACGGGTCCCTACTCGCTATGGTTCGATACCAGCCGGACCAAGGGATTATTCACCTTCGCTCAACCTCCGATAATACGAACCGCGATCTGATTGTAAAAGGAAGAGTTGGTCTGGCCACTGCGGACTGGGCGGCGGACGGAAACAGTTTTTTCGCCACGTCCATGGATAGAGAGCGCAAATCCACTTTATTCAATTTAAGATTAGATGGTAGTACCTATTTGTTGATGAAAGACGACAAAGACTTCGTCGACTCTATCGAATGGGCCATTCCTTCTCCCGACGGCACGCTTTTGGCGATCCATAAGTTCACAGGAACTGCGAACGCCTGGTCTCTGACAAACTTCTGACCGCGGCAATGCTGCCACCGAAAAACTGATTTCTCACGGCCACGGTAAGGTCCAAAATGCCGGAAAGATTCCAGGCCACGAAGCTCTTGCCCGCCGCAAAGCCAGGCCGGCGCAGGAGAGCGGACAACACCCATCGGGGCGCTCGTCCCGCTGATCGCTCCCAATCTCTACGGAGCTGCTTCGACCGCTCCTATGACACAGCTGCCGCTGGTGCTGATTCCAACATACTTGGTGCCAACATTCTTGATACTGCACTTGACTGCGCTGTTTCAGGCGCGGCGTTTCGGCAGATAAGCAACGCGCTTGTCACTCAGTCAGAAGTCACAGACATGCGCCGAAGTCCCCTCGGGCAGGCCAAACCCCCTCTTGCCGTAATCAACAAATCGGCAATGGACAATCCGGAAGTTGGCTAGCCGTCAGGTCAGTAACACGCGCCAGCAGTGACCGACCAATCGCTTGCGAGAAGGACTTGGCGGATTTGCGTCCAACAGTTGCTTAAATATGGAGGCAAAAAGATACTAATCGAGTGAAATCGGTCACAAGCAGGATTGCGACAGCAGCCGCGTTTGTTCTTGTTGCGGGCGTAGGCTGGTTCGGAATAAAGCAATGCCGTTGCAAACAGCGTAATGCGGCGTTTTCGCGGCGAATCAAAATGATAAAGCAAGACGCTCATGAACAACTCAAAGTCGGCACCAAGAAAGACGATGTCGCTCGGTTTTACACGGGACACGAAATCCCTTTCGAGGTCGCCCGGTTCAAGGACGTCGGTTCTGAGGTGATTGGAACCCTCTACACCATTGGAGGATGCGCTCCGTTGGGCTGCGGAACGGATAATGCGTTAATCGGTGTGCGCGTAAGGGTTGACGTGGACGGCACCGTAATAGGAGAGCCCGAAGTGGTTGACATGTACACGGACTGCTTGTGAATCGGTCTTGAGGATTGATCCAGCTCTGGTAAGCGCTTATCGGACAGCTGTCATTCACCAAAGTGCGGAAAGAAAAGAAAGGATGTTCTGACGAGACGCGTCACCACTGCCATTAGCATAATGCTTCTGATGTGCGTGGCGGCTTCAGCTCAAGGGCAGTCTACTAACCCAACGCCTCCTCCAGAAGTCAAGAAGTGGGACGTATGGGTTGGAGATTGGGCATTGTCAGGAACGGCGAAGGACACGCCTAGGGACCTGAATACAAGGTGACCTGGTCTCTGCACGAACGCTGGATTCTGGGCGGATTTTTCGTGCAGGTCGATCAAAACTGGAACGGCAACGGCCAGGAACTGCACTCGCTTGAAATTCTCTCCCACGATCCGATCAAAAAGGTCCATACCAGTTCTGGCTTCTCAAGTGACGGCACGACGTGGACTTTGACCGCAACATTCGATAATGGAACGACGATGGAAGATGGGGTAGCGAAAGGTCCGGACGGCCAAGCCACAACATGCCACACCACTTGGGTTTTTAGCAGCGACCGAAAGGCACTCTCGGGGACACAGGAATGCGAGCAGAACGGAGCTCGATGGACGGCATTTCGTGTCAAGGGGACGAAATCCGCGACGCATTAGAAACCGAAACGGCGAGTGCGAGCTGCCGGTAGAACGGGTAACGGTACGAACTTTACCGCAGGGCTAGCGTGAGACTGGGCCGACGGCGCAATGTGGCCGGGAATATGGGTTGCCAAATAAAAGCAAGCGGATCACCTGGCATTATTTCGCAGGAACGACCTCGCCTTCACCAGTCCAGCGATCAACAATCCAAATCCGAAACTACCGGCCGCTAATAGTCCATTTGAAAACAACAGATGCGCCGCCGTAGGCGGCCAATTTCGCGGAATTGCCGCTCCTTCCGGGAACAGCAGAAGCAGCAGCGGCAACATGGATATGCTTTGCGTTCCGGCCAACTCGCGATACGTTGCGTACCAGAAGATGGCAATCCGCACAAACGCGATGATCCCACCCACTTTTGCCGCGTAGGTCCAAACCGACGTCGAATCTGGTTTCAAGTAATGCTTTGCTAGCTTTGTCTCGCACAGAAGCCAAATGCATAGCACCAGTATTAGCCCGAATCCGGCGACATTAACGATCACGAGCTAATCATACCTCCATATTTGAGTCCGACCTTTCGTGTCCTCCAATCCTAAGTCCCGATAAGCATCTCGTCAGGAAATCAAGCACTGACGAGATGCGCGTCTGTCGGTACTGATCCAGCAATAAGCTGATTACTTGCGGGTTGGCCGTCAATCAGAATCCGCGTGCTGAACCGTTAGTGACGGGCGCGCCGTCTTTTCACCATCGGCATTTTGCAAGATGGTCCCTGCTGCTGGTTGAGGGCGGTGCCGAAGTTTCCCACTAAGTTGTAAGACGGGCTGCGGCTTGGGCTGCGGCTGGGACTTCGGAGATCTTGGTGTTTTGGAACGCGACGATTTGCCACTTGTCCTGTTCCTTTACGACGATCAACGGAGCAGCCATGCGGCTAGCGATCGCAGTTGGTCGGGGCTGTTGCCAAACATCGGCCGCCCAAACTGGTAATCACTTTCGATTTCGACGTCGGACACAACCCCGGCCAGCATCTTTTTATGAACATCGATTCCCGCTATTCTGTACGACATAAGCTCCTCCTGGCCCGGAGCGGAGAGCGTGCTGCGGTTACCTTAACCAGGGTCACGGGCTATCGCCGCTCCCCCAGGGGAAGACAACGACGCCCAATTATTCGCTCAAACACGCACGCTCCGGATCAGACAGGTATACGGCCTCGAATTCTCCACTGAAGCCTCGACCTCGCCGCTCCGAGCCGTTGCGATCTTAACTCTAGAAGATTTTCATAAGGTTTCGCGGGCCGTAGGCCCTCAAAAGACAGGTATGCAGAACACTGAAGAAGCCGATTTCTGCACCGAGGTGTTTGGGATCGCGGGCCACGCTGCCCGGCTTCGCTGAAATGCATGTTCGTGCTGATCCTCAGCCGCTGAACGCAGACCGCCCGGGAATAAATCCCAGAGAAAGCCAGTCAATCGGTCAGGGGCGCGAGGGCGACGCGGCGGCTCGTGAGGAAACGCTGACTGTCCAATAACTCGGAGACGCTTCTGAAGGTAGTACGTCTAAGGCGACAAGGGGTGAGGTCTCGCAACTCTATGAGACAGCTGTTTGCAAGCTTCGCAATTGCGGCAATTCTCGCAGGCGTTGTTTCGCCGCTTGCCGTCGCATTGGGGACTTCTTCAACTCCTGCGTGCTGTTTGCCGTCTGGCAAGCACCATTGTTCGCAGCATTCCAACGGGCTAGGACTTAAGACCAAGAGCGATCAGTGCCCCTATTCTTCCGAAGTTGTGGTCTCTGAGTTCCAAGGATTGGAAGCAGCTAATTTCGCGCTGGCTGCGCCTCACGCAACTCGGAATTTTGGGCCTATCGCTGTTTCTGGCGCGCATCGAGTTGCCTTTCGTGAATTGTCCGCCCGCGGCCCTCCGGCATTTCTCAGCTAAAAAACCATACACCTGAAAATCGACGGTGGCAGTCCCTCTAGCGCTGGCGTAGCAAAGCGATTGACCGTTCCCCATTTTCCACGCTGTCGGCGGGTTGACAGCACACACATTGTCATTTTTGTGTTCCAAGCCGGAGTCTTGCTATTTGCATTTTGAAGAGAGATTAAGAATCACAAAGGAGACTTGATATGAAACGAAGAGAGTTGCTACGGAGATCAGCTGCGTTCGGCTTCATGGCTGCGATTCCTTTTTCAATCCGCGGTAAGAAACCTGACTACAGATCGATGCAATCATCAAATGGCACTCCCCTGGCACAGTCGACTGTCGTTCCGAACCCCCTCAAGCCGCCCGCGCAGGGCAGTATTCCGGTGGCATTTCTGGTTTCAGAAGGCGCTGTGATCATCGACTTCTGTGGGCCGTGGGAAGTGTTTCAGGACGTCAGCATCCCCGGCCTCAAAGATGATCCCTTTCGTCTTTACACGGTTGCCGAGACGACCAATCCTATCCATGCCAGCGGCGGGATGAAAATCATACCCGACTATACATTTGATACGGCACCAGCGCCCAAGGTTATCGTGATCCCGGCTCAGAATGGACGAAGTGAGGCAACACTCGAGTGGATTCGCAAGTCGACAAAGAGCACCGACGTAACCATGTCTGTTTGCACCGGTGCATTTCTGCTGGCACGGACAGGTCTGTTGTCGGGCAAGGCTGCTACCACATTTCACAGCGCGTTCAGCGATTTTGCCAAACAGTTTCCAGATATCTTGCTCAGGCGGGGCGCTAGATTCGTAGAAGACGGCAATCTCGCCTCTGCGGGCGGACTTTCCTCTGGCATTGATCTCGCGCTCCGCGTTGTCGAGCGCTACTACGGCCACGAGGTAGCCAAGAGCACAGCTTACGTAATGGAATATCAAGGTCAAGGCTGGATGAACCCGGATTCGAACAACGTCTACGCCAAAGTTCGCAGTTCAACCGATGAGCATCCCATCTGTTCCGTCTGCGATATGGATGTTGATGCGGCGACCGCTCCGAAATCTGTCTATAAAGGCAAGACCTACTACTTCTGCTCGCGAGACCACAAGGAACGGTTCGAGACTGCTCCTGAGAAGTTTGTGAAGACCAGCTAGAGGCAGATGAAAACATCATGACGATTGTGGGAGAATGTAGCTTGCAATGAGATTCCCTGATTACACCTTGCGCCGCATACTCGCAGTTTTGCTTGCTTTGTTCTTTGGTGCAGGACCTCTTCTTCCAGCGCTAGCGGTCAGTCGTGTGCAAAGCGATGTTCCCACGTGCTGCCGGAAGGACGGGGCGCACAAGTGCTCTGTCCGAGGAGCGGAATCGAAAGCAGAGCAAAACGGGAAACCTGGTCTGCGTGCGGCGTGCCCGTTCCTTTCAAATGCGGTTCCGGGCATTGCCGGACCCCAGCCGTTCGTTCCGCCTTCTGCAGCCGAATTGGGTACTGCCGTTGTTCCCACGGGGCCCTTGTTCAGCTACAGAGTCGCAACCGCATTGCCAGTCTCCTCTCCTGGTAATCCTAAGCGTGGTCCTCCTCAGCCTCTTCTCTGACCTGTTCTGTAATCATTTTGTTTGAGTTGATCCCTCGCACCGAAGTGCGTCTAGCGCGCTTGCCCTTATAAGAGCGTTGCCTTCGCATTGTTCGTCGGAAGCTTGGAAACTGGCCCGGAAAAGTTTGGAGGATACGAATGCGCCCGTCAGTCCGCGTCTATTTGCTTTCTGCGTTGCTCTCGATTCCGCTCTCTGGATGCGGTTCTTCGGACAAGCACTACACATTGATTGGCCGTGTTGTGAGCAAGGTCGCCGCGACGCGGGCAATCGTGATCGACCACGACGAAATTCCAGGCTTCATGGCGGCCATGACGATGCCCTATACAGTGGCAGAGGGAATCGATTTATCGGGAATTGAGCCTGGGGATCGGATTCGGGCCGATATCGATGTAAAACCGGATGGCCAGTATTCGCTCGACCGGATTTCGGTGACGGATTCCAATCATCGTGAAAAAACGCCAATAGAAACGAAGCAGTTGTGGCCTGGGCAAGACATCCCAGACATCGAGCTGGTCAACCAGGACGGCAAGATGGTGCATCTCTCGGAATTCCGCGGCAAGACGCTTTTGCTGACGTTCATCTATACGCGGTGCCCGATGCCGAATTTCTGTCCGCGGCTTAGCAGCCTATTTGCTTCGGTAAATCGGGAACTGGCAAAGAGTCCAAAGGAGTACGAGCGCACTCAACTGTTGAGCGTGAGCATCGATCCGAAATACGACACGCCCTCGGTTCTCCGCAAATACGGTCTCGCCTATCTGCATGACGACCCCAAGGGATTCGCTCACTGGCAGTTCACAGCGCCGTCGTCCGAGAATCTGAGAAAGCTCGCGGATGCGTTCAGCCTTATCTACGAGAGGAAGACAACCAGATTTCGCACACGATGAGCACGGTCCTGATTGGGCCTGACGGCAAGCTCGCGAAAACTTGGATCATGAGCGACTGGACGGTTGCGGAAGCGATGACCGCGATCCAACAGGTGGAAAATGCGAGTCATTAAGACGAACGCAGAAAGAAAAAGTCGCTGGCGCGAGGTTCTGTGGCTGGCTCTGGTTGTGATGGTTGTCCCAGGTGTCGCTTGTTCCCGCAACAACATGGACTACGGCCCGAGGTTCGCTTCCAGGGGATCGGTCGTCTACGAAAAGAACTGCAGCCAGTGTCACGATGCGGACAACTTGCCGCTTCTGAAGCAGCCACCGAAATTGAAGGAGTTGTTTCAGAAGAAGACATTGCCAAGCGGCGCGCCGGCTACGGACGAACAAGTGCGGAACACGATTCTCGCGGGCCGCGCGACCATGCCCCCGTTCGAGCGCATCCTGGACCAGAAACAGATCAACGACCTATTGAAATACCTACACAAACTTTAAGGAGTCGAAACCGGAGTGAGGTCATGAACACGATTGCCGCGGCTGTTCTTCTGTTATCAAGCGCTGTTCCTTTGACGCCGCAGCAAACCACGGAGGTGAACCGGCTGGAGAAGTCGCTGCTTGCCCCGTGTTGTTACTCCCGATCCATTGCGCGCCACATGAGCGCGGAGGCCGAGCAGATGCGGCACGAGGTGACCGAGATGGTGGCTTCCGGAAGAAGTGAGAACGAAATCCTTGAGTATTACAAAGCGCTCTACGGCGAGCGCATCCTGATCGTGCCTGACGGCAGAACGGACAAAATCCTGTTCTCGCTTGCCGTGGTTGCATTTCTCGTTTGCTCGGGAATGCTTTTTGGGCTTTTGCGCAAGATGCTAAAGGCCAATGCGGACTCTCACAGCGTAGAGGAAGGGAGACGCCGCTGCCCCAATTGGGCAGCGATTCGCGAAGAGATCGAAAGAGAAACAGGAGACGGCTTTTGAGAACGAACTCATCAGGTGCGGAAGGACAGAGATTCCGGATTGCCGAAGAGGCAATTCCGGTTTCGACACAAAGAATTGCCAACATCCCAGTTTTGCGAAGCTCTCACCGCAAGTGGGTGGTTTGGCTGGCTATTCTTCTTGTCGGCATCCTCCTGATCGTGGGGATTCTGAGAGCGCGCGGGTTTGGAGTTCGCGGCAATTCAACTTCGTCCGCATCGGAAGAAAACCGAGCGTCAGCGGTGCTGGATATCGGAATACTCGTGTTTCGCGAAGGCTTGGAGTGCATTCTGGTCCTGGCTGCTGTCACCGCGAGCCTGAGGGGAAGCGAGCACAAATACCAGCGTCCTGTTTCCGTGGGTGCCGGAATGGGATTTGTCGCCACCCTCCTGACCTGGTCCGTTGCCGTTCGGATCATCAATGACATCGGGGAAGACCTCTCCGCGCTGGCCGTTCAAGCGGCCACGGGACTGCTCGCGATTCTCGTTCTGCTGGTGGTGATGAACTGGTTCTTTCACAAGCTGTATTGGACGGGATGGATTTCGCTTCATAACCAGCGAAAGCGAGAGCTTCTGGGGCGTGAGAAAAAGGCAGATGGCGCGCTGGGGGTCATTTTTGGAATGGCCTTGCTTGGTTTCACGTCGTTCTATCGAGAGGGTTTTGAGGTTGTGCTGTTCCTGCAGAGTTACCGGCTCAAGTTGGGTGGTTCGGTTGTCTGGTACGGCGTTGTCGTAGGTATGATCGGTTCCGCGATTGTAGCGATTCTCACATTCGTAGCTCACCGTCGGTTGCCGTACCGGAGGATGCTGGTCGCGACAGGTGTGATGCTCGCATTTGTGTTGCTGGTGATGGTGGGAGAAGAGGCCCAGGAAATGCAACTCGCTCGCTGGTTGCCAACGACGGAGATCCCGTGGTTGGCACACGCGATTCCTTCGTGGATGGGACTGTGGTTCTCGGTATTTCCTACAATCGAGACACTCAGCGCCCAGGCCCTTGCGGGCCTTCTCGTGTTCGGCTCCTACATCACGGCCCAGCCTTTTGCACGGTCCAAGGAGCAAGTTAGTGGCGAGTCGTCAGATAGTCGTATGCGAAGTTCAGGCTGGAGTGCATGAGATCTCGAAGTCTAAATCACCGTTGGCACAAAGAGGATTGAAGGAGTAGGATTTTGCACTGTATGCTTCGCATTAAGGCGTCCATTCTTATCCTCGCTCTGATGGTCGCGCCTTTGGTGTCGCTGTGTGGGGTTCAATCGGGCACGGCCACGCAGTGTCCGCCCCTCTGCCCGATGAGGCATGGCGGAACGCACGAGACCGCCGAGCAAACAGCTGAAATGCAAACAGATGATATGGAGTGCCATCACGGAGAATCGACGAAGCAAGACTGCGTAATGAAGTCGGGTTGCGGTCATACTTTGGACTTAAGTCTCGCATCACCTTTGCCTCCAGCCGTCCTCTGGCTTCCTATGGAGCTGATAGCTGCTGGCGCAACTAGCACGATTCACTTTACTGGAACGATTCCTTCCCTGGCAGGTTTCAGGATTCCACCCTTCCAACCTCCTCGCGCGTAAGTCCGTACGGCCATCTCTTAGCTCGAACAAAATTAAAAGGAAATGCGGAGGCGTGTATGCGCAGGTTGTGTCTTCTTGTCGTGTCTTCTTTATTGCTGGTTGTTTCGATTTCAGGTGCGACGATTTTCGGGACTGTGCGAGGACTTGTGCACGATCCCCAACACCGTCCCGTGGCTGACGTTCAGGTCGTCCTCAAGGCGAAAGCGTCGGCTTTTGCGTTGACTGCGCGATCTGACGTCAACGGCGAATTTCACTTTGATAGCGTGCCTGTGGCGGAATATACGGTAACAGTTTCCAAGGCGGGTTTTGCCACTAAGGAACAAGCGTTGACCGTCTTGTCGGGCACGGCGCCAATCTTGCATTTTGAATTGGCTTTGGAGTCGCAGACTCAATCGATTACGGTTTCGGCTGAGGCTGCCCCAGGACAAACGGAGTCAATAACACCGACCACCCTCGTGGACCGCGAACAGATTCAACAAACACCCGGAGCGTTCCGGACCAACAGCTTAGCTCTCATTACGGGAGTGCCGATCCCCAATACCAATATCGCGAGCAACCTTGGCCCACAGATCGACCCAAAGGATATCGACACTGTCGAAGCGCAAAGAGGCAGCTACGCAGCGGATTATGGTGATCGAACCTACGGCATTTTCAATGTGGCTCCGCGCACCGGCTTTGAAAGGAACAACGAGGCCGAGCTGGTCCTAAGTGCCGGCAACTTCTATCAAACTGACGATCAGCTGAATTTTGGAGGGCATAGCAACCGGTTCGCCTATTACGCCAGCGTGAGCGGCAATCGCACAAATCTAGGCCTGCAGACTCCTACGAGCGCCGTGATTCATGACGCGGCGAATGGCTTCGGTGGATTTACTTCGCTGATCTACAACGCAGACTCGCAGGACCAATTGCGGCTGGTCGCGCAGATCCGACGCGATTCCTACCAGGTACCCTTCGATCCAAACGATCCCAACACCCAAGGTACATTCCTTCACGATGCGAACCGTGAGACCGATTCCTTCGTGACATTTTCCTGGGTACGCACGTTTAGCCCAGGATTGATGCTCACGGTTTCGCCCTTCTATCACTTCAACCGGGCGGACTACGAGAGTAGTGTCTTGGATCTGCCAAGTTCCACAACGGAAAAACGCTCTTCCAAGTACGAGGGTGGCCAGGTAACGATTTCTTGGGTCAAGGACCGTAACAACCTGCGAGCGGGCATCTATGGCTTTGCGCAACAGGATGACCAGTCGTTTGGATTGATCTTCAATGACAACAGCGCGCCTAACTTGGACCCGCCTGATGTCGAGAAGCCGGTAGGCAGCCTGGTTGCGGTTTACGCGGAAGACCAACTAAAAGCGACTTCCTGGCTCACACTGAATGCCGGTCTTCGCCAAACCCATTTTTCCGGAGGTGTGGTCGAGAACGCAACCAGCCCTCGCGTCGGCGCTTCCGTGCGAATCCCGAAACTGAATTGGGTCTTCCGCGGTTTCTACGGTCATTTTTATCAAGCGCCGCCTCTTCTCACGGCATCCGGTCCGCTTCTGCAATTTGTCACCAATCAGAACCTCGGATTCGTGCCTCTACATGGTGAGCGAGACGAAGAGCACCAGTTTGGCGTCACCATTCCATTTAAGGGATGGACGCTCGACGCCGACAATTTTCTGACGCGTGCGAACCGTTTCTTCGATCACAACAATTTGAACAACTCCGACATTTTCTTTCCGGTCACCATTCAGGGGGCGCGGATCAACGGATGGGAACTCACGCTGCGTTCGCCCCGCATTCGCAATCGGGCCCAAGTTTATTTGACCTACTCCAATCAGCTTGCTCTTGGATTCGGCAACATTAACGGCGGTCTGACCGATTTCTCGTTTGGGGATGGATTTGGACTGCTGGATCACGATCAACGGAACACTTTGCATTTCGGCGGACAGTACACTCTGCCCTGGTGCAGCTATGCGTCAACGGATGTCTACTACGCCTCGGGGTTTACAAACGGCGATCCGACCATTCCCGGCGATCACCTTCAACCCCACACCACGTTCGACCTCTCGCTTGGCAAGAGCTTCGGCGAAGGCTTTTCTGTGAACGTTCAGGGCATAAACGTCGCAAACCGTCGCGTTCTCCTGGATAACAGCTTCACCTTTGGCGGAACGCATTATCTGAATCCGCGCGAAATCCTGGTCCAAGTTCGCTACCGGTTTCATTACTGACGGTAGCGCATTGCCGTGGCAGCCGCTTGGGACTTTCTCTCCGACAGGCATGCTGCCACGGCAACTTCCCCCCGCCGCGGACGAAATCTCCCATTCCTGCTTTGTCATAAAACGTAGTAATCGCGGTAAGTAGCGGCAAAGTGCGAAACGAAAGGCGAATGAAGAAGGAGAAAAATGGTTCACCGGGTTTCATCACGACTTGTCGATTTCGCTCGGTTAGCGCCAATTGCCGCAAGTTCTGATTAAATTAGGTCCTTCAGGCTCGAATCTTCCCCCGGAGACCCAACTTCTTGTTCACTGTGCATTTTCGAACATCCTCCTCTGAATAGCCCCGGCATACTGCATGAGTCCCCAGAATACCAAGATGGAATTCTTGAGTCTGGAGGAAGTACACATGCATCGCAGCTATCGATTTCTTTTCAGTGCATTGTTTCTAACCGCAGCCCTTGCCGTACCATCGGCAATGACCGCTACGCCGAAACACCAAGATAACGGACGCCAGGAAGAGCACCGCCGCGACGACGACCACAACCGGGTCTATGACCGCGATCACAAGGAGTATCAGGGATTTCCTGGTCCTCGCGATTTCCAAGAGTGCTTCCAGTAGTGCTCGAATCGAGTCCATTCTTTGTCCAAACTCGGACAAAATATCCTTATTTTCTGTCTTGTGTCTGGCAGCCCCAAAATTTACCCAATGCGGAAGACTTTGCACTCTTCACCTTCCGGGTCACTACGGCTAGACTGCTGAATCCTCCTCGATCTTTGTCACGTTGTTCGCTTGTGGACCTTTAGGGCCTTGAACGATTTCAAAATCGACGGCATCTCCTTCCTGCAAAGTTCGATAACCGTCGCCCACGATTGCCGAGTAGTGTACGAAGACATCGGGGCCATCTTCACGTCCAATAAAGCCGTACCCTTTTGAATTGTTGAACCACTTGATCTTCCCTTTCACGTCCAGCACCTCCTTGGAAGAATCGCTTTCGATCAATTAGGCGAATACACGTGTAGGCTTACAGCCTCGGACTCCAGATGCGGCTACGCGACGCCAATCCGCCCCCCCGTTGTTCGACCAAGGGAACCACGGAGAGCGACGCGTTCACACGATCTAACTTCAGCTTTGGGAGTGAGATTATTATGCCGACCGCGCTTGGGTCAGCTGGGGACCTTATCTCTCCCGCACTGGGCAGGAAGTAGCACCATGGCACTTGGGCCCGGTTGCTGTGGCTTCATAGGGCCTGTCCCCTCGGCCACTCTTGATAAGTGCCGCTTCATAGCGACAGAGGGGAATTTTTAGCAGACTCTACAGCAGCGGGTCAAGAACAAACAGGGTAGAGCGCAGGAGACAGAATTAGATCGCGCGGAACCAGCGACACACGAGATATTTAGTTGGCAGGTGCTTCCGTCAGGAGCGGTCTCGGGTACCCAGAGAAGTCGCTGCTTGCCATTTGACAATACGCCAGCGCCTGAATTCGGCTCTATTCTGATTCGGACTCCAAGAGAGCCACGTGGATTTGTGACGCATACACCGCCGCTCGGGGCTCCGAATGTCGTCGCGGGCAGTGCTGGCTTTGGCTCCATCACCGCGGCTGGCGATCCGCACGCGATGCAATTCGGACTCAAATTCAACCTCTAAAGACCGGAGCGGGAAAGTTTGTAGAGGAGCAACGGAACGATTGCATTAAGGATAATACCCCAAACGATACCGCCAAGCGCCGGACGCGACGTTTGCACTTCGGCAGTTTGCATGATGGATGCACTCTCGTTTGTGGGGACCAGCCGTGTGGCTGCATTATATGGGTCCGTAAGGTCACGCGGCAACCCATCCCCGATTATCATTTCGGGAAGAATTGTGGGCGATACAGAAGTTATGATCTCCTGCCTTCATCGAAGCACAAATTCTTGGGACATTGCAGGGTCGCGTCGAAAATGCCTTACGACCCACTCTGGAGCACAATCTCGTCAGCGTCGTACCTTCGATCACCTCGCCGGATCAGGCGAGGATGGTCTTCCGACTACCGTGGTGCCGGGAGCCGGACTCGCCTGCCCGAAGAGTCGCAAAGACAAATTCGTGGTGGGCATCAAGGCAGCCACTTGGAAATTGACTGCTGGCGACCGCGGGGCGAAGTTATAGCCTTACGGAAGCATTCGTGACAATCTACCGCAGAGATGTGCTGGGCGAGTTTGGCAGGACCGAAAAGCTCGGTCTGGACATTAATCGCGTTCATTTGGAAGTCCGACGCAGGGTCGAAAATCGTGCCCATGGGAGGATCGCGATCATGCCGTGATGGCTGATTGAGAAGGGCTCGGTTCGATTCGGTAACCAAGCCTACTCAGTTGTCGGACCATTTTTCGGGTACGCTTTTGCTTGGAGGCTTTGCTGACCTCCGGGCCTCGTTCTTCGTAGCGGATTCCTCGGTGCAAGATCTTCCAGACCAAGCGGCAAAGTTTG
>WNFO01000622.1_pt1 | contig 36391 bp, 29 predicted proteins | sample 5400251 | NCBI WGS metagenome assembly WNFO01 (sample SAMN13153354, study PRJNA577476) | soil metagenome | isolation source: 100 cm saprolite under Madrone tree | place: USA:California | collected 2016-06-14
GCCGCGTCCATGGCCTGGAAGATGAGGAGCACCGCCCACGAATCCTGCGCGTAGAGCATGTCCTGGAGCTCGGCCAGCGCCTCCACGCCCATCACGAGCGCCTCTTTTGCTCGTGGCTTGTCCTCGGAGCCGAGGTCGAGCGTGTCGCCCGGGTCGATGTCCTTCAAGCGAAAGTCCTTGCCGTCGGTCACGCGGAAAGGCTTCGCGAAGCTTCGCGCCTTCTTGAGCAGGGGCTTCAGTTTCATACGCGATACTCTGCCACGAGTGCCCGAAGCCTGTCGACCCCCGTCCGGTCCGATGTGGATAGTGTTTGACCCCGGCCTCGGCTTGGTCTAGTTGTGGGGAGGCTTTTCACGCCCACACCGGGAGGAACGCATGGCCGGACGTCCGCTGCCGACAGAGCAGGAGGTGCGCTCGTGGATCCGCGAGCGCCGCAACTGGGGGCGCTGGGGCAAGGACGACCAGCGCGGCGCGATGAACCTCGTCACGCCGGAGAAGCGGGTCAAGGCGGCGCGGCTCGTGAAGAGCGGGCGGAGCGTCTCGCTCAGCCGACCCTTTCCGACCTCGCCGGGGCTCAACAACTCGCTGCCGGCGCAGCACTACATGCGGGTTATTCCACGAGGCAAGGGCGCGTTTGCCGGCGACTACTACGGCATCTTCTACCACGGCGTCGCATCCACTCACATCGACGCCCTCTGCCACACCTGGGACGACGAGGCGATGTGGAACGGCCGCGACCCGAAGAAGGAGATCACCTTCGACGGCGCCACCTTCGGCTCCATCGAGCACTGGGCCGACGAAGGCATCATCACCCGTGGCGTCATGCTCGACGTCACGCGCCACCGCGGTGTCCCGCACGTGACTCAGGACACGCCGGTGCACGGCTACGAGCTCGAAGACATCCTGATGAAGCGCGGGATCAAGCTCGAGCCGGGCGACGCCATCTGCGTCTACTCGGGCCGCGACGCCTGGCAGGCCGCCAACCCGAACACGCCGTACGGTCGGCCGTACGGCGCCGGCCCCCAGGAGAGGCCGGGTCTCCACGTCTCGTGCCTGCCCTTCCTGCGCGACCACGACGTAAGCCTGCTCGTCTGGGACATGATCGATCACCTGCCCATCGGCTACGACGTCCCCTGGGCCGTGCACGCCTGCCTCTTCTCCTACGGCGTGGGACTGCTCGACAACGCCCAGCTCGAGCCGCTCGCCAAGGCTTGTATCGACGAGAAGCGCGACGAGTTCATGCTGGTGATCTCGCCGCTCCTGGTGATCGGCGGCACGGGCTCGCCCGCGAATCCTCTCGCGGTGTTCTAGGGAGGCCGCCATGGCCCGCAAGCCCGCACCCCCCGCGCGCCGGCGCGCCGTCCCGCCGGCGCCCGATCCGCAGCACCGCTGGGACCGGCCCATCCAGGCTCCGGGACACATGCAGGTGGATTTCGAGGAACGGGTGGATTTCAGGCGGCTGCACGACTACCGCCTCGCCCGGGTGCGCCGGGCGCTCGCGCAATCCGGCCTGGGAGCGCTCCTCGTTTTCGACCAGCACAATATCCGCTACATCTCGGGCACGGTCATCGGCGAGTGGGCACGCGACAAGCTGATCCGCTACTCGCTGCTCACGGGCCCGGGTGAGCCCTGGGTGTGGGACTTCGGCTCGGCCGCGCGTCACCACCGCCTCTACGCCCCGTGGCTCCTGCCCGACCACTGCCGGGCCGGCATGGTCGGCATGCGCGGCGCGGTGCCGCCCACCGCCGGGCTCTTCGAGAAAGCCGCGCGGGAGATCAAGGCGATATTGACGCGTGAGGGCGTGGCGAAGATGCCGCTCGGCATCGACGTCGTCGAGCCGCCCTTTCTCTTCGCGCTCCAGAAGGAAGGCATCGAGGTGCGCGACTGCCAGCAGGTGATGCTCGAGGCGCGCGTGATCAAGAGCGGCGACGAGCTGGTCCTGCTCAACATGGCGGCGGCCATGGGCGACGGCGTCTACCAGGACATCTTCGAGGCGCTCAAGCCCGGCGTGCGCGAGAACGAGATCGTGGCGCTGGCGACCAAGCGGCTCTACGAGATGGGCTCGGACTGCGTCGAGGCGATCAACGCGATCTCGGGCGAGCGCTGCTCGCCCCACCCGCACAACTTCACCGACCGCATGCTCCGCCCCGGCGACCAGGCCTTCTTCGACATCATCCAGTCCTTCGTCGGCTACCGGACGTGCTACTACCGCACCTTCAGCGTGGGACGCGCGACGGCCGCCCAGCAGAACGCCTACAAGCGGGCGCGCGAGTGGATGGACAGCGCCATCGCGCTGATCAAGCCCGGCGTGGGCACGGACCGGATCACGAAGTGCTTTCCCAAGGCGCAGGAGATCGGGTTCGAGAGTGAGATGGCGGCTTTCGGGCTCAACTTCTGCCACGGCCTGGGTCTCGGGCTCCACGAGCGCCCGATCATCTCACGCGTGAACTCGCTGGACCATCCAATGGAGCTCGAGGCGGGGATGGTCTTCGCCGTCGAGACGTACTGCCCGGCTTCCGACGGCGTCTCGGCCGCGCGCATCGAGGAAGAGGTGATCGTCACGCCCAAGGGCGCGCAGATCATCACGCTCTTCCCCGCCGACGAGCTGCCCATCGCCAACCGGTACTAGCGAGCATGAACCTCCGGATGCGGCAGATCTGCCTCGTGGCCCGCGAGCTCGAGCCCGTCGTCGAGACCTTCCACGAAGTCTTCGGTCTCGAGGTGTGCCATCGCGATCCCGGGGTGGGGAAGTACGGGCTCGAGAACGCGCTCTTCCCCGTCGGCAACGGATTCCTCGAGGTGGTGGCGCCCGTCCGGGACGGCACGACGGCGGGCCGCTATCTCGAGCGCAGGGGAGGCGACGGTGGCTACATGGTGATCACCCAGTGCGCCGATCTGGCGAAGCGCCGCGCGCGCTGCGAGGCCGTCGGCGTCCGCGTGGCCAACGAGATCCGTCACGCGGACTACCAGGAGCTGCAGCTCCACCCGCGTGACGTGGGCGCCGCCATGCTTTCCTTCGGCCGGCAGGAGGGCGGCGACGCGGCCGACGGTCCCTGGCATCCGGCCGCGTCCACGGGCACTCGGGAAAGCAGGTCCGCGACCGGTCGCGCGATGAGAAGCGCCGAGCTCCAGAGCGACGACCCCGAGCGGCTCGCGCGACGCTGGAGCGAGGTGATGGAGCTGCCGCTGTTCCGCGACGAGCGCTCGAATCCTGCCGTCACTCTCGACGACGCGACACTCCGGTTCGTCTCGGCCACCGACGCTCGCGGCGAGGGCCTTGGCGGGCTCGACCTCGCGTGCGGGGACCGGGCAGACGTCCTCGCCCGCGCCCGCTCGCGGGACCTCGCGGTGGAAGGCGACGTAGTGGTCGCGTGCGGGATTCGCTTCTACCTGGTCTGAGCCTCCGGCAGGTTGGTCTGAGCCTCCGGCAGGTTGGTCTGAGCCTCCGGCCGGCTCGTCTGAGCGCGCGGCTGGATCACTCCCAGAGGCCAGCGCCGGCCGTCAACCGTGATCGCCGGCCCCGTGCCGTCGTCGCCGATCCAGGGCGCGATCTGCTGCATGGCGAGCCTGCCGAAGCGCGCGGTGAAGGCACCCTTGCGGACCCGGCAGAAGAGCAGCGAGCCGTCCTGCTCGAGGGTCGCCGGGTCCAGCGCTTCGTGGTAGTCGCCCGCAAAATGGAGCTCGACCGACTGCAGCCGTCCCTCCGCCACGCCCAGCCCCAGCCGCTGGACCACGAAGGGTGTGTCGGAGGGCTCGAACCAGTTCTGCTCGCCCTGGCAGACCACGAGCCAGCGGCCGTCGGGCGCGCGCTGGAGCGCCAGCAGGAAGAAGCGCAGGGTCGCCGCGTCCACGATCTCGGTGCCATCGTGGAAGATCCGTCCCTCGCGGTCGACCTGGTAGCGGTACTCGCGCATCGCAACCGCATTGTAGGGCGCGTCGCGGGGCTGGACAACGCGTCACCCACCATGTCTACTTTCGGCGTCCGCAGAGGCCAAGCCAGGAGCTCATCGGAGTTACATGAGGGAGCGCGCATGAACGACACCGTGGGATTCATCGGACTCGGCACCATGGGCATGCCGATGGCAGCGAACCTCGCCAAGGCCGGGATCACGCTGGTGGTGCATGACACGAGCCCCGGCGCTCTCACCGCGGCCGGGAAGGTCGCCGGCATCACCGCGGCCACGAGCGCCGCCGATGTCGCCGCGCGGGCCTCGGTCGTCTTCACCTGCCTGCCCAACGACGACATCGTGCGCGCCGCCTACCTGGACGCGGGCGGGATCGCGTCGGGCGGCAAGGCCGGCCTCGTCACCTGCGACTGCTCCACCGTGAGCCCCGAGGCGACGCTCGAGGTCAATCGCGCGCTCGCGGCCAAGGGCATCACCCACATGGACACGCCGATGCTGGGCTCGCAGCCCCAGGCCGTCTCGGGCGAGATCTTTTTCATTGTGGGCGGCGAGGAGGCGGGACTCGAGCGCATCGCGCCCCTGCTCGAGATCATGGGCAAGATGCACATGCACGTGGGTGGGCCGGCCATGGGCAATCGCGTGAAGCTGATCCACAACGGGCTCGGCGCCGTCACCGCCGTCGCGGTCGCCGAGGCGCTGGCCGTCTGCGTCCAGTCCGGCGTGGATCCGTACACGTTCTACGATGTCGTCCGGAGCGGCGGGGGCATGGCCTTCGGCACCTACTTCGACCGCCGCGCCAAGCGCATCCTCGACGGTGAGTTCTCACCGACCTTCATGTGCGAGCTGATGCGAAAGGATGCCGGCTTGGCGCTGGCCCTCGCCCGCGCCTCGAAGGTACCGACCCCTATCCTGGAAGAGACCAAGCGCACCTACGACGAGGCGGTGGACGGCGGCTGGGGCAAGGAGGACTTCTCGGCGGTCATCCACGTCATCGAGAAGCGGATAGGCCGGAAGGTCTCACGAAGCTAGCGCGTTTCCGGTCCCTATTAGATGAAGGCCCCAGGCGAACAAGAAATTCTTGACAATTCCGATTGACATAGGGACTATCTATTGTAGTCATGAGCCGCTACTACCCTGTCGCGCTCGACCTCCGAAATCGGCCCTGTCTTGTGCTCGGAGGCGGCTCGGTGGCGGAGGCGAAGGTCGAGGGCCTGCTCGACGCGGGCGCCCGGGTGACCGTGGTCAGCCCCACGCTCTCCGAGCGCTTGGCCTCGTGGGCCATCGCAGGCCGCATCACCCATCGGCAGCGCGAGTACGACAGCTCGGATCTGGACGGGCAGCAGCTTGTCTTCTCGGCCACGGACAGCCGCGACGTGACCCAGACGGTGGCTGCGGACGCGAGGCGGCGGGGCCTGTGGATGAACGCGGCCGACGACCCGACGTATTGCGACTTCCTCCTGCCATCGGTGCTGCAACGCGGGCGGTTACAGGTTGCCGTCTCGACCGGTGGCGCCAGCCCGGCGCTGGCGGCGCGCGTGCGGCGCGACCTCGAGGCCTATTTCACACCCGAGTACGAGGATCTCGTGGAGCTGGCGGCGGAGGTGAGGCGTGAGGTCCGCGCGAGCGGGCGGCGGGCGGACGCGGCGTCCTGGCGCGCCGCGTTCGACGCCGACGTGAGACGACTCCTGGCCGAAGGCCGTCGCGGTGACGCGAAGGCGCGGCTCCTCGATCAGCTTGGAGTGAAGGCATGAAGCCGGGTCGCGTCTGCCTCGTGGGCGCAGGTCCGGGTGATCCCGGGCTCCTGACCGTGCGCGCGCTCGAGCGCCTGAGAGAAGCGGAGGTCGTCATCTACGACCGCCTCGTCAATCCCGCGCTCCTCGACGAGGCGCCGCCGGGCGCGCTCCTCATCTTCGCCGGCAAGCGCGTGGGCTCGCACTGCACGGCGCAGGCGGCGATCAACGCGTTGCTCGTCCACCACGCGGAGGCCGGCCGCTTCGTCGTCAGGCTCAAGGGCGGCGATCCGTTCGTCTTCGGCAGGGGCGGGGAGGAAGCGCTCGCGCTTGCGAAGGCCGGCATCGCCTTCGAGGTGGTGCCGGGCGTCAGCTCGGCCATCGCGGTGCCCGCCTATGCCGGCATTCCCGTCACGCATCGCGGGGTGGCGTCCTCGTTTGCGGTGCTGACTGGCCACGAGGATCCATCGAAGCACGGAGACGCCGTGGATTGGCGGGCGCTCGCGACCGCCGTGGACACGCTCGTCGTCCTGATGGCCGTCAGCTCGTTTCCCCGAATAGTCGGCGCGCTGCTCGCCCACGGCCGGCCTCCCGAGACGCCGGTCGCCCTGATCCGCTGGGGAACGACGGAAGCGCAGGAGGTGCGGGTGGGGACGCTGGCCGACATCGTGGAGCGCGCTCGAGGTCTCGAGCCCCCCGTGGTCGCGGTGATCGGTGAAGTAGTCAGGCTGCGGGAGCGCCTGGACTGGGCCGCCGGCGTCGCCGCCGTCGCTCACGCGCTCTAGCGGTTGGCGGTCGCTTCCATCCGGTCCAGGCGCGCGACTGCCTCGTTCAGAAGCAGCGAGACGTGCAGGCGCCAGTGATACATGTCTTGCTGCTGCTGGAGCGGCAGCTTCCGCGAGAGCGCTTGGACCTCCCCACGCAGCGCCTCGAGATCATTGATGCCGTCCCTGAGCTCGTTGGGCCATTGCGCCGTCGCGAGCCGGGTCTCCACAGTCCGCAGCTTCGCGTAGTAGCGCTTGAGCCAGCGCTGCTTCCGCCAGTTGGCGATGATCGGGGCGAGTCTCAGGAGCGGTATCCAGATGGCCACAAGCGGCAGGATGAGGATCTTCGCCAGCAGCACCCAGCGGAGCGCGCGATACGGAAGGTTGCGGGAGAGGAAGGACTCGCCCGAGGTCAGGTAGGTCTCGGCCGCCTCGTTGACCGGCACGTCCATCCCGTCGAGCGTCGGGAACTTGAGCGGCGGATCAATGAGGCTGCCCGGACCGTGCACGGCCTGGGCGACCTTGAGCACGAGCTCGACGACCCGCGGGTTGATATCCTCCCGCGCCACCAGCATGGCCGAGGGCGAGAGCAGCGTGACGTTCGCGCGCGGAATATTGTCCCGGAGATCGAGCAGGCCCTCTGGCAGCTTGAGCGGAGTGAGCCCGCGGAACTTGCGTGTGTAGGCGGCCTCACGCCGGAAGCTCGTCAGCGAGAGGTCCCGGTGCCGCATCAGCTCCATGATCCCGGGGTCGCGGTAGGAGGTGACGAAGAAGGCGACGTCGAGCTTCCCGGCGATGAGCTCTCGCCGCGCGTCGACGGACGTGAGATTGACGATGGCGGGCGAGGTGATGTCATAGCCCTGCTCCGCGATGATGGCCTTGGCGACGGCTTCCGTCCCGCTGCCCTTGGGGCCGACGGAGACGCTGCCCTCGCGGTAGGGGATCTTGTCCTCGATCCGGATGCCGTGCCGGACGAAGATCCAGAGCGGCTCGTAGTAGATGGCGGCGAGCCCCGACACCTTGTGCTCTGGATCGGTGACGACCTGGTAAGTGCCAGACTGGGCGAAAGCGACGTCCGCTTTGCCCTCGATGATGCGGTGGAAGTTGTCCACCGAGCCCGCGGTGTTGACCAGCTCGACCTTGAGTCCCTGCGCGCGGAGACGCTTCTCGTACTCGCGGCCGAAACCGTCGTAGATGCCGCCAGGCTGGCCCGTCGCCAGCACGATCTTGTTCGGCGGCGGCGCGCCGCCCAGCCAGCGGGCGCTCACGCCGACGAGGACGACGGTGAGGATGATCCCGACGATCCAGGCGATGGTGCGGAACCGCGTGTCTGGGGACCAGAAGCTCGGCATGGGTGCGGCTGCAGGATAGTCAGCGCGGCGGCGCAGCGCAAGCCGGGCACGGTTTGACCAGTCGCCAGCGATCTGTCAGGATCGGTTCTATCGTTGAGGGACGCCCCCTAGCCGAAGGAACTCCCGTGGAAATTGAAGCCAAGTACTCGGTCGCCGACCCGGCCGTGTTCGCCGCGCTGCTCGAGCTCCAGGCCTTGGGCGACTACACGCTCCGTCCTGTGGGCTCACGGGACGTGATCGACCACTATCTCGACACGCCAGATCGCGACCTCTTGCGGGGCGGCTACGCGTGCCGCCTGCGCGAAGGTGAAAAGGACGGCCGCTGGCTGGTGACCGTCAAGGAATTGGGCAAAGCCGCCGGCGCGGTGCATCAGCGCGAAGAGCATGAATGCGAAATCCCGCCGCACGCGCCACCAGCCGAATGGCCGGAGGGTCCGGCGCGCGAGATTGTCATGCGCCTGAGCGGAGAAGAGCCCCTCGTCGAGCTCTTTACCCTCCGCCAGCACCGAGACCTGCGCGCCGTGGAGCAAGACGGCCGAGCGGCAGCCGAGCTCTCGCTGGATACCGTCGAGATGCACATCGGCTCGCGGACGTCGGTGACCCACGAGATGGAAATCGAGCTCGAGGCGGGCGGCACGATGGACGATCTCCACGCGATCGCGGCCGCCCTGGAGCCCTACCGGCTCAAGGCCCAGTCGAAATCCAAGTTCGAGCGTGCGCTCGCGAAGCTGGACCACGCCCGCACGGGGCCGGCGGGCAAGAAGAAGAAAGGCCCCGGGGCGCGTCCCGACGAGCCGCTGGCGGAGGCCGGCCGGAAGATCCTGCGCTTCCACTATGACCGCATGGCGGCGAACGAGGACGACACGCGCGAGGGCAAGGACATCGAGGCCCTCCATCACATGCGAGTCGCCACCCGACGCCAGCGGGCCGCCTTTCGCATCGTCGCGCCGTACTTCAGGCGCAAAGCCATTCGCGCATTTCGGGACGAATTGCGGATCGCGGCAGGATATCTGGGCGCGGTGCGGGACCTCGATGTGCTCATAGAAGCGGCGGAGAAGCATCAGTCCTCGTTGAGCTCCCCCGGTGCGGAAGGGCTCGAGCCCTTGCTCGACGAATGGCGGGGGAAGCGTGACGCCGCCCGCGAGGATCTGCTCGCGTATCTCGATGGCGACGACTACCAGGCATTCAAAGAGAGCTACAGCGCGTTTCTCTCGTCGACGGGGGAGGGACTGAAGGATGCCGCCCCCGACGACGCCCCCGCGCCCCACCTGGTCCGCCACATCTTGCCCGCGGAAATGTGGGATCACTACGGCAGGGTGCGCGCGTATGAGACGGTGCTGGCGTGGGCGTCCCTCGAAGCCATCCATGCCCTGCGGATCGAATGCAAGAGGCTCCGCTACCTGCTGGAATTTTTCAGCGAGGCGCTGGGGCGCGGCGCCCCCGAGGCCATCGAGGCGCTGGTCGCCCTGCAGGATCACACCGGCGAGCTGCACGACGCGGACGTCACGATCGGGCTTCTGCGTCATTTCCTGATCCACAACCCGCAGGCTTCGGTCAATCCGGCGGTGGCCAGCTCCGCGAAGGGGTATCTCAAGCTCCAACAGGCCCGGCTGCGCACGCTGCAGCGCACGCTGAAGCGGCCGTGGCGGCGGGTGGCCGGGAAGCGCTTTCGCGGCCTCCTCGCCCGATCCACGGAGGCCCTCTAGCCGGCCGCCTGCGCGACCGGGCGTGAAGTGATAACATCTCGCGCCATGACCAACCAAACGATCCGTGTCGGCTTCGTCGGTGCCGGGGCCAATACCCGGCTCCACCATCTGCCCAAGCTTCGCGCCCAGCCCGGGGTCGAGCTGGTGGCGGTCGCCAACCGCTCTCGGGAATCGGGCGAGCGCGTCGCGAAGGAGTTCGGCGTCGCCCGCGTGCACGACGATTGGCGGGAGGTCGTGACCGCCCCGGACGTCGACGCGGTCTGCATCGGCACGTGGCCCTACATGCACTGCGAGCTGACGCTGGCCGCGCTCGAAGCAGGCAAGCACGTGCTCTGCGAGGCGCGCATGGCCATGAACGCCGCCGAGGGGCGGCGCATGCTCGAGGCCTCCCGCAGGAAGCCGCAGCTCGTCGCCCAGCTCGTTCCCGCGCCGCACACGCTCGAGACCGACTCCACCCTGCAGTTGCTGCTCGCCGACGGCTACGTGGGCGAGGTCCTGACGGTGGAGCTGCAGGCGGGCCAGGGCCGCTTCGTCGATGCCGACGGACCGTTGCATTGGCGGCACCAGCTCTCGCTCAGCGGCCACAACATGATGAACATGGGCATCTGGTACGAGGCCATGATGCGCTGGCTCGGCCCGGCCCGCCGCGTGATGGCGATGACCAAGGTCGCGGTCTCGCGGCGGCGTGACGGCGATGGCACCTGGCACGACGTCAAGGTGCCCGATCACGTCGACATCCTCGCCACCCTCAAGCGGGACGCGGTCGCCCACCTGCGATTCAGCGCCGTGACCGGGTTGGCGCCCGCCCCCGGGGTGTGGATCTTCGGGAGCGAGGGCACCCTGCGCCTCGAGGCGGACGCCAAGCGCTTGTCGGGAGCGAAGCGCGGCGACAAGGAGCTGCGCGAGATCCCGGTCCCCACCGGGCGGCGTATCGGCTGGCGCGTCGAGGAGGAATTCGTCAACGCGATCCGCGGCGGGGAGAAGATCACGCGCACCAATTTCGAGGACGGCGTGCGCTACATGGAGTTCACGGACGCGGTGACCCGGAGCGCGGCCGAGGGCCGCGCGGTCGACGTCGCCGACCTGTGACCCCGGGGCGCGGCCGGTAGAGTCGCGGACCATGGAGGGACCGATGCGAGTGCCCCCGAAGCAGATTCGCCAGCAGCTCGTGTCCGTCCTGCGCGCCTGGGGCATGTCGGACGCCCACGCCGACACCACGGCCGAGATGATGCTCGAGACGGATCTTCGAGGGGTCGACTCGCACGGCATCTCGATGCTGCCGACCTACGATCGTGAATTCCGTGCCGGCCGGCTCAACATGCGCCCGGTGTTCAAGACCCTCCGCGAAGGCCCGGCCATGGCGCTGATCAACGCGGACGCCTCGCTCGGCCATCCCGTCTCGGTGCACGCGATGAACCTCGCCTGCGACAAGGCCCGTGAGACGGCGGTGGCCGTGGTGTCGGTGGTCAACTCGCACCACTTCGGCGCCGCCGGGTGTTACTCGAGGCTCGCGGCGGATCGCGGCCTGATCGGCATGGTCACCGCGTCCACGCGGGGGGTGACGCTGGTGCCGACGTTCGCCGCCGAGCCGGTCATGGGCACGAACCCGCTGGCATTCGCGGCGCCGGCGAATCGCAACGCCCCCTTCGAGCTCGACATGGCGACCACCACCGTCGCGGCCGGCAAGGTCAAGGTGTACAAGCTGAACCACCGGGCCCTGCCGTCGGGCTGGGTGGTGGATGGCGGCGGGCAACCGGTGACCGAGCCCGAGGACGCGTTCCGCTACGTCTTCGAGCGGCCGGAGGGCGGCATCACGCCACTCGGCGGGGCGCGCGCGGTGGGCGGCCACAAGGGCTATGGTCTCGCGGTGATGGTGCACATCCTGGGCGGCGCGCTCGCCGGCGCCTCGTTCTCCCCTATTCGCAACCGCACGCAGGGGCCGTCGGACCCGCACAACATCGGCCACTTCTTCATGGCGATCGACCCGCGCGCCTTCCGTCCCGAGGGCGAGTTTCAGGAGGACCTCGATCAGGTGATCGACGTGCTCCACGGGGCGAAGCGGGCCGATCCCGCCCAGCCCGTCCTCGTCGCCGGCGACCCGGAGATGGCCACCCGGAGCGAGCGGCTCGAGCAGGGCGTGCCGATCCCGGCAGACCTGATGGAACAGCTCCGAGCAGTGGCCGCGAGTGCCCGCGTGCCCTTCATGCTATGAACGAAAACGCCTATCGGGCTCGCGCGGAGCGTGGCGAGGTTCAGATCGGGACGTGGGTGACGATGATCCGGACACCCGCGGTGCTGACGCTGCTACGGGCGGCCGGCCTGGATTTCGTCCGGGTCGACATGGAGCACTCGTCTTTCTCCATGGAGACGGTTGCCGACATGGCGACGCTGGCGCGCGCGCTCGACTTTCCCATGGTGGTCCGGCCACCCGAGGGCAATCGCGAGTGGATCACGCGCCTGCTCGACGCCGGCGTGTGGAATCTTCACATCCCGCAGGTCGACACCCCGGAGCAGGCGGCCGCGGTCGCCGCGTGCTGCCGCTACGCTCCGCTGGGCGAGCGCGGGATGTACGGCTTCGGCCCGCACACGGAGTACCGGACGCTGCCCCCCACCGAGCACATGGCCGCTGCGAACGCCCGCGTGCACGTCACCGTCATGCTGGAGAGCAAGCGGGCGTTCGAGCGCCTCGACGAGATCGCGTCGGTCCCGGGCATCGACGCGCTGACGCTGGGGCCGACCGACCTTGCCCAGGATCTGGGGGTGCTGGGCACCTCCTCGCAGCGCGAGGCGCTGGACGAGTACCGCCGGCGCCTGGTGGCGGCCGCGGTCAAGCACGGCAAGGCAGTGGCGATGATCACCGACAGCGTGGAGGGCGCCCGCCAGATGATCGCGGTCGGCGCCACCATCATCAACTACGGGTCGGATGCGGGCGTGCTCCGCTCGACGTATGCGTCGGTGGTCGAGGAGATCCGGCGCGCGCAGCCCGCGCGGTCGGCGTAGCGGGAAGGCGTCCTACAGGTACTTGGTTGGCGCTATGATGGTGCGCCACATGTGCGCGGTCGGGCTGCCGTCGAAACCTAGTCCTTCCTTCGGCTGCCGGAAGTTCCGGCCCACGATGTCCGTGAACTCCTCGAGACGCACCTGCACGTTGGGATCGAACGAGTAGAGATCGTTGACGCAGATCAGGCGCGACGACATGTACCACTTGTGCTCGCGCGCCTCCCGGTAGGCCCGTTCGATATAGGGCTCGGGCTTGTAGTCCGGCCCGAACAGCTTGACGTACATGTCCGGATAGCGGTACCCGACCGACTCGTCCGCGAAGAAGCGCAGCGCCTGGTGATACCGGATGGCCCAGCACACCTCCGGGTCCACGTAGGGCTCGAGGAGCTGGGCAGCCCAGTAGCCGTGGTCGCTCCGGATGAATCCCGCGATGGCGATGTCGTGCAGCAGGCAGGCCAGGACCACCTTCTCGGGCGCGCCGTTCTTCTGCGCAAGCCGCGCGCTCTGGAGCATGTGGTTGGCGGGCGCGAAACGGTACTTGAAGAAGTCGAGGATGGTCGGCTTCTCGGGCATGCGCGGCAGGCGCGGGTCGGCCGCCATCAGGCGGAACTTGCCCTCTTCAGGGGGCCGCGTGACCGGCTTGGTGGGATCCAACTCGCCCGAGGTGTAGAGGACGGACTTGACGATGACGCGATCCAGCTCCTCACTCATCGCATGCTCGGCAGCCTCGGCCCGCTCAAGCGTTGTCATGACGCTGATCATCGGTCAGGTGGCCGCCCGCTGTCAAGTTCCAGAGGGGCGCGACGGCCGCGGGCACGAAACGTATTGACAGCGAAGCGACGGGCGTCCCAGACTTGTCGCCAGCCCCATGAAGAACATCGTCATCTGCGCCGACGGCACCGGCAACACCACGGTCAAGGGCCGCGGGACGAACGTGTTCAAGCTCTACGAGGTGGTGGATCAGGCCAGCCACCGATGGACGCCGGGGGTGACACCGCAGGTCGCCCTGTATCACGACGGTGTGGGGACGGAGACGTTGAAGTGGTACCGCGTGCTGACCGGCGCCACCGGCCTGGGCCTGAGCCGCAACGTGAAGCAGCTGTACGGCGAGCTCGCGCGCGTCTACGCGCCGGGCGACAAGATCTTCCTGTTCGGATTCAGCCGCGGCGCCTTCACCGTCAGAACCCTCGCCGGCCTCATTCACGCGTGCGGGGTCCTCGATCTCTCGAAGTACCGGACGAACGCTGCCTTCAAGGCCGGCATCGAAGAGGCCTACCGGGAATATCGCCAGCAGTACAACAGCTGGCTCACCGCGATCTTCCACCGGACGAAGAAGCTCGACGCGGCCCGCCTCGCGGAGCTGCGCTCGCGTTTTTCGGTTACGATTCCGGAATTCCAGCCCGGGGCCCAGGGCAAGCTCATCGAGTTCATGGGCGTGTGGGACACCGTCGACGCGGTCGGCCTGCCCATCGCCGCCGCGGAATTCGTGAACCGGGTGATCTACGCGTTCAAGTTTCCCGACCGCACCTTGAACATGTCGGTGGTGCACGCGTGCCACGCCCTCGCCCTCGACGAGGAGCGCGAGAGCTTCGCCCCGGTGCTGTGGGACGAAGCGAAGACCACGAACCCCGAAAGAGTCGAGCAGGTGTGGTTCGCGGGCGTCCACTCCAACGTCGGCGGCGGCTACCCGCGCCAGGGAATGTCGCTGGTCCCGCTCGACTGGATCATGTCGAAGGCGGAGGCGGCGCCCCACAACCTGCGCTTCGTCCCCGCCGAGCGGCTGATGTACCGCTTTCATGCGGACGTGGACGACAAGATGTACGACTCGCGCGCCGGGCTCGGCGTCTTCTATCGGTGGCTCCCGCGCGACGTCCAGAAGCTCTGCGCCACCAATGATGTGACACCGCGGGTGCACCGGAGCGTATTCGAGCGGATCGCGCGCAACACGGAGGGATATGCTCCCGGTTCCGTCCCGCCGGACCCTGAAGTGACCTCCACGACCCAGCCGCCTGCGGTGACCGACGCGATTCGCGCGCTCGTCCGGGGCCACCATGGGATGCAGGGGCCGCTCATCGAGCGCGAAGCGGCGATGCAACGCGTGGGACGCTGGGCGTACTGGCTCTTCGTCTACGGTGTCCTCATCACGGTGTTCTTCATGCTCAAGGGGTTCGTCGTGAGCGCGCTGAACGGCACCAGCACGTGGCGGGAGGTGGGGTCGAAGGTCGCGGACACCATCATCAGCTCGAAGTGGCTGGGCCTCGCGCTCAAAGCCTTGTGGGACCACCCCTGGCTGATAGCCTGGCTCGTCATCACGTTCGGGGTCGCGATGGCGGTCGACCAGCGGCTCGACCGGGTCTACTCGCAGTTCTGGCACGACGGCGACATGCGTCTCAAGCTCCGCAAGGCGCTCGGCCTCGGCTGAGCCCGGGTCCGTCGCGCCGCCCGCCGCGGCGGCTTCCTCCCGGTGTATCTTGGTGAGGCACACCCATGTACCTCGACCGCCGGCTCTGGGCATTCACGCGCGGCGTGCGCGCGCGCATCGCGGGCACCGTGCTGCTCGGCCTCCTTGCCGTCGGGGCGGGGATCGCGCGCCTGGCTCTCTTCGGCTGGCTCCTCGGCCGGGTCATCACGGGCGCGCCGCTGCGCTCGCTGCTGCCCCTCATGACGCTGGCCGCCGCCGCGGTCGTGCTCCGCGGCGCCCTCGACTACTGGCGCGCCATGGCGGCGCACCGGACCGCCGCGCGCGTGCAGACCGCGCTCCGCCAGGCCATCTACGCGCGCGTCACCGCCCTGGGCCCCGCGCATTTCACCCGCTCCCGCACCGGCGACGTGATCCTCTCAATGGTGGAGGGCGTGCAGCAGCTCGAGGTCTATTTCGGCCAGTACCTGCCGCAGCTCGCCGTGGCCGCCCTCACCCCGCCGCTCATCTTCGCCTTCGTCGCCTTCGTGGATCTGCCGGTCGCGCTCGTGCTGCTCGCGGCCGCGCTGGTGACGCTCATGGCGCCGTCCATCTGGCACCGGAAGGACAGCCGGAAGAGTCTCGCGCGCCAGAAGGCCTATTCCGCCTTCGGCGCGGAGTTCCTCGACTCCGTCCAGGGCCTGGCCACTCTCAAGGCCTTCGGTCAGAGCAGCGCGCGGGGGCGTCTGCTGGAAGAGAAAGGCCATGCCCTTTTCCACAGCACCATGGGTGTGCTCGGCGCGAATACATTCGCCCGCGGCATCACGGACACGGGCATGGCGGTGGGCGCGGCGGCGGCGCTGGGTCTCGGCGCCTGGCGGGTGCAGGCGGGAGAGATGAGCCTGGGCGCGCTTCTCGTCGTCCTGATGCTGGGCATCGAGGTGTTCCGCCCCCTCCGCGAGCTGCGCGTGGTCCTCCACCAGGGGATGCTGGGCATCTCCGCCGCGGGCGGCATCATCGAGATCCTCGAGGCCGAGCCCCTGGTCCGAGACAGCGAGAGGCCGCTGCTCGACACGACGGCGCTCGCGCCCACCGTGACCTTCGAGGGTGTGACGTTCTCGTACCCCGGGGGCCGCCACGCCGCTCACGACAATCTCTCCTTCGAGGTCAAGGCGGGGGAGCGCGTCGGCATCGTGGGGCCGAGCGGCGCGGGCAAGTCCACCGTCGCCCGGCTTCTCCTCCGCTTCTACGACCCGGAGCGGGGGCGCGTCATGATGGGCGGCTGCGACCTGCGCGACCTCACCCTCGATCAGCTCCGCGGCCTCATCGCGGTGGTGAGCCAGGACACCTATCTCTTCCACGGCACGGTCGCGGAGAACCTCCGCATGGGCAAGCCGGGCGCCACGCCGGCCGAGCTCACGGCGGCCGCCCGCGCCGCCAATGCGGAGGAGTTCATCACGCGGCTGCCTCAGGGCTACGAGACGGTGGTGGGCGAGCGCGGCGTCCGGCTCTCCGGCGGCCAGCGCCAGCGGATCGCGATTGCCCGCGCCCTCTTGCGCGATGCCCCCATCCTCATCCTGGACGAAGCGCTCTCCGCGGTGGATGCCGAGAGTGAGGCGGTGATCCAGGAAGCGCTCGACCGGCTCATGGAAGGCCGGACGACCTTGATCTTCGCGCACAGGCTCTCGAGCGTGATCGGCGCCGACCGGATTCTCGCCCTCGAGGCCGGGCGCGTGGTGGAGACCGGCACCCACGCGGAGCTCATGAGCCTCGGCGGCGCGTACCATCGATTGATGGCCGCCCAGGCCCAGGATCAGGCGGGCCAAGGCGCCTTGCTCACCGCGCCGGGGATCGAGGCCGAGCCGATCCCGGTCGAGATGGAGGCATCCGTGTCCACCGGGCCCGAGCCGGCGGACGCGATCGTCCGGGCCGAAGGCATGGGCTGGCCCGAGCTGATCCGCGTGCTGCTCGGCATGGTCGCCGGCTATCGCGCGCGGCTCGCGCTCACGTTCGTGCTCGGCGTGAGCCGGGTGGTGGCGTTGATCGGCGTGGGCGCGCTGAGCGCGCTCATCGTCCGCGCGGTGAAACACGGCATGCCCTTCGGCGCGCTGCTGGTGGCCCTCGCGCTGGCCGCGCCGCTGGCGGGGCTCCTGCACTGGCTCGAGTCATGGCTCGCCCACGACATGGCGTATCGCCTGCTGACCGACATGCGCCTCGACATTTTCCGGAAGCTCGACGCGTTGGCGCCCGCCTACTTCACGCGGCGGCGCACCGGAGACCTCGTCGGCGTCGCGACGCACGACGTCGAGCTGATCGAATACTTCTTCGCCCACACCATCACGCCCGCCTTCGTCGCGGTGCTGGTGCCCCTCGGTGTCCTCGTCACCCTCGCGGTTTTCGGCTGGCCGATCGCGCTGGCCTTGCTTCCCTTCCTGGCCTGGGCCGCGCTGACGCCCGTGCTCGCCCGCTCCCGCATCGACAGGCTCGGCTCGCGGGCGCGCGAGGTCTCGGGCGACCTCACGGCCCACGCTGTCGACTCCGTGCAAGGGCTGGCCGAGATCGTCGCCTTCCGTCACGTGCGGGCCAGGGGCGAGGAGTTCGGCGCCAAGGCGCGCGAATACTTGCGGGTGCGCATGCCGTTTCTCCACGATCTCGCCTTGCAGACCTCGTTCCAGGAAGTGGCGACCGGGCTCGGCGGACTCGCCGTCGTGGGCGCGGGCGCGGCGCTGGTGTCCGCGGGGCGGCTGGACAGCGCCATCGTTCCGCTTCTCACGCTGCTCGCCCTGTCCGCCTTCGTGCCCGTCTGGGAGATCGCCCAGGTGGGCCGCCAGCTCGCCGATACGCTGGGCTCCGCGAGGCGCGTCCACGCCGTGCACGTCGAGCCGGTGCCCGTGACCGATGGTCCCGGCGTTCGCGCGGGTGCTGCCTCGGGGCCGGCGCTCGAGATGTCGCTCGTGAGCTTCACCTATCCCGGCCGCCGGCGGCGCGCGCTGACCGAGGTCACGTTCGCCGTCCCGCGCGGGAGCACGGTGGCCCTCGTGGGACCCTCGGGTGCCGGCAAGACCACCGTGGCCAGCCTCTTTCTCAGGTTCTGGGACCCCGACGCGGGGACGGTGCGGCTGGACGGTCACGATCTGCGCGAGTACGGGCTCGACGAGCTGCGCCGCCGCATCGCCCTGGTGGCGCAGGACACGTACCTCTTCAACGACACGCTGCGGAACAATGTGCTGCTCGCGAGACCTGACGCGACCGAGACGGAGGTCATGGCCGCCGTGGAGCAGGCCGCCCTCACCGAGTTCGTGGAGGGCCTGCCCGACGGGCTCGAGACCGTCGTGGGCGAGCGCGGGGCGCAGCTCTCGGGCGGCCAGCGCCAGCGCGTGGCCATCGCGCGCGCCTTTCTCAAGGATGCGCCCATCCTGATCCTCGACGAGGCGACGTCGCACCTGGACGCCGTCAGCGAGCAGGCGGTCCGCGGAGCGCTGGATCTCCTCGCGCGCAGCCGGACGACGCTGGTGATCGCGCACAGGCTCTCCACGGTGCGCAACGCCCACCGGATCATCGTCCTCGAGGACGGGCGCGTGGCCGAGACCGGCACTCATCGCGAGCTCCTCGACAAGGGCGGCTTGTACGCGCATCTCGTCTCCCGCCAGCTCGCCAGCGCTTCTGGCCCGCCGGATAACTGACGCCGACTGCTCTCGGGATTGCGTTCGCGGGGGCGGTCGCGGACAATCGGCGCGATGGAGACGCTCCCGACCGGCACGCGCCAGAAGGCTTTCGCGCTCAACCTCGACAAGAGCACGTACGGCACCATCGCCGAGATCGGCGGCGGCCAGGAAGTCGCGCGCTGGTTCTTTCTCGTGGGCGGCGCGGCGGGCACCATCGCCAAGAGCGTCTCCGCCTATGACATGGCGGTGAGCGATGCGATGTACGGCTCCGCCCAGCGCTACGTCAGCCGCCAGCGCCTGCAGGCCATGCTCGAGCACGAGTTCTCCCAGCTGCTCGAGCGGCTCGGGTCCGCCAAAGGCGACGGCACCGCCTTCTTCGCCTTCGCGGATACCGTCGCCACGCGGAGCTACACGCACCAGGGGGACGGGCGCGGCTGGCTGGGCGTGCGCCTCCAGACCCGGCCACGCGAGGTGCCGTCCGACCTCATCGTCCACGTCAACCTCAAGGACACGACGGCGACGCGTCAGCAGGAGGCGCTCGGCGTGCTGGGCGTCAACCTGATCCACGGCGCGTACTACCGCCATGGGGAGCCGGACGGTCTCATCGGCTCGCTCATGGATGAGCTCTCCCGCGAGCGCGTCGACGTGGACATGATCAGGTTCTCCGGCCCCGCCTTCGACGGCGTGGACAACCGGCTCATGAGCCTGCAGCTGGTCGAGCAGGGGCTGACCGACGCGGCGATGTTCACCGCGGCGGGGGACGTGGTCCAGCCCTCCGACGTGTTCTACAAGAAGCCCATCCTCGTCGAGCGGGGCACCTTCAGGCCCGTGACGAAGCTCACGCTCGACCTCCTCGCCGGAGCCCGCGAGCAGTTCATGGAGGAGCCGGCCGTCAAGGTGCAGGAGCCAGTCGTCTTGATGGAGATGACGCTGCGCGACCTCGCCTCCGGCTCGGAGGTGGATCACGCCGACTTCCTGGCCCGGGCGGATATCCTCGGCGCGCTCGGCCACGACGTGCTCATCTCCCGCTTCGATCGGTACTATCAGCTCTCCGACTACCTCGCCGCCTACACGGACGGGATGATCGGGATCGCGCTCGGGCTGCCGAGCCTCACGGACATCGCCGACGAGCGGTACTACGGGGACCTCGCCGGAGGCATGCTGGAGTCCGCCGGACGACTTTTCAAGCGCTCGGTGAAGGTATACGCCTACCCGCTCCGCGACGCCGCCAGCGGTCGCGTGGTCACGGTCGAGACGCTGCCGGTGCAGGCCGCGTGGCGGCACCTGCGCGACTTCCTCCTGGAGACGGGGCACCTCGTGCCGATCCGCCGCTACGACGAGCGCCTCCTGTCCATCTTCACGAAGGACGTCCTCGCCCGCATACAGTCAGGCGATGCCGCGTGGGAGACCATGGTTCCTCCTGTCGTCGCCCAGACCATCAAGGCCAAGCGCCTCTTCGGCTACGCGCAGGCTTCGGAGCGAGCATGAGCCTTCTCGAGCGCCTCCGCGCCCTCGTCACGCTCACGCGCTTTCAGGCGATCGTGGGCATCACGGCCGGCTTCCTCTCGATCGGCGCCACGGTCTGGGGCATCCTCTTCGCCACGCGGGCGCCCCACAGCGGCGAGATTCTCTTGATCGTCCAGGAGGCACGGAGCGACAAGCCGCTCGCCGCCGCGACGGTCGAGCTCCTCACGCCGAAGGACGCGCTCATCACCACGCTCGTCACCAAGGACGGACAGGCGCGACAGAAGCTGACCGAAGGCGCCTATCGCCTCCGCGTGAGCCATCCCGGCTTCACGACGGAGGTGCGCCAGATCCAGGTGGTTCCGGGACAGAACCAGGAGATCCGCGTCCACCTCGCCGCCCGCCCGGCGGACAAGGCCTCGTCGGGAGACAGGGCCTCGCCCCTCGACAAGGCGACGCAGGACATCAGGAAGCTGTTTCGTTGAGCCCCAGGTCGCGCGTGACAGTGATCGTGCCGCTGCTGGCGCTGCTGCTCTGCGTCCTGCCGGGCGTGGCCCGCGGCCAGGTGTTCATCGCGTCGCGCCCCGATCCGGACTTCCGCATCGGGCCGCTGTTCGTGTCGGCGTCGGTGAAGCCGGAGGACGTCGAAGCGCCGAAGGGCTCCCACGCGCCGCAGGGCCCCCAAACGCCGCAGGCCCCATTGAACGTGGTGGTGTCGTGGAGCCTGGTCTTGCCTCCGCACCGCGAGGCGGCGGATGTGGCCCAGGACCTCTATCTCATGTGGCCGGGCGAGGTGGCCGGCACACCGGGCACGGCCGGCACCGATCCGGATCTCGTCCACCGCTTGGGCGAGCGGGGTTTCCGCGTCAAGGAGAACGGCCGGCTGCGCCTTCTGGCGCGCAGTCGAACCGACATGGGCACGGGCACGAGCACGGGGTTCGTGACGCTGGGCGAGGCGCCGTTCGTGACCTTCGTCCGGGAGGGCGGGCCCGCCGGGGCTCGGGGCGCTGCCCTGGTCCGGATTCCCTGGAAGCCGGAGATGGCGAGCCTGGACTGGCTCGTCAGGCTCGAGATCCCGGTCCGGGAAGTAGTGGTGGCGACGCGCGTCAGCTGGATCGAGGAGACGTTCTGGGGTCGGCGGTACGTCCTCACCCTGGGCTTCGGAGACGTCGGCTACGCTTCTCTCTACCCCCTGTATTTCGGCCTGCGGGATCGGGTCGTTCCGCTGGCCCGAGATTTCTCCATGCTGCAGGTCAATTTCTCCAACGCCGCCCACCTGAAGGTCGAGGAGCTCATCCCCGCCACCGCCACCCGGCGCTTGAGTGAGACACGGGCCGACACGGAGACGTTCCGGCTTCCTCTCGTCGCCTCGGAAGGCCTGGCGCCACAGCAGCTAAAAATCCGGTTCGCCTACTTCTCGGGCCGGTTGCCATGGCGCCCCATCCTGATCTCGGCGCTTCTGCTCGGGCTCGGGAATCTTACCGGTCCGCTGTTCCTCGCGCTGGGGCGGCGGCTCGCCCGGACGTTCCGAGCGCGCATTCACGTGGGGCGACCGGCCGAGGCCGGCCGGCAGAGCGGCACGATTCCGCCCCGCGATGCGCTCGCGCGGGTCCGTCCCGGCGTGACGACCTACGAGGAGGTCCTGCGGCTCTTCGGCCCGCAGGCCGAGGAGCACGAGCGGTTGCCGTCCAGCGAGACGCGGACGCTCGTCTACCGGGGACAGCGGGTGGTGCCCCACCGCCGCCGCTCCTTCGGCTGGTTCGCCACGGTCAGCCACTGGGAGGTCGAGGACCACGAGGTCCAGATCGATTTCGAGCGGAACCTGGTGCGCGACATCCAGGCCCGCATCCGTCGGTCTCAGCCGGCGGTCAGGTCTTGAATTCACACATTCGTGACGACGCGCGCCGCGGATCCTGTGAAGCTGGAAGCCCAGGCGGTGCATCCGCGCCCGGGAGACCAGGAGACGACCGATGAGGTGGAAGACCTGTGCGCTGCTAATCGGGATGGCGGCTGGCCTCCTGGCGGCCAGATTCCCCGCGGCGGCGGAGGCCGCGACGGAGTCAGAGCTCCAGTCGGCCGTCTTCCGTGCCAAGCCGGCGGTGGTGATGATCGCGGTGCGGATCGGGGCGACGGCGACCGTGCGTTGCGGCAGCGGGGCGACCGTGGCTATCCGCCCGGGAGCGATCGGCGAGCTGGGAAGCGGCGCCATCATTCACCCGGATGGCTGGATCGTCACGAACGGCCACGTCGTCCAGCCGTACCAGGAGGGCGCCGACAGCGCGTTCGCGGTCGAGCTGCTCGAGAATGCGGTGGCGTCCGCGTGCGCTCCCGAGCTGGAAGGCCTGCCCGGCCCTGCGCGTGCGCAAGGCATCCGGGCGCTCGCCGCGACCTCCGAGAACCGCCGCGGCCTCAACGTCGAGCGGTCGCTCGAGGTGCATCTCTCCAATGGCAAAGCCTACCCCGCCGAGGTCAGGTTCTACAGCCCGCCCGCCTATGCGATCGTCGGCACGACCACCGATGCCTCCGGCAACGAAAGAAAGGAGCATGGCCGCGACGTCGCCATTTTGAAGATCGAGGACAAGGAGCTGCCCGTGGTCCGCTTGGCCAGCCACAGCACGGATCTACACCTGGGCCAGGCGCTGTTCGTGATCGGCTTTCCCGGTGTCGTCGTCTCGCACGAGCTGCTGAGCCGCTCCACGCAGTACGAGCCCTCGATCACGACCGGCCGCGTTTCGGGCTTCAAGCAGGACATCGGTGGCCAGCGCGTCATCCAGACCGACGCCGCCATCATCCAGGGCAACAGCGGCGGCCCGGTCTTCGACGATCGCGGCCTGGTGATCGGCGCGGCGACATTCACCTCGCTCCAGGGCGAGCAGGTCGTCCAGGGCTTCAATTTCCTCATCCCGATCGAGACCATCCAGGAGGCCGCGAAGAAGGCGGGCGTCACGCCGAAGGGCGACAGCAGGTTCACGCGGCTCTGGAACCACGGAGTGGATCTCTACATCCGCGACCTCCACTACCGCGCCTACAGCAACATGAGCGCCGCGAACCGGATCCATCCGGGCTTCCCCGACGTCGAGCGCGTGCGCGAGGACTGCGACATCAAGCACAAGGAGCAGGGCTACCTCCACCGCGAGGAAGTGCAGTGGGGCGTGATGGCCGTGGGATTCTTCGGCATGGTCGCCGGCGTCTGGTTCGGCGGTCGGCGGGCCATGAGCGCTGCGCGGCAGAGCCTGCGCCGCATCATCAGGGAAGAGCTCGAGGGTCGGAGCAAGCAGTAGCAGCCAGTAAGGACAACTATGCCTTGACTCTCCCGCCGCCCGCCCCTAGAGTGCGGCCGTGTTGTGAGCCTCGTTCGCTGAGCGAGGAGGAGCTCGATGGCCGGCGGCGGACAAGATGGTGGGCCAGGACTTCCGACTTCGGGACTGATCACCGTCGCGGTACTGCTCGCGAGCGCCGTCGTGGTCCACCAGCTTCCGTACATCGTCTCGCGCCCGGCGGTCAGCGACTCGGCCTGGCGCCCAATGGTGGCGCGCCAGGATGTCGACGCGCGGCTCTGGCAGGATCCCTTCGGCGCCGTCACCCAGCATATCGAGCAGATGCAGCCGCGTCCGCTCGGCTCGAAGCCTGATCTGACGGAGCCCATCCGTCACGACGTGGTTGATCTGGCCGGTGACGTGAGGCCCATCCTGCAGAAGACTGTTGTGCTGCCCGTCATGGTCCCGGGCGGCCGCCACGGCGAAGACGTGGAAGGTCGACGCCGCACGCGCTACGCGGTGGTGGCCGCGATGAGCAAGCTTGGCTTCACCCCCGTCGACGCCGAGCACATCGGGTTCTTCTGGTCACGACCACCCAACGTTCCTGGGTTGGATCTGCCCAAGATGGTTCCGTGGGAAAGGTTCGAGAAGACCGGTCATCCGGTTCTCAAATCCGACGCGACGAAGGTGCTGGTGCTCTGGCTCGACGCCTCCGCTTTCGGTGACACGCCGCTCACCAAGATCAAGCAAATCCTCTCCGACCTGGATCTCTGTCAGGGACAATCGCCGGCCAAGGCCCGCGTCGTCATGATCGGTCCCGCGTCATCCGACGATCTTTTGGCGTTGTTGAACGAGAAGATCGCGCCGACGCCCGGCTGTCTGAAGGGCATGACCATCTACTCACCCTGGGCGACCGCCTCCTGGCCACCGGACCAGGCCAGCGTGACGTACCTGCTCCCCGCCGGCATTCGATTTGTCAGGATGGTCGGCACCGACAAGAGCCTGATGCCGGCGCTGCGCGGTGAGCTGGCGCGACGTGGTGTGAAGGCCCCACTCCAGACCCACACGATTGCCGTCGTGCACGAATTGGACACCTCGTACGGGCGCGACATTGTAAAGGAAGTGCGCGCGGCCCTGTGCCCGCTCGGCACAGGCCCCAATTGCGTCTATGCTCTCGGCTACCTGCGCGGCATCGACGGCAAAATTCCCAAGCGCTCTGAGCTGAAGGAGGCGCCAAGCGACTCCAAGTCGCCCGACGCGAAGCCGGGGCCGGCGTCCAGCGAGAGCCTCGAGCGGGCGGAGGGCGACAGCCAGTTCGACCATCTTCGCCGGCTGGCCGCTCGCATGCGGAGCGAGCACGATCGGCTCGTCCGTGACGGCAAGCCCGGCATCACCACTGTCGGTGTGCTCGGCAGCGATCTCTACGACAAGCTGCTCGTGCTCCAGGCGGTGCGCCAGGAGTTTCCGACGGCGGCTTTCTTCACGACGGATCTCGACGCGCGGTACATGCACCCGCGCGAGTTTCAGTGGACGCGCAATCTCATTGTCGCCTCGAGCTTCGGTCTCGATCTCCGAGAGGAGATACAGGCGCACCTTCCTCCGTTCCGGAACAACTATCAGACCGCGACCTTCCTGGCCGTGACCGTGGGGGTGGTCAACGCGGTACCCGAGGGCCAGCCGCTGCTGGTTGAGGACGGGACGATCACGCAGTGGCTCAAAGATCCCGGCGTCTACGAGATCGGTCGTACGGAAGCCTTGGATGTGAGCGCGCGATGGGTGGGACGGCGGAAGGCCCCGGATGAGGGGTGCGAGATCCTCGCCAACTGTCCGACCGTCCATCCGGAGCCTGTTTTCCTGGACACGCCCTACAAGCGAACGCTCTGGGCCTGGATGCTGAGCGCCGCCTTCGCGGGGATCCTGATCCTGCTTGTCTCGACGGACGCGCGCACAAACCTCGCGGCGTCCTTGCGGTGGGCGGGACAGCATCCCAAGACTTCCGTGGTCACGCTGCTCGCCGTGATCGCCCTGAGCTGGATGTTCGTGATTCGCGTTCGCGGCGAAGGCCGCCTGGGAGAGCCGTTCCGCTTCTTCGAGGGCGTCAGCATCTGGCCGACCGAGATCCTGCGCGCCGTGGCGTTTCTCGTGGCCACCATTGGCATCGTCATGACGGAGGTCAGGCGAAAGCGGACCGATAAGGCGCTTCAGTCCCGGTACTTCAAGCAGTTCGTGCCGCCGACAGATTACGGCCCGCGCGTCGTGAAGCTAGCGCGCGAGGCTTGGGCCGCCGTGCGGCTTGCCGGCAAGGCGCTCGTGCATCCCTCTGTCCTCAGGAAACTGCCGGCACGCGGCGTGGCGCCGACCTGGGGCCGCGTGTTCGCCGGCAAGCCGGGCCGGTCGTACTTCCAGCGGCCTCGCGAGGTCGTCGATACGGAGGGGCTGTGGGCCGAGCACACTTATCAGAATGCTGCGGTTGCCCGGTGGACGCGCATCCTGGTCTTCTCGATCCTGTTCTTCTTGCTCGGGGGGGCATTGATGGTCGCGCTCGGCCCACCCGTGACACCTGCGCGCGGGAACGTCGCCTGGTGGGTTGACCCACTCGAAAATATTTCGGGGTTAAGCCGGTCGACAAGGAGACACCGCACGACGCCTGGATCGACGTGCGGTTCCTCGCGGAATGGACGGGGCGCATTGGCGGCCTCATCTACTACCCCTTCGTCGTGCTGTTCCTCGTCATCGTCGCCCGTAGCTCCATCTTCGACAACTGGGACATGCCGCCGAGCCTCGTGACCGTGGTGCTTCTCAGCATCGCGACTGCGTCGGCGACGGTGTTCATCCTGCGTCGCGCGGCCGAGCGGCTCCGGCGCGTCTCGATAGACCGCCTGGTCACGGCGCTGGTGCTCGAGGAAGGCGTCGCGGCCGATGAGGCGAAGATCAAGCAGCTCCGCACGATCCTCGAAGAGGTCCGGCAGCTCCGGGAGGGTGCCTTCGCCCCGATCACGAGCCAGCCGATCGTCCGCGCCGCGCTGCTGCCGCTGAGCGGCGCCGGCGGCATCGCCCTCCTCGAGTACTTCTTCCTTCGGCGCTGACCGGCCCAGATCTACTGTGGAGTCTTCCTCCGGGACCCGCCATCACCTCGTCCTCGTGGGCGGCGGCCACAGCCATGTCGAGGTGCTGAGGGAATGGGCGCGCGCGCCCCTGCCGACCGGCCGGCTCACCGTGGTGGTGGATCGTCCCACCGCCGTGTACTCGGGTATGGTGCCGGGCTTCGTGGCCGGGCAGTACCGTCTCGACGACATCGAGATCGACGTGCGTGGTCTGGCCCAGCGGACGGGCGCGGCATGGGTGGGCGCCAAGGCAACCCGGCTCTATACGCGCGAGCGGCGACTGCACGTCGAGGAGGCGGCAAGCATCTCCTACGACACGGTATCGTTCGACGTGGGCTCGACCGTGTCGGGCCTCGACCGTCCCGGCGTCAGGGAGCACGCGCTCCGGACTCGCCCCATAGCCGACTTCGTGCGCTCGGTGGACATCGTGGGCGCGGGGGCGGGCGGCGTCGAGCTGGCCTTCGCGTTCAGCGGGCGCCTTGCGCGCGAGGGACTGCGTGGGGCGTCGGTCCTGCTTCTCGAAGCAGGCCCGCGCATCCTGGCCGGGTACGCGGAATCGGCAGTACGCCGCATCGAGCGCAATGCGCGTCCCCGCGGGATCGCGATCCGCTGCGGGGTGAGAGTGGCCGAGGCCCATGCGGACCGGCTCATGCTCGAGAGCGGAGAGACTCTGCCCTGTGACGTTTTCGCCTGGGTCGCGGGGGCGGCGAGCCTGCCGCTGTTCGATGGCGCGGGGCTCGAGCGGGATGCGCGGGGCTTCGTCAAGGTGCGCGAGACGCTACAGGCGGTGGGCGCGAGCCTCGTCACGGCGCCCGATCTCGCCAAGGCGGGCGTGTACGCGGTGCGCGAGGGGCCGGTACTCGCGCGCAATTTGAGAGCACGCCTCACCGGGCGGCCGCTCGTGCCCTACCGTCCCCAGCGCGATTTCCTTTCCCTGCTCAACCTGGGCGACGGCCGGGCGGTAGCGTCCAAGTGGGGTCTCTCCGCCGAGGGCGCGTGGGCGTGGCGGCTCAAGGACCGGATAGATCGGCGCTTCATTGGACGCTACCGCTGAGAGGGGAGCGCTACCGCTGAGCGCCTGCCGCCTCCGCGAGACACGACGACAGGAGATTGAGGGCCGCTCGGGTGAAAGCCCACATATTGGCCTCGCGGTCGGCGCTGCCCGTCTCGAGCGTGATGACGCGCTCGACGGGGCCGGCGACGGCCATGCAGGCGTGGCCGGCGGCGTCGCCGTAGCGGTTGCCCGTGGGTCCGCTGGCGCCGGTCTCACTGAGGCCCCAGGTGGTGCCGAAGCGCTCGCGTATCGTGCGGGCGGCCAGGAGCGCGAAGGCTTCGGTGCTCGAGCGGATGCCCTTGACGCCTTCGTCGGGGATGCCGAGGAGCGTGCGCCGCGCGTCCTGGGTGTAGATGACGCCCCCGCCCTGGTAGTAGGCTGAGGCGCCCGGGATGGCGAGGAGCGCAGCGGAGATCAGACCGCCCGCCGAGGACTCGGAGACGGCGATGGTCTGGCGCGCTTTGACGAGCAGGGATGCGGGAGCGGCGGCGAGCAGGGCGAGGTCGTTCATGGCATAAGAGTGCCACGGACCGGCACCTTCGAGACGAGGAAAGGAAGGACGATGAGTCACTTCTTCGCGTATCTGTCCCGGATGAAATTCATCCACCGCTGGGGCCTGATGCGCAGCACGTATCCCGAAAACATCCAGGAACACAGCCTTCGGGTCGCGCTGATCGCCCACGCGCTGGCCGTGACGCGCAACCGGCTCTTCGGCGGCGGCGCCGAGCCTGAGCGGGCCGTGCTGATGGCCCTCTTCCACGACGTCGGCGAGGTGCTGACCGGAGATCTTCCCACGCCGGTGAAGCAGTTCAACCCCGAGATCAAAGCCGCCTACGGCTCCATCGAAGCGGCGGCACGGGACCGCCTGTTCGGAATGATTCCCGATCCGCTCAAGCCGGACTACGAGGCGCTGTTCCGGCTCCGCGACTCGGACCGGGTCAATGCCGAGCTCGTGAAGGCGGCGGACAAGCTCTGCGCCTATATCAAGTGCCTGGAAGAGCGCACCGCGGGCAATCCGGAGTTCGCTCAGGCGGAGAAGACGCTGCGCGCCGCGGTGGACCGGATCGACCTGCCCGAAGTGCGCTACTTCATCGAGACCTTCGTGCCGAGCTTCCGTTTGACTCTCGACGAGCTCAACTAAGCTGGAAGAAAGGGAGGACCATGAGCCAGACCAGCGGCATGACGGCCGACGCGCTTCGCTACCTCGACGCGCACCTGGCCGACTTCACGCGCGAGCTGTGCGATCTGTCGAGGATTCCCAGCGTGTCGGCGAACGGCTTTCCGAAAGAAGAGGTCAGGCGATCTGCCGAAGCGACGGCGGATGCCCTGCGCCGCGCGCGCGTCGACAATGTCCGCGTCCTCGAGATCCCCGGCGTGCACCCGTACGCCTGCGGCGAGTGGCTCAAGCGCCCCGGCGCGCCGACGATTCTCCTGTACGGCCACCATGACGTCCAGCCGCCGGGCAGGCCGGAGAAGTGGCTGTCGCCGCCCTTCGAGCCGACCGAGCGCGGCGGGCGACTCTACGGGCGCGGCACCGCCGACGACAAGGGCGGCGTCATGGTCCACGTGGCCGCCGTCGGCGCGTTCCTCGAAACCGCGGGGTCTCTACCATGCAACGTCAAGTTCATCGTGGAAGGCGAGGAGGAGATCGGCTCGGAGAACCTCGGGCGCTTTCTCACGGAGTACCGCGACCAGATGGCCGCGGACTTCATCGTGCTGACCGATACGGCCAACTTCGCCACGGGCATCCCTGCGCTGACCTACCAGCTCCGCGGCATCTGCCAGGTCGACGTCGAGGTCGCGTGCCTCAAGCAGCCGCTGCACAGCGGCGGCTGGGGCGGTCCCGTCCCCGACCCGGTCCAGATCCTGTGCCGCGTGATCGCCGATCTCACGAAGGACGACGGCTCGCTCGACGTGCCCGGCCTCTACAAGAAGATAGCCAGGCCGAGCGCCACGCAGCTCGGCCGGATCCGCGCGCTTCCCTTCAACGAATCCAGGTACAAAAAGGAAGCCGGCATGCTGCCCGGCGTGCGGCTCGGCGGCGAGAAGCGCTACTCGGTCTACGAGCGCCTCTGGACCCGCCCGGCGCTCACCGTCATCGCGCTCGAGGCCCGGCAGTTTCTCGGCTCCTCCAACCAGATCATCGAGGCCGCCCGCGCGCGGCTGTCGCTGCGCATCGTGCCCGGGATGAATGCTCGCGAGGCGGGGAAGCTCCTCGCGAGGAGGCTCAGCAGGCAAAGGCCGCACGGCGCGCGCGTGACCGCGCGGGTGACGGGCGCGACGCCCCCGTGGACGACGGACCCCGAGGGACCGGCCTTCGACGCCGCGCGGCGCGCGCTCAAGGCCGGCTTCGGTCGCGAGGCGGCCATGATGGGCAGCGGCGGGACCATCGGCTTCGTCGCGCCGTTCGCCCAGGTGCTGGGAGGCGTCCCGTGCCTCCTCACCGGCGTGATCGATCCGGTGACCAACGCGCACTCGGAAAACGAGAGCCTGCATCTCGGCGACTGGGTCAAATCCATGCGCGCGGCCGTCCACCTCTACGACGAGCTGGCCCGCGTACCGGTCGCGCGCCGGCGGCGCGGCTGAGGTACTATGGCGCCCGCATCCGGCTCCCACCCCTGAACTCGGGCCCGCCCCAGGGCGGCCCCCGGAGGATCCCACGATGGGTCAGATGGTCCAGCTCAAGGCAGAGGACGGCCACACCTTTAACGCCTACCGCGCGGCGCCCGCCGGCAAGGCCAAGGGCGGTGTCGTCGTCATCCAGGAAATCTTCGGCGTGAACTCCCACATCAGGAACGTCTCCGACGGCTTCGCCAAGGACGGCTACGTCGCGCTGGCCCCCGCCATCTTCGACCGCGCCGAGCGCGGCTTCGAGTCCGGATACCAGCCCGCCGACATCGACCGCGGGCGCGAGATCCGGGGCAAGATCGACATCAACGACATGGTCAAGGACGTCCGCGCCGCCGTCCAATCGCTCAAGGCTGAAGGCCTCAAGGTCTGCGTCGTCGGCTACTGCCTGGGCGGCACGCTCGCCTGGCTCGCCGCCACCCGGATCGACGGCATCGCCTGTGCCGTGAGCTACTACGGCGGCGGCGTCGCCGAGACGGCCTCAGAAAAGCCGCGCTGCCCCGTGCTGTTCCACTTCGGCGAGACCGACCAGTCCATCCCGCCGGATCATCACGCGAAGATCCGCGCCGCGCACCCCGAGCTGCCGCTCCACGTTTACGCGGCGGCGGGGCACGGCTTCAACTGCGACGAGCGCGGCGCCTATCACGCGCCCAGCGCGGCGGTCGCGCGCACGCGAACGATGGAGTTCCTGGCGAAGCACCTCTAGAAGCATGCCGGCGCGGCGGCGGCTGGTTGTCGAGCTGGCCGCCGTTGCGCTGGTGCGCTTCGTCCTCAACACCGCGCGGCGCTTCGGCTACCCGTTTGCGCCGGCCCTCGCGCGCGGGCTCGACGTGCCGCTCACGAGCGTCACCTCGCTGATTGCGCTCAACCAGGGGGCGGGACTCCTGAGCCCGCTCCTTGGTCCGCTCTCCGACCGCTGGGGGCCGCGGACCATGATGCTGCTGGGCCTGGCCTTCCTGGCCGCCGGCATGCTCGCGGCCGGGGCGCTGCCGCTCTACGCCACGGTGATGCTGGCGCTGCTGCTGGCCGGAGTCGGCAAGAGCTGCTTCGACCCGGCGGTGCAGGCCTTCATCGGCGCCCGGGTCAGCTGGGAGCGGCGCGGACTGGCGATCGGGCTCGTCGAATTCGCGTGGGCGGGCAGCTCGCTCGTCGGCATCCCGCTCGTCGGCTGGCTCATCGGGCGTCACGGCTGGCGCTCGCCTTTCCTTGTCCTCGGCCTCGGCGCCGTCGCGAGCTTCGCCCTGCTCGCCCTCCTCCTGCCACGCGTCCAGCCGGCGCGGGTCGCCGGCGCGGGCCGCATGACCGCGATCCACGGGTGGCAGCTCCTGGTCCGGCGCCGCGCGGCCCTGGGCGTGCTCGGCTACAGCGTCTGCTTCGCCATGGCCAACGATACGCTGTTCGTCGTCTACGGCGCCTGGCTCGAGCGCGACTTCCACCTGCCGCTGGCTCAGCTCGGCACGGCGACGATCGCCATCGGCGCCGCCGAGCTCGTGGCCGAGATCCTGACGGCGCTCCTCGCCGACCGGATCGGGCTCGCCCGCGCCGCGGTGGGCGGCGTCGCCGTGACGGTGGCCGCCTATCTCCTCCTGCCCGCCGCGGCGCAGAGCCTGCCGCTGGCGCTCTGCGCCCTGTTCGTCGTCTTCCTCGCCTTCGAGTTCACGGTCGTGACGGCGGTCGGGCTCATCACGGAGGTCCTGCCGGACGCGCGGGGCACCATGATGGGCATGCTCGGGGCGACGTCGGGCATTGGGCGGATGCTCGGGGCGTTGACGGGCGGCTACGTGTGGCTGTGGGGCGGGCTCGCCGCGACCAGCGCGGTCGCCGGAGCGCTGGCGGTGCTGGCGCTGAGCTCGCTCGTCTGGGGCCTTCGCGGCTGGCACCCGCGCCCAGTATGATGGTCGCCGCCATGGCCGGAGACATCCAGGCGCCCTTCGACGTCTACCGCGACCGCGTGAGGCCCGAGTGGATCGACCACAACGGGCACATGAACATGGGGTACTACCTCGTGGTGTTCGACTTCGCCACCGACGAGTTCTTTCGCGCGATCGGCCTCGACGAGGCGCACCGCCGTGCCTCGCGCGTCACCACCTTCTGCCTCGAAGCCCACGTCACGTACCACCGTGAAGTCCGCGAGGGCGATCCGCTGCGCTTCACGACCCTGCTCCTGGGCCATGACGCCAAGCGCCTGCACTACTTCCACCAGATGTACCACGCGGCGGAGGGCTACCTGGCCGCGACCAACGAGCTCATGTCGCTTCACGTGAGCGAAGAGACGCGACGGGGCGCGCCCATGGTGCCCGCGATCCTCGAGCGGCTGCGTCTGATGCAGGCGGCCCACGACAAGCTGGAGCGGCCGCTGCAGCTCGGGCGGAGGATGGGACTCGCCGCACCACCGACGACACGGTAGCGCTCGAGTTCCCTCGAGGCGCGCCTGGCGAGCTTTCACATAGGTGACCGGCCCGCCGCAACTACCCGTAACACTGTTACAGGCGTATAATTCGGGAGTTCAATGCTGAACCCGCTCGCGCTCCATACGTGGACCCTCGACACGACCCCGCTCGGGCGCGTACTCGAGATCGTGCGCGAGACCGGGTGGCAGGCCATCGAGCTCCGCCGCCTCGACTTCGCCCGCGCGGCTGAGCGCGGTCAGGCGGCCGAGGCCGTGCTCGACCTCGTACAATCTTCAGGTGTCCCCACCGCCTGCGTTGGCGTCACCCTCGGCTGGATCTGGGCCGAGGGCGGCGAGCGCACGAAACTCCTCGCCGACTTCGACGAGTCGTGCCGCTGGGCGAAGGCCCTTGGCTGCCGGACGGTCATGAGCCCGGTGGACAGGGGCCGCGGCGATGCCGCGCGGGCGATGGCCAGCGTCACCGAGGTGGGCGACATCGCCGCGCGTCACGGCGTCAGGCTCGCCCTCGAGTTCAACTCGCAGTGCGAGCAGCTCAATACCTTGGCGAGCATGCGCGAGGTCCTCGCCAGGGCCGCGCATCCTCATGTCGGCCTCCTGCTCGACGCCTACCACCTCGGCAGGAGCGGGGCGCGCCCGGAAGATCTCAAGGACGTGGCCGGCGGCGACATCGCCTATGTCCAGTTCAGCGACGTGCCGCGAAGCGGCCTCGTCGCCGGCCAGGCTCTCGACCGCCTGCCGCCGGGGCAGGGGAGCGTGCCCTTCAAGGAGTTCTTCGCCGCCATCGGGCGCACGGGTTACGCGGGGTATTGCTCGTACGAAGCACCGAACCCCGCGGCATGGGCCCGCGACCCCGCCGCCGTCGCGCGCGAGGCGATCGAAGCGACGAGGGCCGCCGCGGCATGAACGGCTTCCCCGACGAGCGACGCCGGATCATCATCATCGCGGCGGCCGCGGTCGGCGTGGTCGGCCTCCTGTTCGGCGGCTGGTTGTGGTGGCAATCCCGGACGCAGGTCAGCACCGACGACGCCTACGTCGAGGGCGCCGTCACCGTCATCAGCGCGAAAGTCTCGGGCAATGTCTCGGAGATGCTGGTCCAGGACAACCAGGCCATCAAGGCGGGCGAGCTTCTGGTGCGCGTCGATCCGCGCGACTACCGGGCCAAGCGTGACCAGGCCGCCGCCGCGGTGAAAGTCGCCGAAGCCGCGCTGCTGACCTTGCGCTCGGAGCTGCCGATGACGCGAGGGGTGACGGTGGCACAGGGCGACGAGGCGCGCGGGGCGCTCGAGGGCGCGCGAGCCGCCGAGGCGGCGGCCCAGTCCGCGGTCGATGAGGCGCAGGCCCAGCTCGACGCGAAGCGCGCGGCGGCGTCGGCGGCTGAATCGGACGTCGCGGGCGCGCGGGCGACCGCGATCCAGGCCGCCAAGGAAAAGGATCGGCAGCGCAGGCTGGTCAGCCAGGGGCTGGTCGCCCAGCGCGACTATGACCAGGCCGAGGCCGCGGAGGGCACGGCGCGCGCCGTGCTCGAAGCCTTCGAGCGCCGCAAGACCCAGGTCGAGCGCGAGGCCCAGCAAACCGAGGCTGCGCTCGCCTCCCGGCGGCTCGGCGTCCAGCAGGCCAAGCAGCGGGTAGCGGAGCTTCGCGGGACGCTGGCCCGCGCCGAGAGCCAGCGATTCCAGGTCCCGATGAAGGAGGCCGAGGTGGCGCGGGCCGAGGCTGTGCTCACCCAGGCGCAGGCCGACCTCGCCTATGCCGAGCTTCAGCTCCTGTACACGGAAGTCCGCGCGCCGGTGGACGGCGTGGTTTCCAAGCGCACGGTCGAGCTGGGACAGGTCGCGCAGATGGGCCAGCCCCTGCTCGCCATCGTGCCGCTCCACGACGTCTGGGTCATCGCGAACTTCAAAGAGACCCAGCTCGAGCGCATCCGGCCCGGCATGATGGCGGAGGTGCGCGTGGACACCTTCTCCGACCGGACCTTCCGTGGCAAGGTGGACTCGCTCGCCGCCGGCACGGGCGCGCGCTTCTCGCTCCTGCCGCCGGAGAATGCCACCGGCAACTGGGTCAAGGTGGTCCAGCGGCTGCCCGTCAAGATCAGGCTCGAGCCCGGGCAGTTCGGCAACCCCCACACGCTGCGCGCGGGGATGTCCGCGATCGTCACCGTCAAGCTGCGCTAGGGCGATGACCTCGTGGGCCAATCTCCCCGGGGCCCAGAAGAGCGTGATAGGATACCGCCCGATTCACTTCCACGAGCCATATCCAAGGCGCCAAAAGGGGGAGCGTACGATGCGACGACTGACGACGATGTTGGTCTCGGTTCTGGTGCTCGGCCTGTGGGTCGGATCGGCCTCGGCCCAGGTCCAGGTGAAGCTGCAGCCGTTCGCGGACGGCCTCGTGCATCCGCTGGTGATGCTCAACCCTCCGGACGGGAGCAAGCGGTTCTTCATCGTGGAGCAGTCCGGCACCATTCAGATCCTGATGCCGGACGGCAAGCTGCGGCCCACGCCCTTCCTCGACCTGAGCAAGAAGATGGTGAAGCTCGACTGGGAGTTCGACGAGCGCGGCCTGCTGGGACTGGCCTTCCACCCCAAGTTCAAGGACAACGGCAAGTTCTACGTGGTGTACACCGCTCCCGTGCGCACCGACGCGGCCCGCCGCCCGCGGCTTTTGTTCTGCTGCACGAATTACCTGTCCGAGTTCCAGGTCTCCAAGACGGATCCGAACAAGGCGGACCTGTCTACCGAGCGCATCGTCTACTTCTGGGACAAGCCCCAGTTCAATCACAACGGGGGGGAGATCCTGTTCGGCCCCGACGACGGCTACCTCTACGTCTCCATCGGTGACGGCGGGTGGGCCAACGACGTGGCCATCGGCCACACGCCGAAGATCGGCAATGGACAGGATCTCAAGACGAACCTGGGCAAGATCGTGCGTATCGACGTCGACTCGGGTAGCCCCTACAGCGTCCCCAAGGACAATCCCTTCGTCGGTCGCACCGACGCGCTGCCGGAGATTTGGGCCTACGGCCTGCGCAACGTCTGGCGTATGTCCTTCGACGCCGGCGGCAAGCACGAGCTGTTCGGCGCCGATGTGGGACAGAACACCTGGGAGAGCGTCAAGGTGATCCAGAAGGGCGGCAACCACGGCTGGAACCGCATCGAGGGCTCGCACTGCTTCAACCCCGACGATCCCAGCAACCCGAACCTCCCGCAGACCTGCGACAAGACCGGTCTCCTGATGCCCGTCATCGAATACCCCAACATGAACGTGATGAAGGACGGCAAGGGCCTCTCCATCACCGGCGGGTTCGTCTATCGCGGCAAGGCGATGCCGAACCTCGTGGGCTCGTACGTGTTCGGCGACTGGAGCAAGTCTTTCACCGAGCCCCAGGGGTTGCTCCTCGTGGCCCGTCCGCCCAGTCAGCCGGGCACCATGTGGAGAATCGAGGACATGCAGGTGACGGGCATGGACTTCCACTCCTACGTGCTGGCCTTCGCGCAGGACGAGGACCGCGAGATCTACGTCCTGGCGTCGGACAACACCGCGCCCGGCCGCGCCAATGACAGGATCTACAAGATCGTGCCCGCGAACTGACAGGCTCGACGCCGAGTCGCCGGGGGCCGCGCCCCCGGCAGCCCGGCGGGGGCCAGGTGCCCCCGCACCGCGGTGGCTGCCCGCACCGCGGTGGCTGCCCGCACCGCGGTGGCTGGTAGTGGCGCTGCTGGGACTGGTTTGGCTTCCCTTTGGCGCAGTCGCTCAGGAGTTCAAGCCGCCGTCCAATCTCAAGTCGCCGGCCACGATTGCCGAGGGCCGAGCGTTCGTCAACCGGAGCTGCGCCGGTCAGTGTCATGGCGTGGACGGACAGGAAGGGTTTGAGGGCCCCAGCCTCTTCGGCAAGGCCTATCTCGATCCAACGTTCGTCTACGTCACCCTCATCACCGGTCGTCCCGGCAGCGCCAT
>WNFO01001988.1_pt1 | contig 36379 bp, 34 predicted proteins | sample 5400251 | NCBI WGS metagenome assembly WNFO01 (sample SAMN13153354, study PRJNA577476) | soil metagenome | isolation source: 100 cm saprolite under Madrone tree | place: USA:California | collected 2016-06-14
CGCGTCCCCCACACGATGCGGGTTGAGGTGGAGGTGACCTCAGCCGACGAGATCGACGCCGCCCTCGCCGGTGGCGCCGACATCGTCCTGCTCGACAACATGACGCCCGAGGCGATGCGCGACGCCGTGCGCCGGATCGCCGGACGCGCGCTCACGGAGTGCTCGGGCACCGTCACCCTCGAGACGGTCCGCGAGCGTGCCGAGACCGGCGTGGACCTGATCTCCTCCGGCGCGCTCACGCACTCGTCCAGGGCCCTCGACCTCAGCCTGGAGCTCGAAGACACATGACGAAGCCGGCGCGCCCGATCTACCTCGACTACGCCTCGACGACGCCCGTGCACCCCACTGTGGTGCAGGCGATGGAGCCCTACCTGCGCGAGGAGTTTGGCAACCCCTCGAACCTCTACCGGCTCGGTCGCCGTGCCGCCGACGCCCTGGAGCGCGCGCGCGCCACGGTGGCGCGGACGCTACACTGCCACGACGACGAGATCGTCTTCACCAGCGGTGGCTCGGAGGCCGACAACCTGGCGCTCAAGGGGATGACGCTGGCGCGACGGGACAAGCGGCACCTCGTGACGACGACCATCGAGCACAGCGCGGTGCTGGGGGCGGCGCGCGATCTGCAGCAGCACTTCGGCGTCGACGTCACCTACGTGCCGGTCGAGGCGAGCGGCATCGTCGAGCCTGCCGCGGTCGGGGCCGCGCTCCGGCCCGACACCGGCCTCGTCAGCGTCATGCTCGCCAACAACGAGATCGGCACGATCCAGCCCGTGGCCGAGATCGCGCGGCTGGCCCGGGCGCGCGGGGTGCTGGTGCACACCGACGCAGTGCAGGCCGCCGGCTTCCTCGAGCTCGACGTCGACCGTCTGGGCGTCGACGCGCTCTCGCTCTCGGCCCACAAGTTCTACGCGCCGAAGGGCGTGGGCGTGCTCTACGTGCGGCGCGGCACGCCGCTGCTCCCGCTGATCCACGGTGGCAGCCAGGAGCGCGGGCGGCGGGCGGGGACGGAGAACGTCGCCGGCATCGTCGGCTGCGGCGTCGCGCTCGAGCTGGTCGAGCGGCACCGCGGCGCCACCGCGGCACGGCTCACGGCGCTGCGCGACCGGCTCATCGCCGGCATCGAGGCCGCGGTGCCGGGCGTGCTGCTCAACGGCGATCGCCGGCGCCGTCTGCCCGGCCACGTGAGCGTCTGCCTGGGCGACGTGCAGGGCGAGAGCCTCCTGCTCGAACTCGAGATGGACGACCTGTACGCCTCCAGCGGCTCCGCCTGCCACGCCGGCTCGCAGGAACCCTCCCACGTGCTCCTCGCGATCGGCCGCAGCCCCGAGCTCGCGCACACCGCGCTGCGTCTCACACTCGGCGCCCCAACGACTGACGCCGAGATCGACCGCGTGCTGAAGCTCCTGCCGGCCGCCGTGCGCCGGCTCCGCGAGATGATGGCCATGCGCTAGAGCCTCGCGACGCCGCTCACGCCGGCGTCGTGCCGCCCTCGATTACCAGGAGCGGCACAGCCTACCAGTCGAAACATTGGCGACGAAGGCTGCGGCGACGAAGGCTGCGGAATAGTAGCCGATCTCGAGAAGCGCGGCCCCCGAGGCGGCGGTTGTGTTGATGAACTTCCCGGCCGGTCGCTCTCGACGACCCTGAACCTGGTCTGTGCCCGCGCGCTCGCTCGCCGCGCAGCCGCACTGGTCGCAGCGCTCGGACCATATGAACTTTTTGACCGGCACAGCCTGTGCTCCGAGCAGAACGCAGCCTTGGCCCTGTGCCACCCGCCGCGGCGCTGCGTTGGCATGCGTTCGGCGATCCGGCGGCGACGAAGTAACTGACGAAGTAACTATGGAGTAAACCGCCCGGGAGAGGAAAAAACCCAGCAGCCTCGCCCCGTAAACCTTTGCTGTCATTGATTCCGATTGGTTTGTCTCGGTTGGTGCGGGAGCCGATTTTCCAGCTCCCGCGACCACGGGAAGTGGCGAAGATCAAAGGGGTCAATTGAGTCGACCCCCTTGGTCTTCTGCAAACTCGATCGCGTTACTGCTCGTAGTGCTCGACGACCTCGGGCGGCCGCACACGCGCCTGATTCGGATCGCGCCCGAATTCCCGCAGCGCACGCCGCTGGCGCAGCAGATCCCAGCATTGATCGAGCTCCACCTCCAGGCGCTGCAGACGCTGGCGGTCTGCGTCGGAGAGTTTCTCCTGTCCGTATAGCTCATGCTCTTGCTTAACGAGTCGCTCGATATGCTTCAGCACGGATCGGTCGGTGTCTGGATCAGTCATGCGTCCCTCCTTCACGATCGTGGCCACACGCCGTCACGCTCGATCCTCGCTAGCCCCTATCAGATGGCGGAGGCCTTCCCACGGCAAGGGCGATCGAAATGGGCCAATGCTTCTTGGCCGTCTCTGCCTGTTCCCGGACGGCCCGCTCGTCGAGCCCCAGCGCCTGGGCCTCAATGTCCAACTCGATCTGGGTCAGCTTGAAGCTCCCACTGACGTTCTCGAGATGGACTTGCACCACCGTCTGTTCGCCGAGCCGTCGCGCCGGCCTTCGTCAGGCCGACCCACTTGGGCCATCGAGAAGCGCCCCCGCTGTGCGGCCGCGATCAGCTCCTCAGGATTCGTGCGGGCGCCGATCTCGAAGCAGGAGCAGAACGAGTATGGCCCTCGAAGGCCCGCTGCTGATCCGCCCCTGACCCTCGCGCAATGCCCTCCCCGCGCTGCCTCCGCCGTCCACGGCGACACTACACATCTCCCCCCGGACCCGATCGCGCAGCGCGTCGAGTCGGTACGAGTCCCGGCCGATTCGACCTCTCCGGTTTGGCTTGTCTCATTCGTGATCGTCAGCGCGACAGTGTCGGCGCGTCCTCGAGTACCCTGTGGAGTTGCGGTACCACGGCGGCACCTTCGCCGATCGCTCCGCCCACCCGCTTGACCGATCCCGAGCGGACATCCCCCACCGCGAACACGCCCAGGACGTTCGACTCCAGCGGCAGCGGCCGTTGCTGATGATCGCCCGGCCCCGTTCGAACGAAGCCCTCGGCGTCCATGGCAATCCCGCAATCTCGTAGCCACCCCGTCGCGGGCTCGACGCCCACGAACAGAAAGACGTTGCGGACGAGCAACTCGGTCTCCTCTCCCGTCCTCGCGCGCCGCCAGCGCACACGCTCCAGATGCGATCCGGGCCCGCCGGCCAGCGCGACGATCTCCGTCCGGGGCAAGACCTCGATGTTGGCAGTGGCCTCGATGCGGTCGATGAGGTAGCGCGACATGGTCGTGTCGAGACCATCGTCGCGCACCAGCATCGAGACTTTCGCGGCGAAGCCGGACAAGAACACGGCGGCCTGGCCGGCCGAATTGCCGCCCCCGACCAGCGCCACGTGTTGCTCCCGGCAGAGACGGGCCTCGATGGGCGAGGCCCAGTACCAGATGCCGCGGCCGTCAAAGGCCTCGAGGTTCGGGATGGGCGGCCGGCGATAGCGCGCCCCGCAGGCCACGACGATCGTCCTGGCCTTCACGTGGCGGCCGTCGGCCATTTCGAGCGCGAAGGGGGACTTCTTGCAATCGAGCCGCACGACTGGGCTCGGAATCACGATCTCGGCCCCGAACTTCTGCGCTTGCACGAAGGCACGGCCGGTGAGGGCCCGACCGGAAATGCCCTCGGGGAATCCGAGATAGTTCTCGATGCGGGCGCTCGCCCCCGCTTGTCCGCCGAACGACTGCGCGTCGAAGACGATCACCGACAGACCTTCGGATGCGGCGTACACCGCGGTGGCGAGCCCGGCCGGGCCGGCGCCGACGATCGCGACGTCGTACGTTTGATCGGGGTGACCGACGGGCACCATGCCGAGGGCGCGGGCCAGGTCGACCTCGGTCGGATTCTTGAGCACCGATCCGTTGGCGCACACGACGAGCGGCAGGTCGGAGGCGTTCGGCGCGTACCGCTCGAGGAGCGCCGCTGCCTCGTGATCGTCGGCAGGATCGAGTACCTGATGCGGGCTGGCGTTGCGGGCGAGAAAACCTTGCAGGCGTACCAGGTCGGGACTGACGGCAGGACCGATCAGGACCGGGCCGCCAGCACCGGTCTCGATCAAGGCGACGCGGCGCAGGATGAGCGCGCACATGATCCGCTCGCCGAGCTCGGCCTCGGCGATCAGCACGGTCCGCAGACGGTCGGTGGGAATGAGGAGCGTCTCCACGTCGCTGACGGCATGAGCGTCCACGAAGGCGGGCCGACCAGACAGCTGACCCACCTCGGCGAGGAACCCGCCGAGCCCCAGCTCGATGATCGGGAAGACGCGCCCGAGACCCTCCCGTCCTGTGACGGCAACGGAGCCGGAGACGATGACGAACATCCCGGGGACGATGTCGCCCGTGGCGAACAGTAGCTCGCCGGCTGCGTAGCGCCGAACCGTGCCGAACCGCCGAAGACGGTCGATCTCTCCCGCGCTGAACTTCGGGAACATCTGCTCACGGCTTGTGTCGATCGTGGGCATCTCAATTCAGACGGCCGATGGCGTCAGCGATCTCTGCGGGAGTCAGGTTACACCCGTGGCAGTGGTGGTGTCGAGAACGGCATTGTGAGGTAGCCCCAGGGACGCGGCTGATCAGTTCGGTCCATCTGGGAAGACGTGACCGTGGTTCTGTTCGTAGACGAACTGATGGTCGGTTCGTCCTCTCCTCGGCTCTGTCGGCTTCCGCACGGCTTGGAAGTCGCGGTAGACTATGGGCCGGCATCGGGACCTTACCACATGACCGACCCCCGAGGGCGCCCAACGGCCACTGCCCTCCGTGCCGCGCTGCTGGATGCGCGAAGCGTCGAGCTCCAGCTGCTCGACGACCTCACGGACGCGCAGATGCTGGGCGCTCGCGGCCATTTCCTGGAACCGCCGATCTGGGAAATGGGCCACGTCGGCTGGTTCCAGGAGTACTGGATCTTGGGTCACCTCGATGGCCGCGCATCGCTGCTACCGGGCTCCGATGCCATCTACGATGCGTTCAACGTGCCCTACTCGGAGCGCTGGGACCATCGCTACCCGTCGCGGCGGCAAACGGCCGAGTACATCTCCGCGGTGCTATACCGCAGCGTAGCTCGGCTCGACTCCCGCGAGCCGAGCGCAGAGGAGTCGTATTTCTACACCCTCGCCGCGCTCCATGAGGACATGCACACGGAGAACCTCACCCTCGTCCTGCACACCCTTGGCTACCCGCGTCCGCGCCTTGCCCGCGTCGATCCCGGGCCCGCCCGGCCGCCGCTGGATCCGGCCTACCGCCCTCGTGACGTTGCCGTCCCGGGCGGCGCCTTCGCCCTCGGGGCGACACCCGACGAGCCCTTCGTCTTCGACAACGAGAAATGGGCGCATCCCGTCGAGGTACAGCCGTTCCGCATCGCCTCTACCCCGGTGACGAACGCGGAGTTCCAGCGGTTCGTGGAGGACGGCGGGTACCGGCGGCGGCCGCTCTGGGAACGGCGCGCCTGGGAGTGGCGCCGACGGGAGGGCGCCGAACACCCGCTGTTCTGGGTCCGCCGCCACGACGGCCGCTGGTGGGAGCGGCGCTTCGACGCGGTGGTGCCGCTCGAGCCGTGGCATCCCGTCGTGCACGTGAACTGGTACGAGGCCCAGGCCTACTGCCGGTGGGCGGGGCGCCGGCTCCCGACGGAGGCCGAGTGGGAGAGGGCGGCCACGCTCGAGCCTGCGACAGGCGGCAAGCGCCGGTTCCCCTGGGGCGACGAGCCGCCGACCCCCGTCCGTGCGAATCTCGACTTCCGCGCCGGGGGGACCATCGACGTGCGCGCGCTGCCAGAGGGGGACAGTCCCGTCGGCTGCAGGCAGATGATCGGCAACGTGTGGGAGTGGGTCGACGACACCTTCCAGCCGTACCCCGGCTTCGAGTGCGATCCGTACAAGGAGTACTCGCAGCCCTACTTCGGGCAGAAGAAGGTGCTGCGCGGCGGCGGCTGGACCACGCGGTCGCGCCTCATCCGGAGCACGTGGCGGAACTTCTACATGCGCCACCGCCGCAACATTGTCGCCGGGTTCCGCACGGCGGCGCTCTGAGGACTGGCCATGGGCTGCCTGCTCGACGTCCACGCCGACGACGCCAGAGTCCTCGCGCGCATGGCCGAGGACATCCGGCGGGGGCTCACGGCGTGCCCGCGACAGCTGCCGCCCAAGTATTTCTACGACGAGACCGGGTCCGCACTCTTCGAGCGCATCACGGAGCTGCCCGAGTACTACCTGACGCGGGCCGAGGATGCCATCCTGCGCGATATCGCCGAGGACCTGGTGCGCCACCTCCGCCCGCGCGACATCGTGGAGCTGGGGCCCGGTGCCTGCCGCAAGGTCCGCTGGCTGCTCGACGCGCTGGCAGACGGCCGCGACGTGCGCTACGTCGCGATGGACGTCGGCCGCGAAGGCCTCGCCCGGGCCGTCGGCGCACTGGCCGACGAGTATCCCCAGATGCATCTGCATGCGGTCGTGGCCGACTTCGAGCGCCACCTCGGGTGCCTGCCGCCCCCCATCGGCCGCCGCCTCGTCCTCTTCCTCGGCAGCACGATCGGCAATTTCGATCCGCCCGCCCGGCATGCGCTGCTGGCCCAGGTGCGGCGACTCCTGGGCTCTGACGGCCGGTTCCTGCTGGGCGTCGACCTCGTCAAGGACCGGCGAGTCCTCGAGGCGGCCTACGACGACGCCGCCGGCATCACCCGCGAGTTCAATCGCAACCTCCTCCGCGTCGTGAACCGAGCGGTCGACGGCGACTTCGTCCCCGAGGCCTGGCGACACCACAGTTTCTACAACACGGAGGCGAGCCGGATCGAGATGCACCTGCTCGCCGCCGCGCCCCAGCGCGTCCGTCTCCGGGCGCTTGGGCTGGTGCTGGACTTCGACGTCGGCGCCGGGATCTGGACGGAGAGCTCCTACAAGTTCACGCGCGAGTCCGTCTCCCTGATGCTGGGCGACGCCGGCCTTGTCCTGGACGAGTGGCAGACCGACCCGGAGGACCGCTTCGGCCTGGCGGTGGCGCGCCCGAGGGAGCGCACGTGACGGCCACACCGGTCCCGCGGAGACTCTACATCTACGACGATCTCTCGGAGGAGCTCCGCACTCATGGCGACGCGTCCCGCGTGCAGCGGCTGGGGCAGACTCTCCTTGGACTGCTTCGCCGGGACCCACGCGTCATCCTCTTGACGCTCGAGGGACAGGTCGAGGCGCTCATCGCGCGCGGCGCGCATGCCCCGTTCGCGGTGGCCATCGGCCTCGGCCGGGCCGGCGCTCGCGTGGCGGCCGAGATTCACACGCGCACGGCCTGGTTCCCGACGATCGAGCGCGTGGACGTCTGGCGGGAGGAAGACGATGCGGGCGACTACGCGCTGGCGGGGCCGGCGCCGCTCGCGTCCCAGCTCGGCGCGGTCGCCGATGCGGACTCGGTGGCGGTCGTAGACGACACGATCTTCTCGGGGCTCACGATGCGCGCGGTGCTCGCCGCGCTGCCGCCGCGGCCCGCGCGTCGGGTCCACGCCTTCTGCCTGCGCGGGGTCGCCGAGAGCGTGGAGTCCGTCGCCCGCCTCGCGCCGGTCACGGGTGGCGTCCTGGCGCCGGGGCGGATCCTCGAGGACGTCTCGTTCATCAACGCCAGCGGTCTCGTCCACCGCGGCGCCATCCGCCGCGCGCAGCAGGCGCCGCTGGCGTTCTTCGAGCGCCCGGAGTGGATGACCGCCTGGTTTCCCGGCTACGCCGACGACGCTATCGCGCTCTGCCGGGCGATCCACGAAGCGGTCGCGGCACCACCAGACGGTCGAGCGCCTCGAAGGCGACGTGGATCGCGAGGGCCATCAGCGCCGCCGGGATCGCGCCAGCCAGGATCGTCGGCACATCGTTGAGCGCCAGTCCGGTGACGATGAGCGTACCGTAACCGCCGCCGCCGATGAACGCCGCCAGCGTAGCGGTCCCCACCGTGAGCACGGCGGCGGTCTTGATGCCCGCCATGATCGTCACCGCCGCTAGCGGCAGCTCGATCCACGCCAGGCGCTGCCGGCCGCTCAGGCCCATGACCGCCGCCATGTCGAGGAGCTGCCGATCGAGGCTGCTGACTCCCGCGTAGGTGTTGCGGACGATCGGCAGGAGCGCATAGAGACACAGCGCGACGAGCGCCGGCACCCGGCCGATGCCGAACAGGGGGATCATGAAGGCCAGCAGCGCGAGCGCGGGGACCGTCTGCAGCACGCTGATTCCCATCAGCTCGATCTGGCCGAGGAACCGATGGCGGGCGGCGAGGAGCCCGAGCGGCAGCCCGACGGCGATGGCCACGGCCAGTGAGGCGGCGACGAGGACCAGATGCTCGACAGTCCGCGTCGCAAGGTCCCGGCCGAGGCGTCGGCGCGCCGTGCCGGCGTCCGCCGCCTCGCGCTCGCCGAGGAACGCGGCGGCGGCCTGAGCAAACGTGCGCCGATCCAGCTCGACTTCGGCGTTGAGCCGGGCCATCGTGGCATTGTCGATCCGCCCCCCGAGGCGTTGCTGGAGCGCCGCCCACGTCCGGGGCAGACGGGCGGCCAGCGACGCGCGGGCCAGCAGCGCCGCGGCGTAGTCGGGGAAGAAACGCCGGTCGTCGGTGAGCACGACGAGATCCGTCCGCGCGAGCTGACCGTCGGTCGAGAACACGTCGATGACGTCCACGCGTCCGCTGATCAGGGCCGGGTAGGTGAGCGCGTGCTCCATGCCGCGAACGGCCGCGAGGCGGAGGCCGTAGTGGTGCTGGAGCCCCGGCCAGCCGTCATCGCGGTCGAGGAAGCCGGGATCGAACGCGGCCGTCAGCCGGGGATGTCGGTCGAGGTCGCTGATACGGCGCAGACCCAGGCGCGCCGCCGTGTCGCGGCGCACGGCCAGGGCGTATGTATTGGCAAAGCCGAGCGGGTCACTGATGATGAGGCCACGCGGTCGTATCCGCGCACGCAGCGCCGGCACGGTGGTCACCGACGAATCCTTCAGGATCGCGCGACTGATCGTGCCGGTGTACTCGGGGTAGAGGTCGATCTCGCCGCCGGCCAGTGCGCCGTAGACCATGCCCGTCCCGCCCAGCCCGAACCGGCGCTCCACTGGCGCCTCGCCGACCTGCTCGGCGATCCGGGCCACGATCTCGGCGATCAGGTAACTCTCGGTGAACGATTTGGAGCCCACGCGCACGGGCGTGGCGCCCCCGTCGGCGGTCCCGGCGAGCGTCGCCGCGGCGACGACGAGGATCGCTCCCAGTCGATGATGCCACGACGCCATGCTAGAGCGTCGCCGTCATGGCGGCCGGCGGAGCCTGCGCGCGCAAGAACTGCGCAACGTAGGGATCGGCCGGTCGTCGCGCGAGGTCGGCGAATGTGCCTTCCTGCACGACCCGCCCCTCGTTCAGGAGCGTGATGGTGGTGCCGAACACGAACGCCTCGCGCACGTCATGGGTGACGAGGAGCACGCTCTTGCGCAGCTCGTGGAAGACACGGAGGAGCTCCGTCTGGAGCTCCGCACGCGAGATGGGGTCGAGCGCCCCGAGGGGCTCGTCGAGCAGAAGCACGGGCGGGTCGAGCATGAGCGCGCGGATGAGACCGGTGCGCTGTCGCTGGCCGCCGCTGAGCTCCGCCGGATAATGGTCGAGCAGGCTCCGCTCGAGACCGACCAGCTCGGCGAGGCCGGCCAGGCGCGCCGCCATGCGCGCGCGCGGCCAGCCCTCGGCGCGCGCGGCCAGCGTCGCGTTCTCCGCCGCCGTCATGTGCGGGTAGAGCGCGCCGTCCTGGACCACGTAGCCCATTCGACGGAGGGCATCACGGCGGGTGCCTCGGGAGACGACGACGTCATCCACGAGGATCTCTCCGGTGTCCGGGGCGAGTAACCCGAGGACCAGGCGGAGGATGGTGGACTTACCGGACCCGCTGGAGCCAAGAAGGATACGCGTCGTGCCGGGCTCGAGCGCCAGGGAGACGTGATCCACGGCCACGCGGGCGCCGAACGTCTTGGTGACGTCGCGGAGAGCAATCATGCGTGCGCGGCGCCCGCCCTTGGCGGCACGCGCCACGAGCCGATAATACCCGAGTCTTGATCAGGCCGAAATTGCCCGCGATCCGGACGGGGCCCGCTCATCGCCGACCTCCGTTTGTCCATGGAGAAGGGACATTAGGCAAGCAGGAAGAACCTCGCCCGGAACTAGTCCAGGACGTCCGGGAGCGGCGCCTGGAGCCATCACCGACCCGCTCCGATAATCGTCGTGCCCCCGTCGAGGTGGGGGGTCGTGGACCCGGTTTGGGGCCATTCCAGTCCTCGGCCGATCGCAGCGTCGAGGCAATGGAGCCGGCGCGGGCCGCGCGCGCGGTTGACCGGCCGCGCGGACTCCGCTACCGTCATGCCGTGATGCCTGCCCAGAGGTCACGATCACTCGCGACCTGGCGGCGCAAGGCCGTCCGACGCATGGCGGCGACTCGCCGCTCGACGCTGGCCCTCCTTGCGCGGCTGCCCGAGGGCGAGATCCTGCGGCCCCGCACCCAGCACCGCTGGTCCGTCAAGGACGTCCTGGCTCATCTCCTGAGCTGCGATGAGGAGACCATCCGTCGGTTCCGCCTTATCGGGCGGGGTCAGGGCAACCGCATCCACTGGTTCGAGAGCGTGGCTGACGGCGATCGGTTCAACTCGCGGTCGGTCGCCCGATTGCGCCGGCTCGGCCTTCGCCCGCTGCTCCGCCGGATGGATGACGTGCACGCCGATCTCGTCCAGTGGTTTGTGCGTCTCCCGACGGAGTCGTTGCGCGATCCCTCGCATGCGTACCCCGTGGTGGAGTGGCTCCCCGCCCCGGGCTGGACACACGAGCAGGAGCACGTGGGCGAGATCCGGGCGTGGTGGCGGGGCCGCCGGCCGGCGCGAGGCAGTCAGCGACCGGTTCGACGGACTGGAGTCAGATCGAAGCGTCACTGATCAGTCTCACGGGGCCGGCGGTCAGATCCGGGGGGGCGGGCGCGCGCCGCCACCTGTCCGTGACCGGATCGGATAGCCGCGGATGGTCACCCGGGGCAAGACCCAACCACGTCGGGGGCCTCGGATGTGGGTGCCTCCCGTCGAGATCGAGCGTGATCGTCTTGTCCTCCTCCACTGCGCGCCCGATCGCCTTCCCAACGGCGCGGCGCCGTCGGGTGGCCAAGGTGCTCCAGCATCATTGCGCCAGCGCGGGCGCCCCCTCCTTGCCGATGCCGTTCCTGGGGATCATCGCGATGCTGTCCCTCAGGGGCTTCTCCGTGCGGGATGAATCCCCCCATCGGGAGGTCTCCGGGATGGACATCCTTCAGAGCATGAATCGGATGTCCGAGCCGTGCGTCGGGTACGCGAAGAGCGTCTGCTTCAAATCGCGCGCCGGAATTCCGAGTCGAATGGCGACCGCGAAGACGTTGATCATCTCATCGGCGTGGGGCCCGAGGAGGTGCGCGCCGACGATGCGGTCGGTCTGCTCTTCGATCAGCACCTTGAAGCCCGATGTGGTCTCCCCGACCCTGCGCGTGTTGAACCACGCCGAACTGTCTTGCCAGTTCGTGTGAAACCGCAGCCCAGCGGCGCGTGCGGCGGCCTCGGTGAGACCGGCCGACGCGAGAGGGGGGACGCTGTAGACGGCCGACGCGATGCCGTCGTAGTTCGGTGTGCGACGATTGCCCTCTAGCAGATTCGTGACCAGCACCGTGACGTCGTGGTCGGCCTTGGGTGTAAGTGGAGGTCCGCTGGCGGCGGCGTCGCCTCCCGCATACACTGCAGGATTTGACACGCTTTGCAGGAACTCGTTTACGGTGACGCCGCGCGCCTCGCGTTCGACGCCCGCAGCCTGGAGATTCAAGTCGTCGATCTCGGGCACCCGGCCCGCGCTGTGGACGACGATATCCGCCTCGAAGCGGCGGTCCTCGCCGCGCCGGGCGCCGTGCACGACGAGATCGGCGCCGAGCGCTTCGATGCCGCGGACCTCCGTGTCGAGCTCTATACGGATTCCGACGTCCCGCGTGCGCTTTACCAGCAAGCCGACGAGATCCGGGTCAAAGCCTTCGAGCGGCCTGGCGCCTCGGTGGAGGATCGTCGCGTGCACTCCAGCGCGGGCGGCAATGTGGGCGAACTCGAACGCGATGTACCCGCCCCCCACGAACACGATGCGCGGCGGCAGCCGATCGAGGTTCAGGAAGTCCTCGCTCGTCGTGAGCCGCTCGGCGCCGGGGAATCTGAGCGGCGCGGGCATGGCGCCCGCCGCGATGAGGACGCGCCGTCCCGCCAGCCGATCATCGCCGACCGCCAGCGACGCCGGGCCCACGAAGCGGGCCCGACCGTGGAACTGCTCGATGCCCATCTTCGCCCACGCCTGCTCGGTGCGCTGGGGTGTCGGATCGACGAGTGAACGCTTGAACCGGATGAGGGGGTCCCAGTCGATCGTCAGCGTGGCGGCCGGCACGCCCTTGTCCGCCATGTCGCGCGCGGCGTGAACCGCCTCCGTCGCGCTCACCAGGATCTTCTTCGGCACGCACCCCCGGAGCGCGCACGTGCCTCCGAACGGGCGTGAGTCCACCACCGCGACGGTCCAGCCCGCTTCGCGGCATCGTGACGCCACCGCTGATGTCACCCCTGTTCCGACGACGACGAGATCGTACTGATGGTTCATGCCATCCGTCCCTTCTCAGCGGGGGTTCGGGGACCTTAGGGCGGCGTCACGACCACTCCGCCGGCGGTCGGTCGAGCGCGGCGCGATCCCAGCGCGCGAGATCGGCCGCCGCATCGTACACGCTCTGGTAGAACGCCAGCACCGCGTCGTCCGGGCTCGTGGCCGAGCACGCCGCCTCGTACGTGAGAATGAAATCGGCCAGCGCCGGATCATAGCGAGCGGCCGCGGGGCGGATGGACGTCGCGGCGAGGCCGTCAGGCTCGGGACGCGCGTACGCGTAGAACGCTGGTTCGGCCACGGTGCCGCTCCCCGGCCAGAAGCCCACACTGATCTCCTCGTGTGAGTTTGCCTCACGGAGCATCCACCCGTCGGTGTCCTTGTGCGGCGCGCGCCGTCCGCTGAATCGCGTGAGGGCGAGATCGAAGGCGCCCCAGAAGAAGTGCACGGGGCTCGTCTTCCCGAGGAACCGTCCCTGGAAGCGCTTGGTGATCCGATCCGCCTGCCGCAGCATCTGGAAGAAGCGATGGGCCTGGGCGGCGTCGTACGAGGCGTGGACGCGGTCCTCGGCGAACGGGATCGTGTGGTCGGCCTCCGTGGGCACGGGCCAGAGCTTCACGGCGATCCCGAGGCTGGCGAGCAAGGCCATATACTCCCGATAGAAATCCGCGACGGTCTGGGGACGCAAGGCGATGTCGCGAACGGCGCCGTCGCTCGTCTTCACGATCAGGCTGTGGTCGATGAAGTCGAAGTCGATCTCGAAGGTACGGGCGCCGGAGGGGATCGGCGACGAGGTGAGTCCGCGCGCCGTGACGTAGAGCGTCACGTGCCACCAGTGGTTCTGCCGGGGCGCGAGGGCGAGCCGGGTCTTGCCCACCATCTGCATCCACATGTGCAGCGTATCGCGCGTCGCCTGCCAATCCGCGAGCGGCATCGAGCGGGGCCACGGTCCCGAGTCAATCGGCTGGGTACCCGGTGCTGCCATCGCGATTCCTCCGTGCTGTGCGCTGCCGTGGACGGTAGAGGAGCGGTGATCGCGGAACGTCACGCCCAGCGGGCGCACGAGCATCCGCCCTTGCCGGACAGTCTGACGAGCCACGTCCAATCGGCCTGCGTTGCGTCCTCGGGCAGCCACCGCGGCGTAAGATCAGCCCCGCCGGTTGTGGCGAGGGACCGGGAGAGCCGGCGCATCGTGCCGTTCCGGACCCGCGGGCGACGAGCCTTCAGAGCTTCAGGTTCCGCGCGTAGACCTCTTCGATCCGCCGGTGGCACTCTGCGAGGGCCCGGGGCGGCTCCCAGTTGTCGACGAGGACCCGCTGGATCATCTTCGGGATGACGTGAGTATTGAGCACCTCGCCCGCCGCCGGGGTCGGCGAGCCCGCGTAACTCACCGGCATGCCGGTCTCTGCCATGCTGACGAAGTGCTTGAACTCGGGCTTCGACTTCCAGAACGGGCTGTCGAAGAGGCGCTTGTAAACAGGGACCCAGCGCCCGCCCGTAGACTGGATGATCTTGTCGTAGTTGGCCGGCTGCATGAAATGGCTGATGAGCCCCCGCGCGAGCTCCGGGTACGGGTTCTGCTTGAAGGCGCCGAAGGCCCACGTGTCGATCAGGTTGATGGTCCCCTTGGATCGTCCCCTGGGGGATGATCTTGTGCGTCCTGAACATCGCCTCGATCACTTTGACTCCGGCCGCGTTCTCCGGCGAGTTCATCACGACGGTCTTGTTGTCGGCCTCCACCATCTTGCCGCCGTAACACCAGAGCAGGTTCATCACGTTGTCGGTCGTGTCCTCGACGAGCCCCAGGCACATGCCGAAGCCGAATAGGCGTGGCGGAGACTGGATCTTCTTGCAGGTCTCGATGAACTCGTCCCAGGTCTTTGGGTAGTCGAGCTTGTGCTGCTCGAGCAAGTCGATCCGCGCATGGACCGGCCACGGGTTCACGGCCAGCGGCACGCCGTACGCGCGCCCGTTGTAGCGCACCGCGGTCAGGCTCGAGTCGAAGATCCCCTTGGGCTCGCGCCGCATCTTGTCGACGAGGTCGGTGACGTCGAGGAGGTGTCCCTGCGCCGCATAGAACTGGACGTTCGATTCGTACAGCCGGGCGACGTCCGGCGGGTTGCCGGCCTCGAGGGCCGCGGCGAGCTTTTCCGCGAATCCTTCGTTCGCCACCGTGGCGTACTCGACCTCGCTCTCCTTGAGCCCGGCCGACTTCGCGAACTCGTAGACCTGCTCCTTCTGGAGCTGGTCGGCCAGCGGAGTGAAGTTCGGGAGCTGCCAGAACACGAGCTTCTTGGCGCGCGCCGCGTGGCTCCCGCGGACGAGCCACCACGGCCCGGTCGTGGCCAGACTCGCCGCCGCCGCAGTTTTCAACATCTGCCGCCGGGTCACGTTGGTCTTCGTCATGTTCCGACCCTCCCGTCCGATCAGCCCTTCACAGCGCCGAGGGTGAGGCCCTTGACCACCCATCGCTGGAAGACCAGGTAGACGACCAGCGGGGGCAGCGCGCTCAGGAACGCCGCCCCCATCATCGGCCCCCAGAAGAAGACATCCTCGACGATGAACAGCGTGAGGCCCGTCGTGATCGTCCGGACCTCGACGCTATTGACGAACACGTTGGCGTAGAGGAACTCGTTCCAGGCCTGCGTGAACGAGAAGAAGGCGACGACCGCCAGCGCCGGCAGGGACATCGGGAGGACGACGCGGATCAGGGCACCCAGGCGCGTGCACCCGTCGACCAGGGCCGCTTCCTCGAGCTCGAGCGGGACCGATCGAAAGTACCCCATGAGGAGCCAGGTGCAGAACGGTACCGTGAACCCGAGATACGCGAGGATGAGGCCCTGGTGCGTGTCGACGAGCGAGAGCGCTGACATCATGGCGAAGAGCGGGATGAAGAGGAGCGATGGCGGCACCAGATACGTGAACACCAACCCGCGAGCGATCAGCCGGCGCCCCCGGAAGCGCAGTCGGGCAAGCGCGTACGCGCCGAGGCAGCCGAAGACGAGGGACACGGCCGTGGTCGATACCGCGATGATCGTCGAGTTGCGCACGTATTTCAGGAACGGTGTTTGCTGGAAGAGGCGGACGTAGGCGGCCAGGGTCGGATGGTGCGGAACGAGCGTCGCCTCAAACCCGTAGATCTCCCGATCTGCTTTGAGCGAGGTCGCGATCATCCAGTAGAAGGGCACCAGGGTCCAGACCAGCATGACGAGGAGGAGGCCGTTGCCGATCCAGCGAAAGAGGCGACGCGTGCCCGACGTCGTTCGCGGCATCGTCCTAGTCGTCCGTCTGGCGCAACATGCGACGCGTGAGCAGGACGATCAAGATGACGAGCAGCGGGAAGAAAGCCAGCGAGACCGCCGCCCCCATCCCGAGGCGCCGGGCGCCGAGGGCCGTCACGTAGGCGAGGTGCGGGAAGATCTCCGTCCGGTTGGCTGGTCCCCCCCGCGTCAGGATCAGGACGAACTGGAGGTTCGTGGCGGTCCAGATGGTCGAGAGCATCACGGTGGTCAGGAAGATCGTTCGGAGACGCGGCACGGTGATGTGGACGAACTGCCGGACCACCGAGGCGCCATCGATCTCGGCTGCCTCGTACAGCTCGCGCGGGATGGCCTGGAGCCCGGCGAGGAACGTCATCGTGTAGAAGGGCGTCCCCTGCCAGACCACGACCGCGATCACGCACCCCATCGCCAGGCGCGGATCGGCCAGCCACGAGATGATGTCCCGGGTCAAGCCGACGGTGATCAGGAAGTTGTTGAGGAAGCCGCTCAGGTCGTCGAAGATCCACCGCCAGTTCAGCGCCGCGATGACCACCGGCACTGCCCACGGAACGAACAATAACATCCGGAAGACGTTGTTGAAACGCCGTTCCTGATCGAGGATGAGCGCCATCGTCAGACCCAGCACGAACTTCAGGCTGACGCCGACCGTGGTGTAGACGATCGTGTTCCGGACCGTCTGGAAGAACACCTCGTCGCGGAACAGCTCGGCATAGTTCGCGAGGCCCACGAAGCGTCCCACCGCGCCGACCGGCTTGTTCTGGAGGCTGAGGTAGACGGCGGAGACGAACGGGTACGCAACGAAGCCGAGGATCACAAGTAGCGCCGGCAGTAGGAGCGCGTACGCGAGGCGGGCCTCATGCCGTCCGGTGAGCGACCGGCGCCGACGCGCCCTGAGGACTGGGGTCGGCACCGCGCGCTCGTCGGGGTACAGAACCGCCGGGTCGACACCAGACGTCATTCACGCCTTCCGCAGGACATCCCGGCACTCCTTCACGTGGCCGAGTGCGGAGAATCTGCGCTCACATCACGGGGGTGTCAAGCGGACGGTTCGAGCGGCGGGGCGGTAGGGGCCCCGCTGCGCCATCCCTCAAGGGGCAGGCAGGAAGCCGGGGGCAGGATGATCGGGACACCCGAGGGGCGTATCGTGGTATGAGGAAGAACCCGTACGGCGATGTCCCAGCGGTGCTCCTGAATCCTCGAGAGCGGCTCGGGCATCCCATCTGTACAGAGTCGAGGCCTGTGGAGGACGCAGTCGATGCGCCATTGGGGGCAGTCGGGCAGTCTGAGGTCGATCGTTCCGAGCTCGTCGACGATCGCGAACTACTGGCAGCCTCTCCTTCAGGGCCGCGCAAATCGGCGGTCGACGTTTCTCTGGTCCGTGTGGAACCCCTTTAGAAGGAGGCACGACGCGTGAGCCAGACGTCACGCCCAGTAACCCAAATCGTAGCACCGGAGCCGGTCGTCGAAGGAGCGGGGGTTCACCTCCGGCGCAGCATCGGGACTCGAACACTCGACAACCTCGACCCCTTCTTGCTACTTGACCACTTCGAGTCGGTCAGCCCGGCCGACTACAAGGCGGGCTTCCCCTATCATCCGCATCGCGGGATTGAGACGGTGACGATCGTCCGGACGGGGGAAGTGCGACACCGGGACTCCCTGGAACACCGCGGAACCATCGGTGCCGGAGACATCCAGTGGATGACGTCGGGGAGCGGCATCATGCACGAAGAGATGCCGCAGGTCCGTCCCGAGGGCATCGCCGGTCTGCAGCTCTGGCTCAACTTGCCCGCACGCGAAAAGATGACGCGGCCGAAGTATCGAGACCTGCAAGCGGATCGGCTGACGGAGGCAAAGCTCGGCGAGGGCGCGAATGTGCGGGTGATAGCCGGTGAGGCGTCCGGCGGGCGGCTCCTGGGGCCGGTCGAAGGCCTGGCCGTAGCGCCGAAATTCCTCGACGTGACGCTGCTACCCGGCACGGCGTTCCGCGAGTCTGTGCCGCGTGGGCACACGGCGTTCGCGTACGTCGACCACGGCGACCTCCGCTTCGGGCCGGAGCAGACCGCGGTTCATGGGCCTGCTCTCGTCGTCTTCGGGGACGGCGATATCGTAGAGGCCTCCGCTGGCACAGGTGGCGGGCGCTTCCTCCTCGCCGCCGCTCGGCCGCTGCACGAGCCGATCGCCCGCTACGGGCCGTTCGTGATGAATACGCGAGCGGAGATCGAGCAGACGCTCCAAGACCTTCGCACCGGTAATTTCATACGCGACGAGGCGCGTGATGAGTGAGGGGCTCGTCTTGGCTGCTGTGGCAGCCGGATTCCTCATGACCCCAAGGTCGCTGGCTCGAATCTAGCCGCCGCAACCAAGAAGACCTTACGGCAGCGGCCGTGACCCCTTTTTAACGGGCCCGAAAACCTGCCCGTCGACTGCAACTATCATGACGACCTGCCGACATCCTGGACGATGCCCTTCCTGGACCCACGCCGCCGCCTGAACTCTAGAACCATTCAGGTCGCACGAGCGCCGCGAATAAGTAGACGAACATGAGAACGGTCACTCCCTCCGTGACATAAAGCATGGTCTGCCTCTCAAATCTTTTCGCAGGCGGTCACGAAAGCGATGCAGAGCCCTATACTCACGAGACCCAGCACAAACATGGCCGGCAACCACACCACAAGATTCATAGACCCTCCTCCGTGCGGTCTATAGGACGAGCTGACGACCGTGATTGATTCGCCGTCATGAGAAAAAGCTCCGGCCTCCGGAGCGCCAGGGATACGCGGAGACCATACCGAGACGATGCCGCCGCCGACGTCGAAAAGGGGCGGGAGGAATCCGTGATAACCGTTCTCGCAGCGTGACGAGCGCCCAGGAGAGACCGAAGAACAGCCCCCCTCAGTCCAACGTCGAGCAGATCCATCACGGTATCCCTCCCGCCCGCTTCAGTACCGCTATCACGCAGCGTAGGCCCGCTCGAAGTTAAGAAGGTCTCAAGATTCGGGCGCGGTCTGTTAAGAACGCGTCATGACGCCTCCAGATCGGGTCGCGCGGTATGTGAGTCGTCGTGCGCCGACACCCTTGACCGTTTCTTAACGGCAACCGGTCCGAATTTGACCTCGTCTTAACGCCTCCTGCGCCTGTAATTGGGCAGGAGGGCAAGCCATGACGCAGGAGCCGAGCCTCACGAAGCCGACGTGGTAGCTGTTGTACGCGATCGGCCTGCTGATGTTGAGCCTGCTCGCGCTCATCGCGGCTCTGGTCGACGCAGGGACTGGACGAACGATTCTCGAGGTCGCCGTGGTGGTGTTGGTGGTTCCCTGGATGATGGTGTGGGTGCGGTGCAACCGCGTCGCGATGGAGTTGGAAGACTGGCGGGCGCACTCCCGCCGTCGCGGGCCGGCGGTCGCCCCGCCGAGCGGGACGAGTCACGAAACCCTCAGAGCGAAGGGCCTGCCAACCGTGCGACGTCCGCGCCAAGCGATCCCGTGTCGACGTCACCTTCGCCGGCGATTGTCCTGATCGAGGACGAGCCGCACGTGCGGCTTTTCGTTCGCGCGGCCTTAGAGAGTGCCGGGTCTCGTCTGTTCGAGGCATCGACCGCGGAGGGCGGTCTCGCGGAGGTCGCGGCCCGCCAGCGTGCCCTCGTCCTCATCGATCTAGGGCGACCCGACGCGGGGGCCGACGACCGCATGAGCAGGCCGTTCGGCGTCGGAGAACTGCTCGCCAGGATCAGTGTCGCCCTCCGGCATTGGACGAGCCCCCCGGGACCAGATGACACGACCATCACGATCGGTGATCTTTCGGTCGACCTCGTCCGCCATTCCGTATCCTATCGAGTCCAAGCTCCTGAGGACCTTCGTCCGATCACCTGGAAAGGTCTTGACCCAGACCCAGCTGGTCAAGGAGGTCTGGGGGTCATCCGGGGCTCAACAAACGGGGGCGTTAAGGGTCCATATTGTGTAGTTGCGACGAAAACTCGAGGCTGACCCGGCGCGGCCGAAGTACCTGCTGACGGAGCGCGGTGTCGGCTATCGCCTCGCCGTCAAGCCGCTCATGAGCGGGGAAGGATGAGGCAGGCGCGAGCTACCCGAGGTACCCCTTCTCGCCACGCGCGACCGGTGGGGGTGGCGGCGCATGGGTTGCTGTGATGCGGGACGATCCGTCCGCCCCAATAGCCGTCTAGGTCGCCACGATCCTCACATGCCCGTCGGAAAGTCGTACAGCGTCGCGGGGTTCTCCACGAGGACGCGGTGGCGGGTCTTCTCGTCGGGCACCCAGTCCGTGAGCAAGTCAAAGAGCACGGCGTCGTCCGGCAACTGTTTCTGCTGTTCGGTCGGGTGTGGCCAGTCGCTACCCCAGACGCAGCGCTCAGGGGCAGCCGTGGCGTACGCGCGCGCCACCGCGCTGGAGTCCGCGTAGGTCGGTGGTCCCACCTTGGTATCGGCGTAGGCGCCGGACAGCTTGACCCACGTGTGGCCCTTGTCCAGCAGGGCGCGGACCCTGGCGAAGAGCGGATGGTCGACGCCGTCGGGCTGCGGGATGTGCGCGAGGTGATCGAAGACGATCGACGAGGGCACGCGCTCGAGGATCGGCATGATCTCCATGAGCTTCCCGGCCGGGGCATTGACCTGGATGTGCCAGCCGAGGTCGTTGATCCGCTTGGACAACGGCTCGATCATCTCTGGCGTCGTGGCGCCGGCCTGGGCCAGGTTGAAGCGGATGCCGCGGACACCGAGCGCGTGCATGCGCTTGAGCTCCTCGGTTGACACGCCGTCGTTGACGACCGCGACCATGCGGGCAGTCGACCCAAACGCGGCCAGCGCGTCGAGGTGACAGCGATTGTCGGTGCCGTACGTCGAAGGCTGCACGACGACGTTGCGCGTCGTCCCGATGCGCCTCTGCAGCGCGCGATAATCATCCACCAACGCGTCGGCCGGGCGCAGCGTGGCCTTGGGATCCACCGGGTACTTCCCGTTATAGATATGGTGGTGGCAGTCGGTGGCGTTGGCGGGCGCCTTCAGCCTGGGGGCCTCGGTGCCTGCCGACCATTTGACTGACTGGGCGGACGCGGGACGCGCTTGGGCGGCGGCCAGGGCTGCGACTGGGACGACCTTCAGGACTTCGCGCCGGCTCCAGGACTCTGCGCTCATCGGACCCTCCTCCAGGCCAGCCGTGAGCCTATCACGGGGCCCCTTCCTCTAGGACGTGGTGTCGGAGCCTTCGGGAGGCGGCAGCACGCTGTGCACGCATTGACGACCATGTATCTACATACAGAGGCCTTGCCGGTCAAGCGGGTGACTGGTACCATGATTCCATGAGTCGACGAGATACCGGACTGACGACCCGACGGGACGCGGGACGGCCGTCCTCCTGTGTCTGCAACACGCTCCGCATGGCGTCCCGGGCTGTGACACAGCTGTACGACGACGTCTTGCGGCCGAGCGGTCTGCGGGTAACTCAGTTCAGCATTCTCACGATGATCGCGCGCATGGGCGGGGCGAATCTGAGGCAACTCGAGGACACGCTCGCCATCGACCAGACGACCCTGACCCGGAGCCTCAATCTCTTGGAACGCTATGGTGTGACCGAGCGCGTCCCGCACCCCGACGGACGCATCAAGGCAATGAGACTCACGGCCAAGGGGAGAAGAGCCCTGGAGGTCGCGCGGCCGCTCTGGGCCCAGGCCCAGGCCAAAGTCCTCAGCGAGTTAAGGCCGAAGGGATGGGCTGACTTGCAACGGCGGCTGGCCCACCTGCTCGAGGTCGCCGTCAAGAGGCGGGGGCGGGGCCGGAGACGGAGGCGGGTGCAGCCGCGCGGCGCACCGAGAAGAATGAACCTGGCGGCCAGTTGAGGCGGTCCGTCGTGATCGGGTTGTCCAAGGGTCGACAGCAGGGATGACTTCGGGCGAACAGTAGCGGCGACGGCGTCCCCCGCCACGGACGGCGGCCCTTCAGGGAAGGAACCGATGCACATCGAGAGGTGGATCCGCGGACGCGTGCACTACGGCTGGATCGTCGCGGGGGTGACGTTCCTTACCCTCTTGGCCGCCGCCGGCATTCGGTCCACGCCCGGCGTGCTGATGATCCCGCTCGAGCGCGAGTTCGGGTGGACGCGCGCGACGGTGTCGTTCGCGGTCTCCGTGAACATCTTGCTCTACGGTCTGTCCGGGCCGTTCGTGGCGGGATTGATGGACCGGCTGGGCATCCGGCGGGTCATGGTGACGTCGCTCGCGCTCGTCGCTACCGGCGTCGGCCTCACGACCCTGATGACCGCAGCGTGGCAGCTCACGCTCCTGTGGGGCGTGGTGGTCGGGCTCGGTACCGGCACCATGGCGATGGTGCTCGGCGCCATGGTCGCCAACCGCTGGTTCACGGAACGCCGGGGCGTCGTAATGGGCCTGCTCACGGCCAGCTCCGCCACCGGCCAGCTCCTGTTCCTGCCCGTGCTCGCCTCGATGGTGGTGCACCTCGGCTGGCGAAGCGCCGTCCTGCTCACGGCCGGCGTCGGGCTCGTGGTCCTGCCGCTCGTCGCTGTGCTGATGCGCGACGATCCGCGTGACATCGGCCTCCGCCCCTTTGGCGAGCCCGCCGACGCGCCGGTGACGCCGCGGCCGCCGCGGGCCGCGGCTACCGCTCCGCTGCTCGGACTCGCGCTCGGCCTGCGCTCGCGCGACTTCTGGCTGCTGGCGGGGAGCTTCTTCATCTGTGGCCTCAGCACGAATGGTCTCATCGGCACGCACCTGATCCCCGCCTCGATGGAGCACGGCATCCCTGAGGTGACAGCGGCGAGCCTGCTCGCCTCCATCGGCGTCCTGGACGTCGTCGGCACGACGGTCTCGGGCTGGCTCTCAGACCGCTGGGACAACCGCTACCTGCTCTGCTGGTATTACGGCCTCCGCGGGCTCTCGCTGCTCTTCCTGCCCTACGCGTTCGGCTCGGCGTACCTCGGCCTCGCCGCCTTCGCGGTCTTCTACGGCCTCGACTGGGTGGCCACGGTGCCGCCGACGGCGCGCCTGGCGGCCGACACCTTCGGCCGGGAGAACGTCGGCACCATGTTCGGCTGGATCGCCGCCTCTCACCAGCTCGGCGCGGCGACGGCCGCCTACGGTGGCGGTCTGCTCCGTACGTGGCTCGGCGACTATCAGGTGACCTTCATAAGCGCTGGGCTGGCCTGTCTGGTTGCGGCGGGCCTCGTGCTCCGGATCGGCCAGGCCTCGCGCGCGGTGCCGGCGCCGTCGGTGGAGGTCGCCGGAGCCTGAGCCGCCTGGCGCGGCGTTCCCTCGCGCCGGTGGCGGCCCTTTTCGTGATGCTCGCCGCCCCGGGCGGCGTGCGCGCGCACCCCCGCCTCGTCGGGTCCGATCCGCCCGATCTCTGCGCGGAGGTGCCCGCGCCGATCGCCGACCCCCGCTGTGTCACCGGCGTCGTGGTCGGAGCGCCCCCGCTCGCAATTCGCCTCACGTTCAACGAGCCAGTGCGGCCGATCGGGCGTGGCGTCCGGGTAGCGGCACCGAGTGGGCGGCGCGTGGAGCGCGGGCCCGCGCGCGCGAGCGGACGGGACGTCGGCGTCGACGTGGACGCGGCCGAGCAGGGGACGTACGTGGTGAGCTGGCGCGTCGTGTCCGGGGACGCCCAGCCCGAGCGGGGGCGGTTCGCCTTCAGCGTTGGCCGGCCGACGGCGCCCGCGGCGCTGCTCCCGGGCGACGGACGAACGGCCTCGGGCTCCGGGTTCGTGCTCGCGGTCGTGGGCCGCGCGCTGCACTTCCTCGGCTACGCTCTCGGCTTTGGCAGTCTCGCGTTCCGCTGGTTCGTGCTTCGTCCCCTCGGCGCCTCCCGCCTCGCGGCGCTGGATCGCGCGCTGTGGCGGCTCCCGCGATTTGGGGTCGTGGCGTTGCTGCTCGCGGAGCCGCTCGTCCTGCTCGGCCACTCGCTGCGCCTCGGCATCGTGGGCGATGCCGACGTGCTGGCGGATGTGCTGGTGTCGCGGGTAGGGCTGGTGACGGGGCAGCGGCTCGGCATCGCGCTCGCGCTGTGGGCGATGCTGACCGCGCTGGAGACCGGCTCGCGCGTCACGCTAGAGCTCGCCCTCGCGCTCGGGGTCGCGCTCGCCGTGATCGATGGGCAGGCCGTGCACGCGGTGAGCGTTCGTCCCGTGGCCGCGGGGCTCGTCGCGAACGCCCTGCACGTGGCCGCGATGGGTACGTGGGTGGGCCTGGTGATCGCCCTGCTCGTCGCGTGGCGGGTCGCGGGCGTCGCTCCACTACGCGGCGCCCTCGCGAAGCGGACGGGGCGGGTCGCGACCATCGCGTTGCTCGTCGCGGTTGGCAGCGGCGCGCTGCTCTCATTCCAGCACCTTACCGGCCCGGGTGACCTCGCCGCTACCGCCTACGGGCGGGTGATCGTGGGGAAGCTCGCCACGCTGATCGTGGTGCTCGCCCTCGCGATGGCCGCCCGGGCGAGGGGCGTCGGCGCGCCCGAGCGCTGGTGGCGGGGGGAGTTCGCAGCGCTCGTCGCGCTCCTGCTTCTTGCCGCCGCTCTTGTGTCGCTTCCGCCGCCTACCTGAGGCGCGCTCGAGCGGGTCGGCCCAGAGCCGCTCACGGACGTGAGGCGGCAGCATCGAGACCGCGCCGTTCCTCTCATAGCATCCGCCCGCTCAGGTCGACGACCTGTCCCCCCCGCAACACCTTGACCCTGATGGGATCGCCGGACTTGAGGTGCGCCAGCCGGTCGCGGATCTTCTGACGGCTCGCCGCGTCGACGACCTGGATGCCGACCGACTCGAGGATGATGTCGCCGCCGAGGATGAGGTCGGTGCCGGCGATCGTGGCCTTCATCGTGCCCCCGCGGATCCCAAGCTTGGCGGCCGGCGAGTCATCGGCGACGCGTTGGACGAGGAGGCCGTTCGGCTGCGGCAGATTGAGCGCTCTGGCCAAGTCGTCGCTGAGCAGCCGGGCCGATAAGCCGCTCCAGAACGACCGCTCTTCCAGGAGCATCCGCCGCGCCATGTTGGAGGTGACCACAAACCCCAGCCCCTCGAAGCCGCCCGATTTCGAGATGATGTGACTCACGAGGCCGATCACCCGCCCCTGCATGTTGAACATCGGCCCCCCGGAGTTCCCCTGGTTGATGGCCGCGTCGGTCTGGAGAAACTCTGCCTTGGCCAGGTCGTGGTAGACGGTGTCGGGCTGGTGGCGGCCGCTGATGTGGCCGGCGCTGAGGGTGTGACCGATCCCGTAGGGCGCGCCGATGATGAAGATCTGCTCGCCGATCTGCACCTTGTCGGAGTCGCCGAGCGTCGCGACCAGGGCCCCCTTCGGCAGCGTGTCCAGCTTGAGGAGCGAGACGTCGGCGTCCGGCTCGGAGGCGATGACCCGCGCCCCCACGCTTCCCCCTCCCAGAAACTCGACGGTGATGGTGTCGGCGAGGTGGACGACGTGCGCCGCCGTCATCACCTTCCCGTCCTGCGAGATCAGCACGCCTGAGCCGACCTCGCCGAACTTGGTGAGCTGTCCCTCGTCCGCGACCTCCTTCTCACGCGTCCGGATGACCACGACTGACGGGCTCACGTTCTTGAAGACCTGGGTCAAATCCTGTGCGGGCGCGGGCGTCATGGCCGAAGCGACCGCAGCGAGCGTCACAAGCAGGACCACAAGACCTCTCATACGCCTCCTCCTCCGGTGACAGTAGACGGATGGTCCTTGGCGCGGGCATGGCGCCCCGGTTTGAGCCCAGACGTTCATGAGCTTCACGACGGCCTCCCTCGGGATCGGGGCGGGCGTCCGGCGCCCCCCGGGACCTAGCTGTATGGAACGAGCGGATCTCCCGCAGTATGTACGGCGGCGGAGCGGACGGCGCCGCGGTGACGTCCGCCGTGATGCCGAGGATGCTTACGAGTACGACCAACCTCGTCGCGACCATCATGTATCGATGCGCCTTCGTCCCTGTTGTCGAGTCGCCGAGCTGGACATACACGCCTCACCGTTGGGGACGATGAGTATAGCCGTCCGCTAAGCGAGTCGGCTACGAGTCCGAGGCCGCGTTCAGCAAGGCGTTCAAGCAGCGCTTCGGCTCTTGCCCTGGCGTCTATCGGCGAAAGGCTTCGCGCCAGCCGGGGCGCATCCCGGCAGTCGCCTCATAGAGTCGGTCGAGCAGAGGACGCGACCTGGTTGTTGGTCTGTGCGCTAAGTCCGGCCCTACGCGTTGGCGACGTTGACTCTGCACGCGCATCTGGACAACGCAGCCCCGCAAGCCGCTGCCCGCCGTCCTCCCGCTCACCCGCGAGCTGAAGGCAACGGTGACGGCCTTGGCGCGCACAGGAAAGCCGCCGGTGCCACTGCCGCCCCTGCGTGATACCCACAGCGCTCTCGACGGGGGCGGAACGGTCGGCACGGAAGCCGGCGCCCACGCGTTCGGCCCGTCGGATCACATCGACCGCGTCTTCGATATCGAGAGCTCGTCGCCTCGGAGACCGCGGTCGACAGCCTGAACACGATTGCCGCGCTGCCGCCGCGCTGCGCCGCGGACCGTCCGCCGTCCGGCTGAGTTCGGCGCTCTCCACGCCGCGCTCGTCGGCAGCGAAGGGCGACCGGGGAACCGCGAATCTGGCGAGAACGTAGAGGGAGGTGGGAGGACCACGCTCCGGAGGCCGCACGCTGACCACTCACCAGGAGCGTTTCCGACTCTCCTAGAGGTCCGCCAGCGGTTACGCCACTCTTAATGATGAGATGTGAGACAGGTCGGAACGGATTCATCGGCAAGACGGGAAAGATGTCCTCTGCATCCATGGTCCTGGCGGAAGCCTCAAAGCATACAGAGAGGGCGAACAGGGCGATGCACGGGGTGGCGACGATCGGCGTCGCATGCCCGGCAGCGACGGTGGCGAGCAGAGTCTTCTCCACACGGGAGGGTGTCACATGCGTAGCAGGACGGTGAGCGCAGTGGTGGTGGCTGGAATGGTTCTCCTCCTGGGGGGCCTTGCGTCCGCGCAGGACGCGGCGCCCGCGGCGACCCTGACCCTCACGGAAGAGTCGGTGGGGGTGGGCGTCGGCTTGACCCGGGGCCATGGGGTACTGACCTACCAGGGCAGGGACTACCCGTTCTCGGCCAAGGGGCTCTCGGTCGGGGAACTCGGGGTGATGCGCGCGGAGGCCAAGGGCACCGTGTATCACCTCGGGACCCTCGCGGATTTCAACGGTAGCTACACGAGCGCGGAGGCGGAAGCGACGGTCGCCGGCGGGGCCGGCATCACGATCATGCGGAACCAGAACGGCGTCGTCATCCGGCTCGTCTCGACGACGCAAGGGGCCGATCTGAAGCTGGCCGCCGAGGGAATCACGCTCCGCCTGGCGAAATAGCGGTGCCATGAGAGCCCTGTGTCGGTACCTCGGTGGGATCACCCTGATGGCGGCTCAGGCGCTCTCGGAGGGTGTGCTCCCGCCGTACCGCGCGGGCCTCGTAGTCGCGCAGATCCACCGGATGGGCGTGAGCTCGCTCCTGTTGACCGTGGTCGCGGGGCTCTTCGCGGGCATGGTGGTCGCGCTGCAGGGCGCCCACGAGCTCAGCCGCTTCGGCGCGAGCCTCTACATCGGACCGACCGTGGCCCGCTCCATCGTCCGGGAGGCGGCCCCCGTGATGACGGCGTTGCTCGTCGGAGGCCGGGTGGGGGCGGGCATCACGGCCGAGCTCGGCGCCATGAGGGTGACCGAGCAGATCGACGCCCTGCGCGCGACCGGAGTGAGCGCCGTGCGGGTCCTGGTCACGCCGCGGCTCATCGCGGGACTCCTCGTCTTTCCCCTCCTGGTGGTCGTCGCGAACGTCGTCGGCATCCTCGGCGGCCTCCTGATCGCGGTGGTCCAGCTCCACATCGACTCCCGCCTGTTCTGGAACACGATCCTGGACCTCACCACGTTTCGGGACTATCTGAGCGGCCTGGGGAAATCGGTCGCCTTCGGCTTCCTGGTGGCGCTCGCCGGGTGCTACCAGGGCTTGACCTTCAGCGGAGGAAGCACCGAGCTCGGGCACGCGACGACCGGGACGGTCGTCGCCATCGGCAGCGCCGTGCTGATCACCGACTTCCTCCTGACGCAGTTCTTCTTCATCGTGTAGGAGGATCCGGTGTTCGAACCGATCCCGGGAGGAGCGAGCGCGGCGACCCGCGTCGAGCAGTCCGAGGTCCTCAGGCTCGAGGGGGTCGCCAAGAGCTACGACGGGCGCCCGGTCCTGCGCGGGGTCGACTTCAGTCTTGGGAGCGGTCAGACCGTCAGCGTGTTCGGCGGGAGTGGCGCCGGCAAGAGCACACTGCTCCGGCTGGTCGCCGGGCTCATCAAGCCGGACGCGGGCCGGATCGTGCTCTTCGGCCGGGACGAGGTGCCGCTGAGCGAGTCCGAGATGTTGCCGCTCCGGCGGCGGATGGGCGTGGTGTTTCAGGGCGCGGCGCTCTTCGACTCGCTCACCGTCGGCGAGAACGTCGCATTCCCACTCCGGGAGCATACGCAGAGGCGGGAGCCGGAGATCCGCGACCGGGTCGCCGCCCTCCTCGCCCGCGTCGGGATGCCCGGGATCGAGGACCGGTATCCGGGCGAGTTGAGCGGGGGCATGAAGAAGCGCGTGGGCATCGCCCGCGCGCTGGCGCTCTCGCCGGAAGTCATGCTGTTCGACGAGCCCACCGCAGGGCTGGATCCGAGCGCCGCCCGGCTGATCGGGGGGCTGATCGCGGAGCTCCACGAGGAGCTCCGTATGACCGCCCTCGTCGTGACACACGACGTGCCGTGGGCCTTCGGCATCTCGGATCGCATCGACCTGCTCCATGAGGGTCGGGTGGTGGAAGAGGCACCGCCGGAGGCCTTTCGCCGTTCGCCGAAATCCGAGGTGCAGCAGTTCTTGGCCGGCGTGCTTCGCTAGGGCGCAAGCTCACCCCGGGGACGTCCCTTCATGGAACCACGGAGCGGAGTCAAGGCACTGGTGGGGGGGTTCGTGTTCCTCGGGCTCCTCTTGTTCGCCGGGTCGATCTTCCTCCTCGGCGAGCGGGGCCGGTACTTCTCCACGCAGCATCCGCTGCGGACTTCCTTCACGACCGTGGCCGGGCTGCACGCGGGCGCGGCGGTGCGGCTCGCGGGGGTCGAGGTCGGGCGGGTGACGGCGATCCGCCTCCCGGCTTCGCCGGGGCAGAAAGTCCGGGTGGACTTCAACGTGGCCGGGGACGCCATCGCCAGCGTCCGTGGGGACTCGATCGCCCGGCTCGAGACGATGGGGTTTCTGGGTGACAAGTTCGTCGAGCTGAGCGTCGGCAGCCCCGAGACGCCTCGGGTGGCGGACGGCGCGACCCTCGCGGCCGAGGACCCGATCGACGTCGCGGCGCTGGTCGGCCAGGGGCGGCGGCTGCTCGGGAACGCCGAAGACCTCAGTGCGGCGCTGGCCCGGGGCCAGGGGGCGCTGCCATGGCTGATCAACGACCCGGAGAGCAAGCGCCTCGTTCGGAAGCTGTCGCAGCACTTGGAGGAGATTAGCGGGAAGGTCGCCCGAGGAGACGGGACGGTGGGGGCGCTGCTGAACGACCCCACGCTCTACGACGACCTCGCGTTGCTCCTTGAGGGGGCCGAGCGAAGCCGGCTCGTCCGGTGGGGGATCCGTCACGAGATCGAGTCCGGTCGGAAGGGGCGGAAGGAGCGGAGCGGGTGATGGGGCTGCCCCGCGCGGGCGGGGGGAACAGGAGACGTATCATGCGGGGCATGCTGGCGGGACTCTTGGTCGCGGGGGTAGTCTCGATGTCCGGCGCCGTCGCGATCGCCCGCGCCGGTTCGGCCGAGCCGGTCGCGGCGAGCGCGGGTCAGGCGCTCGACGCCGGGGCCGAGGAGGAGGCGGCCGTCGAGTACGACCCGTGGAAGCGTTTCAACAGGAAGACTTTCGCGTTCAACCACAGCCTGGACTCGCACGTCATCGAGCCGGTCGCGAGGGCCTACGACAAGGTCGTGCCCAGCTGGGCGCAGCGGGCGGTTTCGAACATGGCCGCCAACGTCGGGTCGGTCCGCCGGATCGTGAGCACGGCGCTCCAGGGGCGGTTCGACGACACGGGCCAGGAGTTCGGCCGCTTTGTCATCAACACGATGTTCGGGCTCGGCGGCTTCGTCAACGCCGCGCCGAGCTTCGGTGTCAAGGAGGGGACGACGGCCGATATGGGCCAGACCTTCGGGGTCTGGGGCGCTGGCCCCGGGCCCTACCTGGTCGTGCCGTTCCTGCCGCCGCTCACGCTCCGCGACGCGTTCGGCTTCGCCCTCGACACCGCGCTCGATCCGGTCACGTGGGTGGCGCCGATCGGGGCGCTGGCGGGGGCCACAGGCGAGAAGACCGTCAACACCCGATCCCTGAACCTTGAACTCTACGAAGGCGTCGAGGAGGGGACCCTCGACCTCTATAGCGCGGTCGAGAGCGCCTACCTGCAGCAGCGGGACACGGCTGTGCAGAAAGGGCGGGCCCGTGGGCTCTTCGGGCGCAGCGACCGCCCTGGTCCGGGCCCCGACCCAGCGCGATGATGGCGCGAAGTCCAGCGAAGACGAAGGTCCTCGGATCGGCCAGGGCCCCGGGTTGGGCCGCGATTTCTCATGTGACGGGCGATGTCGTTCCTTGCGGTCCATGGGCTCGGGATGGCCGAGCTGGCGCCTTCGGGGCCGTATCGACGAGATGGTCGCGACGATCGACGCCATTGGGTGAACACGGAGGACTGCCCTCGCAAAACGGACCGGACGGTGGTTTGCATTCTGAGGTCCTCACGGGCGAACCCGAGAAACGATACCGCTGAGCCTGGGGGTCAGGCCTCAGCCAGCGAGAGGGAGGGCGCCGGTGAGCCAGAGGGCGCGGCTGGCCAGCCCTGGACTGGGGCGGTTGTCCCGCTGGGTTTTGACGGAAGGTGTGACGAGGGCCAAGGAAGGATGATCGTCGGAGCCGTGCCGTGAGCCCCGCGGACAGCCTGCTGGCGCTCGAGCGGTACAGCCTCGTTATTATCCCCGCTCTCGTCGTCGCCGAGCAGATCGGGATCCCTCTGCCGGCGGTGCCGGCGTTGTTGGGATTCGGCGCGCTGGCGGCGCATGGGGGGGGCAGTATTCCAGTGCTGTTGAGCGCGATCGCGGTCGTCGCCCTGAGCGTCGATTTGGCATGGTACGAAATCGGGCGGCGCCGCGGCGCGCACGTCCTGACAGGTCTCTGCCGTCTATCGCTCGAGCCCGACTTCTGCGTGCGACGCGCTGAGAACGTATTCATTCGCTATGGCGTCCGCGCGATGCTCGTCGCGAAGTTCGTCCCGGGTGTGACCACGGTCCTGCCGCCGCTGGCCGGTATGTTCGCCGTCGACCGGATGCGGTTTGCCCTCTATGAACTCGCAGGGGTGCTGCTGTGGGCCGGAGTGTGGATCGGGCTCGGGTACGTGTTCAGCGATGCGGTTGCCGTGATCGCCCTCCACGTCGCGACGCTGGGACTCCGGCTGGGTGTCGTCCTCGCGGCCCTGCTCGGCGGCTACGTCCTGATGAAATACACGCGTCGCCGGCTGTACCTGCGGCGGCTGCGGGCGGCGGGCATTTCCGCAGAGGCGCTCAAGGGGCGCCTCGACGCCGGCGACGACATCACGATCGTGGATCTCCGCACGCCGCTCGATGTGACGGCCGTGCCGTACGCGATTCCAGGCAGCCGGCGCGTGGACGCCGAGCACATCGATCAACACGAAGTCGACCGTCTTCGGGGTCGGGACGTGGTCCTCTATTGCTCGTGACCGAACCAGGCCACGAGCGCCCGGGCGGCGCTCCGGCTCAAGCGTCAGGGCATCACCCGGGTGCATCCGCTGGAGGGCGGTCTGGCTCGGTGGATGGCGCTCAAGCTCCCCGTCGAGGATCTACGATCCGGCGAACCGACGGCGCCGCCACGACACACGCCAGAGACCTGAGACGTCGCAGCCATCACTGTTCTCAGCTGATTGCTGGTCTGTCTCGCCCGATCGCGTGAGGCGGGTCCACAATATCTCCGTCATTTCTGACCGGTCGGTACTGGGGAATCGAGCGGTCTCCTAAAAACGAGACGGTCATCTGAAGACGGTGAGCGCCCGCCGCCACGGGCGTGGGCCGATGGCTAGGCCTTAACCCACGGCCCTACCCCGCCGAAGCGATCTGGCCGGATACGCGTGACGAAGCCGGGCCGACTCCGCAGGGACGGCGGCGGGAAGTCCGCCTTGGGCCCGATGTAGATCTGCGCCAGCCGCGCCAACAGATCTACGGCGCCCCCCTCAGTGATGCGCGCGTCACCGTAGGCAACAACGTACTCGAGTAAGCCCACGGGATTCCGCCCCTTGCCGAGGAACGAGAGGGCGACGCGCCGATCATTGCGGATATTCTTGATCTTCCGGTGCTCGCTCAGGTGCGCGGTGACAAACTCGTCACCCTCGATCCCTACCCAGACTACCGTGACCTGCGGGCTCCCGTTGGAGTTCAGCGTAGTCAGATGGGCGAGCGGCCCCGTGGACACGAGCGCGCGGATTGAGTCCGGAATCATCGAATCGCCTCCTGTTGAATTCGCTACCGTCCGCGCACGCGAGGGTATCACGTCCGTGCGGCGCGTCACGGCGATGCTGCCGTCGACAGCCCTTTCGTGACCGTGGGGTGGGTTCGTCGTGGTTTCTATGCCGGCCGCCGCGGCACCATGAGGTTGCCGATGGAGATCTGGACCGGCTCGCCGTTCTGGTTCAGTGTCGTCGTCCGCACCTTGAGCACCCCTTGGTCCGGCCGCGATCTGGACGGCCGCACCTCGAGCACTTCGCTCTCGACGCGCAGCTCGTCCCCGGGCCGTACGGGCCGTGGCCAGCGGAACTCGTCGAAGCCGGCGCCGACGATGCCCCCCGCCGGCTTCAGATCGCTCTCGACCAGCAGCCGCATGGTGACCGCGGCGGTGTGCCAACCGCTCGCGGCCAGTCCGCGGAAGATCGTGTCGCGCGCGGCCGCCTCGTCGAGATGGAACGGCTGCGGATCAAACTCGGCGGCGAAGGTTTTGATCCGCTCCGCAGCGATCGGCAGCCGCCCGGACCGGAAGGTCTGTCCCACGGCATAGTCTTCGAGATATCGCTCCGTCACTCCACTATCTCCTGCGCGAGCGCGCCGTGCGTCTCCGCGGCCACCCGACGTCGCTGAACCAGGCGCCCCTCGCGAGCGCGCCCGCGTTGATCAGGCCGAAGGCGGTGAGCGCCGCGCTCAGGGCGAGGAAGACGGGGTCGAGGTCGCCGCTCCAGCGCAGCGCGAGCCAGCCGCCGCCTGCCGCGATCGCCAGCCGCGCCAGGTTCGCGACCAGCGGCCAGAGCAGCCGCGCGGCGCCCTGAGAGGCGAAGTAGAGGGCCATCCCCAGTCCGAACAGGCCGTAGAACGGACCGACCGCGTGCAGATAGCGCGATCCCGTGTCGAGCATGGCCGGATCGGTGCCGAAGAGCGAGAGCCAGGCGTGCGGGACGGCGGCGGCGCCGAGGCCGATCGTCTCGGTGAGGGCCGCGGCGATGGCGGCGCCCGTCCACGCCGCGCGCACCGCGCGGTCACGCTCGCCGGCACCGAGGTTGGTGCCCACCATAGCGACGAGCGGGCCGCCCAGCCCGAAGACGAGGGGAATCAACAAGTACTCGAGGCGCGAGCCGGTGCCGTAGCCCGCGATCGCCGCCGGCCCGAACCGGCCGACGAGGGCCGTCGTGATCGCGATCGTGAGGTTGGTCTGGAAGGTGATCAGGGCGGCGATCGCGCCCACCCGCAGGATGTCGCGGAAGAGCGGCCAGCGGAAGCCGACATCCTGAAAGGAGAGCCGGACGACACTCCGTCCTGACCAAAGATAGGCTGCGAGCGCGACACTCCCCACGGCATAGTACGCGACGACCGCGACGGCGCCACCGGCGATGCCGAGCCGCGGAAACGGCCCCCACCCGAAGATGAGGCAGGGAGACAAGGGGATCAGCGCGACGGCGCCGGCCGATGTGATAGCGGCCGGTACTGCCATGTTGCCGGTGCCGCGGATCACGTTCGCGAGCGAATTGAAGATCCAGACCAGGATGGCACCCGAGAAGACCACGTTGGAATAGGTCAGCGCCGCCGCGAGGGAAGCCCCGCGCCCGCCCATGGCGCCGTAGAGCCACCGACCGCCGCCCAACACCGCGAGCATGAAGACGAGCCCGAAGCTCACGGCGATGGCGAGCGCATGGAGCACCAGCGCGTCGGCGTCGGCCCGGCGTCCCGCGCCGAGCGCGCGGGCGATCGCGGAGGAGATCCCGCCGCCCATGGCGCCCGCCGACATCATCTGCATCAGCATCAACACCGGGAAGACGAGCGCGACGCCGGCCAGCGCATCCGTCCCGAGCTTGGCGACGAAATAGGTCTCGACGAGCCCGACCGCGGACTGCACGAACATCACCAGTACGTTGGGCGCCGCCAGCCGCAGCAGCGTTCCGAGGATGGGTCCCTCGAGCAGCAGGCGGGTCCGCGCGTCGAAGCGCGGCGCCATCGCCCCCGGAGCGACGCCGTCGGTCGGGGATCCGATTACGCCATCGTCGCGCAGCGACATCGCAGCGTCTGCCTCACCGTGCATGCGCTCGCCCTCCGCGGCGCGCTGCTGGGCCATCATTCCGCCGTCGACCGTGAGGATCGTCCCTGTCGTCCACGACGCGTCATCGGCGGCAAGGTAGAGCGCGCCCCGGTCGACGTCGTCCGGCCTGCCGAGCCGACCGAGCGGGTACTCCTCGAGAACCGGCGCCATCGCCCGGCGCGGCCCGCACCACTCGGCCCAGAAGTCCACCATCATCAGACCCTGGCGCGCGACGAGCGCCTCGTCGCAGTTCTCCTCAGTCCAGTGGACCGTCCCGGTCGCTCCGTGACCCTGGCTTCGAGTCATCGTGGGCTCCTCTGGCCCTTTGAGACGTCGGGCCGGGCCGTCGGGATTCCTCAAGTAAATGTATACACATATAGACGGTGTTCTACCTGCAAGCGGCTTGCCTGTCAAGAGGTTAGCTGATAGCGTGACGCCATGAATCGACGAGGCACGAGACTGTCCAGCGGACATGAGGCCGGAGGCGGCCGCCCGCGACTCTCGGAGTGCGTCGAGAAGTGCCGCTCGGGATCGTGAGATCGGGGGTTCCTGAACCCTCGGCAAATTCTGATTCGTAAGCCCTAACTTGCGAGGTCGCCGCGTGCGCGGATCCAGACGGGCCACGGTGGGCCCATGAAGGCGTCGCCCGTGTACCGCCATCGGCTTCCCACCCGTCTGGCCCATTGGGTCACCGTCCTCTGCGCGCCGATCCTGGTTCTGAGCGGCTTTCAGATCTTCAACGCGCACCCCGCGCTCTACTGGGGCGAGCGGTCGGACGGGGAGCGAGCGGTCCTCGCCATGCGCGCCGAGCGGACGCCCGGGGGGACCCTCAAGGGCATCACGCACGTGTTCGGGCGCGACTTCGATACGACCGGCGTCCTGGGGGCCTCCCGCGACGGCGCGCTCGGGATCCAAGACCGCGGCTTCCCGAACTGGGCGACCCTCCCGGGCCATCAGTGGCTCGCGATGGGGCGCCGCTGGCACTTCTTCTTCGCGTGGGCCTTCGTGCTCAACGGGCTCGCGTTCGCCGGCTACGCCGTCCTGGGGGGGCATCTGTCGCGCGATCTCATGCCGAGCGGGCCCGAGCTCCGCGCGATCGGGCGCGCGCTCCGCGACCATCTCCTCTTCCGCTTCCGTCACGGGGATGCCGCCGACCGCTACAACGTGCTCCAGAAGCTCGCGTACGCGTCGACCATTTTCGTGGCGGCGCCCTTGCTCGTCCTGACCGGCCTCGCCATGTCGCCGCGGGTGGACGCGGCCATCCCCGTTCTTCCCGCGGTGTTCGGCGGGCGCCAGTCGGCGAGGACCCTGCACTTCCTCCTCACCCTCGGGCTCATCGCGTTCACCGCCGTCCACCTCTTCATGGTCCTGGTGACCGGCTTTTGGAACAATGTGCGGTCGATGATCCTCGGCTGGTATCGACTGCCTTCCGGGGGGCCAGATGACGATTCACGTGCGACTTGATCGCCGGCAGTTCGCTCGCCGCTCGCTCCAGCTGGCCGCGCTCTGCCTGCTCGCCGGCTGCAACCGCTTGTCGCGCTCACCGTCGGTCGCCGCCCTGCTCGAAAGCGCCGAGGGGCTGACGCGGCGGATTCAGCGGGCGCTCCGGCCGCGACGGTCCATGGCCAGGGAATTCACCGAGGCCGACCGGTCTCCGGTATTTCCCGGCAACGGCACGACCAGCCCCGAGGACGCGGACTACCGGACGCTCGCCGCCTCCGAATTCGGGGCGTGGCGGCTCGAGGTGGACGGTCTGGTGGAGCGTCCGGCGCGCCTTTCGCTGGAGGACCTCCGGCGACTTCCGTCGCGGACGCAGATCACGCGCCACGATTGTGTGGAGGGGTGGAGCGCGATCGCCAAGTGGACGGGAGT
>WNFO01000272.1_pt1 | contig 36369 bp, 31 predicted proteins | sample 5400251 | NCBI WGS metagenome assembly WNFO01 (sample SAMN13153354, study PRJNA577476) | soil metagenome | isolation source: 100 cm saprolite under Madrone tree | place: USA:California | collected 2016-06-14
CAGCCCGCCTGCCACGATCGCGGCCGGGATCACGACCAGGCCGTTTAGAAAAATACCGCCTAGCGCCACGGTCCAGGAAGAGAGCGCCGCAGCATAGCCGAGCAGGAAACCGGGCAAGAAGGTCAGTGCGAACCCGCTCAGACCGGCGGTGAACACCGCCAACGCCGCCGCGAGCAGGAAGGCGAGCAGGTTGTGCCCGAAGATGGCGATGATCTCCTGGCCCTGGGTCGCGCCGCCAGATGCACTTATGAGGCTCGAAAGCACGGGTTTGACCACCGCACCCGGTACGGCCGCGGTCTTGCCTACAAGAAAACCGACCCCCGCACCGCCGGCGAAGCCGAGCGCGGCCAGAGCGACCGGCCAGCGTCTCAGCCACACCAGGCGAATGATTCCCGGCCGGCCGCCGAAGCTCCATCTCACCGCAGCCATCGCGCGCTGGAGCGGTTTACGCAGGCCGACCTCGCGCGCCAGCAACGCCTCGCGCGAGAATCCGGCGAGTCCCATTCGAAGGAGGACGACAGCCAGGACGATCATCAGCGCGGCGAAGCCCCAGAGAAACTCGGGACGGCCGATGAGGATGAGCGCCGCCTCGACCTGGAGGACGACAGACATCGGCAGGATGATGAACGAGGCCATCACGTTGGCCGCGCGCATCGTGCGCGCGTTGAGACTGATGATCACGGCGCCCGCGACCATCGCGCCCACCTGACAGATCGTCGACAGCGCCAGGGCGACCAACACGCCCAGCGGAAAGTAACCCAGGCCTGGGAAGACTGCCAGGCAATAAACGATCAGGCCGCCGTAGCAGAGGCCAAGGGAGACCACGAGCACGGCCGCGACCTTCCCGGCGTAGATCTCCGCTTCTTTCAAAGGGGTCGAGAGGAGGACTTCGAGCGTCGTGCGCTCGCGTTCTCCTACGAAGGCCTCGAGAGCGAGCACCAATGAAAAGCTCGCCGGTATGAAGACCACGAAGAACGCGCCGACCACTGTCAGCCGGTTGACCACCGCCGTGCCTCCGCCGAAATAGGCGAGGGCTCGGATGCCGATCGCGCTGGCGATGGGAATCGCCAGAGTGAGCGCGACCATCGCAAGGATCAAGCGCAGCTCGCTGGTCGCGTCGCGCAAATCGCGCCGCGCCACCAGTGCAGCTCGAGAGATGGGGCGGGAGATGCCAGCCCAATCTTTGGAGCCCATGCGGCCCGATTCGTGCGTCGCGGGACCCGGCGCTACGTCGTCACGCATCTACGATGCGCTCCTCCTCGCGCCACCCGCTCCTTCGCCTCGGACCACCTGGATCTCCAAATCTTCGGGCCGGCCCTCCCACCCCATCTCTATGCCGATCGAGGTTCAGCAAGCTCATGGTGGTTGCCCACGATCGCGAGGTAGATGTCCTGCAGCGTCGGCAGCTCGCGAAGCTCGCGACGCACCTTGAGTCCCGAGCGACGCCGGAGCTCGGTCATGTCGCCGACCGCGAGCGCGTGACCAGAGGACATGATTGCGATCTGCTCTCCGAGGACTTCGGCCTCTTCCATGTTGTGTGTGCAGATGACGAGCGCACAGCCGTCCTTCTGCAAGCCCTTCAGGTAGTCCCACGCGCGGCGCGCGCTGTCCGGGTCGAGCGCGGACGTCGGTTCGTCGGCCAGCACCAGACGGGGCCGGTGCAATGTCGCCCGGATCAGCGCGACCTTCTGCCGCATGCCTTTCGAATACGTGCCCAACCACCGATCCGCCGCGTCGAGCAGGTCGAACTTTCCAAGCAGGTCTTCGATCCGGCTGCGCCGCAATGCGGGCTCGAGGTCGTAGATCGCGCCGAAGTAGTCCAGGTATGTGCGCGCCGACATGCGCTCGTAGAGACCGGGAACCTCGGGCATCAACCCGACCTTGGAGCGCACTGCGGCGGGGTCGTTGGACGCGTCGGTGCCGTCGACCTTCACCGAACCCGAGGTCGGCACCAGCACGCCGGCCATGCAGCGCAACGCCGTTGTCTTCCCGGCTCCGTTGCGGCCGAGCAGGACCAGGCACCGGCCTTCGTCGACTCGCACCGACAGGTCGCGAAGGGCCAGCACCTCGCCGTACCGCTTGGCCAGCCGATCGACCTCCAACATCGGTACCGATTCTGAGCGCTAGGTCGGCGTTTTCAATCTCTTGGCAGGTATCGGGGTAGTTCCGCCAGCGATGCGAAGCCTTGCTCCGCGAGGTAAGCGGCGATGCCGTCGTGGACCTCGGCGATTGCGCGCGGGTTGACGAAAGTCGCCGTCCCCACCTGAACCGCGGCGCAGCCCGCGACCAGGAACTCGAGCGCGTCTTCGGCGCGCATGATGCCGCCGATCCCGATCACCGGGATGCTCACCGCTCGCGCCGCCTGGTGCGCGAGGTACACGGCCAGCGGGCGAATGGCGGGGCCGGACAGGCCGCCTGTCCGAAAGCTCAACCTCGGCTGCCGCGCATTGAGGTCGATCGACATGCCCACGAAAGTGTTGACTGCACACAACGCGTCCGCGCCGGCGGCCTCGCAGGCGCGGGCGATGACGCCGATGTCCGTCACCATCGGAGTCAGCTTCACCCACACCGGCAGATCAGTTCTCTTGCGTACCGCGTCGGTCACCGCAGCGGCGGCGCGCGGATCGTTGCCGAAGTAAAGTCCGCCCTGCTCGACATTCGGACACGAGATGTTGATCTCGAATCCGGCCACTCCAGCCACGCCGTCGAGCCTCGCGGCCAGCTCGCCATATTCCGCCGCGCTCTCGCCGTTGATGTTCACGAAGACGGGGAGGTCCCACTGCGCCCACTGCGGCGTGTAGTCGCGGATCAGCCCGTCGACGCCAGGACCCTGGAGGCCGATCGCGTTGAGCATGCCGGACGGGGTCTCGGCGATGCGCGGAGGAGGCGTGCCGGCTCTCGGTCGCAAGAAGATGCCTTTGGAGACAATCGCGCCAAGCGCACGCCGCTCCAGCAGCGGCACCTCAGTTCCGTAGCCGAACGTTCCCGAAGCGGCGAGAACCGGTCCTCGCAGTTTCAAGTCGCCGACCTCGACCGACATGTCGAGACTCATGCGCTGATCGCGTATTGCAGGTGCGACGGCAGCATCGCCCACTCGATGTCGGCGGCCCGGTAGACGGGTCCTTCTTTGCACGCGCGATCGAACCCCCCGCGTGCGAGCGGCACGGCGCAGCCCAGGCACACGCCAGTGCCACAACCCATGTATGTCTCCACCGCGACCTGCGCGTCGGGCCACCGCGGTGCCACGCCGGCCAGCATTCGATTGGGGCCGCAAGCGAGCACCAGGTCCACGTCCGGCACGGCCGCGACCGCCGTGCCCGCGAAGCCGCGTGTCCCGTCGTCGGTGGCCCAGATGACCTCATCGCCGTCGGCTTCAGAGCACAGGTCGTCGGCGCTTCGTGCCCCGTGCACCCACGTCACGTGCATTCCCGCCGCCCGCGCCTCGCGCGCCGCCAGCAGCATCGGCGCGACGCCCAGACCCCCGCTGACGAGCGCCACGGAACGTGGCCCTGGCGACAGGTCGAAACCATGTCCGAGAGGTCCAAGGCAGCTGATGATTGCGCCGGCTTCCATCCGCAGAAGCTGCCCCGTGCCGGCGCCGACAGCCTTGAGAACGACCTCGATGTGGTCGCCCTCCGTCCTGTACACCGAGAACGGGCGGCGCAGCAACGGCCCTCCGGCCCAGCCCAGGTTGACGAACTGGCCGGCGCGAACCGACCGTGCGATCTCCGGCGCGTCCATCGTGAGCACGAACATGCCGCGCGCAACCTCGCGGCGCGCGACCAAAGGGGCGTCAACCAAAAACATCAGCTGAGGTCTCCCCCACCCCGGCCGCTGGCCGGACCTCCCCACGTGGTGGGGAGGCCAGGAACACCGGCCCTCCACTCCTCGATGGTGCGGACCTCCATCTCGTCCGGCACCGTCGCCGCCGATTCGAGCAGCGCCGCCGCTGTGTCGAGCGAGGTGAGGCACGGGATGCGCCGCTCCACGGCCGCGCGCCGGATCTCAAAACCATCCTTGAACACCGGGCCGCCGGCATCGCCGGAATCGGTGTAGATGTTCGACATCGTATTGATGACGAGGTCGACCTCGCCGTTCGTGATCGCGTCGAGCACCGTCGGACCCTCCTCGCCGATCTTGGCCACCACCCGCGGCGAAAAGCCGGCCGCCTGCAGCGCGCGCGCGGTGCCTTCAGTGGCCACCAGAGTGCAGCCCATCTGCACGAGACGCGAGACGATGGGAAAGATCTCGGGCTTGTCCGCGTCGGCGATCGTGAGCAGCGCGGCTCCGCCGGGGCGGACGTGGACGCCGGAGGCGGCAAAAGCCTTGCGCATCGCGGCCGCGAGCGTTCGGTCGATCCCGATCGCCTCGCCTGTCGATTTCATCTCCGGCCCGAGATATGAATCGACCGCGGGCAGCTTGTTCATCGAAAACACCGGCGCCTTGACGGCGACCAGGTCGCGCGCCGGCACAAGGCCCGTGCTCCAGCCGAGGGCCGACAGCTTCTCGCCGAGCATCACGCGCGTCGCCATCTGGACCATCGGCACGCCTGTGACCTTAGAGAGGAAGGGCACGGTTCTGGACGCCCGCGGGTTCACCTCCAGCACGTGCACCTTGCCGCGGTGGACCACGTACTGCACGTTGACAAGGCCACGCAGGCGCAGGTGGCGGGCGATGCGAACCGTGTAATCGACGATGTCGTCGAGCTCGGATTTGTCGAGACCCGGCGCCGGATACACGGCATACGAATCGCCCGAGTGCACGCCGGCCCGCTCGACGTGCTTCATGACGCCCGGAATGACCACGATATCGCCATCGGTGACCGCGTCGACCTCGACCTCGTCGCCCTGGAGATATTTATCGACGAGGACACTGCCGCGCGGCATCGCGCTGATCGCCCAGGCCATGTAGCGCTGCAGCTCGCGGCGGTCATGGACGATTTCCATCGCGCGGCCGCCGAGGACATATGAGGGTCGCACCAGCACCGGATAACCCGCGCGCTCGGCGATCATCACCGCCTCTTCCACAGTCGTGGTGGTGCCGCCCACGGGCTGCGGAATTCCGATCGCATCGAGTGCGGCGGCAAATGCACGACGGTCTTCGGCCAGGTCGATGGCCTCGACCGCCGAGCCCATCACTCGGACGCCGCGCTCCTCGAGGGGTTCGGCGAGGTTGATGGCGGTCTGGCCCCCGAACTGAACCAACACGCCGGCGACGTGCTCGGCCTCCGCCACCTGCACCGCACCGTCCACGTCGAGTGGATCGAAGTACAGCCGATCCGACGTGTCGAAATCGGTGGACACCGTCTCGGGGTTGGAGTTGACGAGCACCGCACGGACGCCGGCCTCGCGCAGCGACCAAGCTGCATGGACCGAGCAGTAGTCGAACTCGATGCCCTGGCCGATGCGAATCGGGCCCGAACCGAGGACGAGCGCCGATCGGGCTTCGACAGGTTCGCTCTCGGTCTCTTCCTCCCAGCATGAGTAGTAGTAAGGAGTGGCGGCCTCGAATTCCGCCGCGCATGTGTCGACGAGCTTGTAGGTCGGCGCCGCCTTCTCCACGGTGTCGCCGCGCAGGCCCGTGATCATCGCCTCGGAGAAGCCTGCCCGGCGGAGCTCGCGAACATCAGCTGACTTTTCGAGCCGCGTGATCGTGGCCAGCCGGTCGATGAACCAGCGATCGATACCACTGCGCCGGGCGAGCTCGGAAGGCTGGGCTCCGTTGCGAAGCGCGTGGAGCAAAGCGAAGAGGCGCCGGTCGTTGGGCTCGTCGATGAGCTGCGCGCGCTCGAGGTCCGCGGCCGCCGGCGCCTGCTGCTCGAGCGAGCGCACCGCCTTCATGAGGGCCGCTTCGAAGGTGCGCTCGATCGCCATCACCTCGCCCGTTGAAGCCATTTGCGTGCCGAGCCTCCTGTCGCCGGCTGGGAACTTGTCGTATGGCCAGCGCGGAATCTTGACGACGCAGTAGTCGAGCGCCGGCTCGAACGCGGCGAACGTGCGGCCCGTGATCTCGTTGCGAATCTCCTCGAGCCGCCTGCCGACAGCCACCTTGGCCGCCACGCGCGCAATCGGGTACCCGGTCGCCTTTGATGCCAGCGCAGACGACCGGCTCACGCGTGGGTTGACCTCGATCACGTAGTAGGTCGAGCTGTTGGGATCCAGCGCGAACTGCACATTGCACCCGCCCTCGATCCCGAGCGCCCGGATGATGCGGATCGCCGACGAGCGCAGCATCTGGTGATCTCGATCGGAAAGCGTTTGTGCCGGCGCGACCACTATGGAGTCCCCGGTGTGGACGCCCATCGGGTCGATGTTCTCCATGTTGCAGACCGTGATGCAGGTGTCGGCCGCATCGCGCATCACCTCGTACTCGATCTCCTTCCAGCCCCACAGGGAGCGCTCGATGAGCACCTGGTGGATCGGCGACGCGGCGAGCCCGCGCTGCGCGATCGTTTTCAAATCCGCCTCGTTGGTGACAAAACCGCCACCGGTTCCGCCCAGTGTGTAGGCGGGCCTGATGACCACCGGCAGGCCGATCTCGGAGACGAACGTGATCACCTCGTCGATCGACCCGCAGACGCGCGACAGCGGTACTGGTTCTCCGATCGTCTCGAGCATGTCTTTGAAGGCCTGGCGATCCTCGGCTTTGCGGATGGTCTCGATGCCTGCGCCGAGAAGGCGCACGTGATGGCGGTCGAGCACACCGGCGTTGGCGAGCTCGGTCGCGAGGTTGAGGCCTGTCTGGCCACCAAGTGTGGGCAGCAGCGCGTCTGGCTTTTCGCGAGCGATCACGCGCTCCACCGATTCCACTGTCAGGGGCTCGAGGTACACGCGGTCGGCCACCTCTTCGTCGGTCATGATCGTCGCCGGGTTGGAGTTGACGAGGACGGTCGTGATGCCTTCTTCGCGCAGCGCCTTGCACGCCTGCGTGCCGGCGTAGTCGAACTCCGCGGCCTGGCCGATCACGATCGGTCCCGAGCCAAGGATGAGGACCTTCTTCGGCCGCTCCGGCTGCACAGCTCCGCCCACCGCCTTCAACAGCGGCCGCCGTTCGCGCACCATCTCCAGGAATCGGTCATAGAGGTGCTGGTTGTCCTGCGGCCCCGGACAGCCCTCGGGGTGGTACTGGACGCTGAACGCGGGCAGCGTGCGGTGGCCGAGGCCTTCGACCGAGCCGTCGTTCAGGTTGCGCTGCGATACGAAAAAGTCGCCCGGGGGAAGCGAGGCCGCGTCGACCTGGAACTCGTGGTTCTGGCTCGTGATGTGCACCCGGCCGGTTTCCAGGTCTTTGACCGGGTGGTTGGCGCCGTGATGGCCGAAAGGCAGGCGCGAGGTGGTGGCGCCGGCGGCGCGGCCAATGATCTGGTGGCCGAGGCAGATCCCGAACAGGGGAATCCGCCCGAGCGCCTGGCGTGCAAGCTCGACCGGTCCTTCGAGCACCGCGGGGTCGCCAGGCCCGTTGGCCAGCACAAGCCCGTCCACGCCCGCGGCGGCCACATCCGACCAGGTCGCTGTGTGTGGAAGCACGATCACGCGACATCCGCGCTCGCGCAGCGAGCGAAGGATGTTCAGCTTCACTCCGTAGTCGACGACCGCGATCGCGAGGCCGGTCCCATCCGCTTTGTGGCCCTGGCGTAGCTCGGGTGGAAGGGGATCGAGCCATTCCTCAGTCGCCGTCCTCGATGTTTCGGCCACAAGGTCTTGCTCCGACAGCGGCGTCACTCGACGTGCCACGGCCGCGAGCTCGTCGAGCCTCTTCGCATCGGGAACAGACGCCTCGTGGACGAGTACCGCACGGAGCGCGCCGTGCTTGCGGATGTGCCGAGTCAGGGCGCGGGTGTCGATGTCGGTGATCGCCGGCACTCGCCAGCGCTTCAAGTACTCGTCGAGCGAGGCTTCACTCGAGTGATGGCTCGGCTGCGGGCATGCCCAGCGCACGATCAGCGCGCGCGCCCACGGCCGCGACGATTCCGCGTCGGCGTCACGCACCCCGTAATTTCCCTGCAGCGGGTAGGTCATGCATACCATCTGCCCGGCGTAAGAGGGATCGGTGAGCACCTCCTGGTAGCCGGTCATGGCCGTGTTGAAGACCACCTCACCCTCGCCGAGACCGTCGAAGCCAAGCGCCGCGCCCGCGAATGCGCGGCCGTCTTCGAGCACGAGCGCGGCGTGGGGATTCTTAGATGGCAACGATCACCGCCTGGTCGATGCCGTCCTCCTCGGCGACGAGAACCTCGATCCGCTCGGTGTCCGACGTGGGTACGTTTTTACCGACGTAGTCGGGACGGATGGGCAGCTCGCGATGTCCTCGGTCGACCAGCACGGCCAGCTGGATCGCCCTCGGCCGTCCGAAGTCCATGAGCGCATCCATCGCCGCGCGTGCGGTCCGGCCGTGGTGGATGACATCGTCGACGAGCACGACCACCTTGCCATCGATGTCGGGCACGTCGGACTGGCCACTGTGCGCAGGCACGCGCAGATGCCGATCGTCGCGGTGCTTGCTGATGTCGAGGGCGCCGACGACGACCGGCGCCCGTTCGAGCTGCATGAGGCTGTCCGCCAAACGACGCGCGAGATGGTCTCCTTTGGCCATCACGCCGACCAGCACGAGGTCGCCGGCGCCGCGGTTGCGCTCGAGGATTTCGTGCGCGATGCGCGAAAGCGAACGCCGGATCTGCTCGGCGTCCATCACCGTTGCTTTGAGCCGGCCTTGGTGTATTGCGCTCATGCCAGCAGCTTGTCGAGGAGCGCCATGCGGATGTACAGACCGTTGCGGGCCTGACGGAAGTACGCCGCGCGAGGGTCGGCGTCGACCTCGGGCGCGATCTCATCGACCCTTGGCAGGGGGTGCATCACGATCGCCTCCTTGCGCATGCGTGAAAGCGTCGAGGCGTCGATTCGATAGACGCCCTTGACGGCGAGGTAGGAGGCCTCGTCGCCGAACCTCTCCTTCTGGATGCGCGTTTGATAGATGACGTCGACCTGCGGCAGCACCGCATCCAGGTCCTCGGTCTCGACCCAGCGGACATGGTGCTCGTCCAGGTGCTCCTTGATGTCGTCGCGCATGGCCACTTGCGGCGGCGCGACAAAGCAGATGCGGATGTCGCGGAACTTGCTCAGCAGGTAGGTCAGCGACCGGACCGTGCGGCCGTTGGCGAGGTCTCCGACCATGGCGATGCGGATGCCGTCGATGTGGCCGAGCTCGTCGCGGATGGTGTACAGGTCGAGCAGCGCCTGCGTGGGGTGCTGGCCTGGCCCGTCGCCGGCGTTGATGACCGGGACCGTGCTCACCGCCGCTGCGCGCCTGGCTGCGCCTTCTTCGTTGTGCCGCAGGACGATCACGTCCGCGTAACCGCTAACGATGCGGATCGAATCTTCGAGCGTCTCGCCCTTGGCCGCGGACGAAAACTCGCGCGCGTTGTCGGTGCCCATCGTGTCGCCGCCCAGCCGGAGCATGGCGGCCTCGAACGAGAGTCGCGTGCGCGTCGATGGCTCATAGAAAAGCGCAGCCATCACGCGGCCATTGAGCCGCCCAGAGAACTTGTGCGGCTCGCTCTTGATGTCGTCGGCTCTAGCCAGGAGCTCTTCGAGGAGAGGCCTCGAGAACTGCTGGCTCTCGATCACGTGCTGAAGGCGACTTCCGATCGCCATAAAAAATCCTCCTTCCCGACCTCTCTTGGATCGGACTTAAAGGAACCCCGGCGCATCGCGCCGTTCGACGAAGTTTATCAGCTACCGTTGAGGACGTGAACAAAAGGCCCGGACACGTCGTGGTGACGACCGAGGTCGGCTTCTGCTCGTTCTGCGGCCGCCCGCGCACCCTGCGCCACGAGGCACACCAGCTCGGCACGCTCGTCCGCACGCTCGTCACCTGCGAGACGTGTCACCGGACGCTGTCGAGCACCATCGGAATCGCTTCCGCCGAAACGGCCGAGCCGGCCGAGGCCGCCGCGGTTCAGCCTGTCGCGGAGGAAGCGGAGACCGCGCCAACGCCAAAAACCCTCGCCAAGCGCAAGCCGGCGGCCGCAAAGGCAGCCGCCCCCAAGAGCCGAGCAACTAAAAAACCCAAGTGACCGAGGCGGCGGTTGCGGTCGAGCGCCTCGAGAAGACGCTCGGAAAGAACAAGGTGCTGCGGGGCATCTCGTTCGCAGCCCAGCCCGGCGAGATCTTCGGACTGCTGGGTCCGAACGGCGCCGGCAAGACGACCACGCTGAGGATCATCAGCACGCTGCTATCACCGGAAAGCGGAACGGTCGAGGTGATGGGATTCGACACCCGGAAGGCACCCGAAGAGGTCCGCCGACGGATCGGGGTCGTCACGGCCGACATCGGCGTGTATCCACGACTGTCGGCGCGCGAGAACATCGTCTATTTCGCGCGCCTGAGCGAGGTGCGGGAGACGGACGTGGGGCGCCGAGTCGATGCGGTCATCCAGCGCCTCGACATCGGTTCGTTTGCCGACCAGCGCGCCGAGAGCTTGTCATCGGGGCAAAAGCAGAAAGTTGCGATCGCACGCGCGATCGTGCACGACCCGCAGGTGCTCATGTTCGATGAGCCGACCTCCAACCTCGACGTGCTCGCATCGAGAGAGGTGCGCGAGTTCATGGTCGAGTCGAAGGGTCGGGGCAAATGCGTCATCTTCTCGACCCACGTCCTGCACGACGCCGAGCGCCTGTGCGACCGGATCACGATCCTCCACGAGGGTCGGGTGGTGGCAAGCGGGACGACCGCCGAGGTTAGAGGCGCCGAGCCTGAGCTGGAAGATGCATTTCTCGACCTCGTGGGTGCGAAGTAGTGCCCGCGGCCTGGGTCGTCTACAGGAAGGAGCTGATCGAGATCCTGCGCGACCGCCGCACGCTGATGGCGATCGGGATCGCCGCGCTTGCGACGCCAGTCGTGTTGAGCGTGATCTCTCAGGTCGCATCCCGGACCGCGACCCAGACGTACACGATCGGCTACACCGGCGACATCCCGGTCGGGCTCGACGTGCTGTTCGAGGCGACGAGCCTGAGGCTCGCGCCTGTGGCCGACCCGGCGGCCGCCGCCAAACAGCAGGTGGACATCGGCGTTGATTTCCAGACGGGTGGCCAGATCGACGAGTACTACGACCCGAGCCGCCAGAGTGCACAGATCGCCTCGACTCGACTCGAGACGATCCTCGGCCAGTACGACGCGGCGCAGGCGGCGGTGGCGCTGAAGACCCGCGGCATCGACCCTGGCATCCTGACCCCGCTCCACCTGGTCGCACATCCGCTCAGCTCGCCTGTGCAGGCGGCATCCAACGCTTTCCTGAGCTTCTTCCTGCCCTACATCCTCATCACGATGATCATCACCGGCGGTTTTTCGGCCGCGCTCGACAGCACCGCCGGCGAGCGCGAGCGGAAAACGCTGGAGAGCCTGCTGCTGACGCCGGCGCCGAGAAGCCGCATCTTGCTCGGGAAGATCGCGGCGGTCACGAGCATCAGCCTGGTGGCGGCCGTCGCCGCGATCGTGTCGATGTTCGTGGCCCTCAGCCAGGTTGCCCTGCCGGGAGCGTCTGGGTCCAATCACATCACCCTTAATCCGGTGGCGATACCGGTGATGATCTGGGTCGCGCTGCTGATCGCCATCAGCTTCAGCTCGGTCACGCTGGCGCTGGGGACACTGGCGAAGTCGTTCCGCCAGGGCCAGGCCTATGTCACCCCGCTTTACTTCATCACCATCTTCCCCGCGTCGATCATCCTGTTCATCCCGGACTTCAACCCCAGCCTGTCCTACTACCTGATCCCGATCCTCAACGCGGTGCTCGTGCTGCGAGACGCGATCGTCCACAACGCGATCGACTGGGCGAACCTCGCTGTGACGACGATCAGCCTGGTCGCGACCGGGGCTCTTTCCTGGTACGCGGCGCTCCGCCTTTTCACCCGAGAGGCGCTACTTACCCGCTCGTAGTGAGAAACTGTGGTCAGGAGCCATTTGTGCAGCGCGACGATCGACCGCGAAGCCTGGATCGCAAGAGCATGGAAACGATCTTTGCTCCCCTGGACGACAACGAGCCGCTGCCGCGCGAGCTGATACAGGAGGCGCGGCGCTACCGGGGACTCGGCCGGCGCGAGCTCGCCGGGGCACTGTGGCTGCCGGCTTTCGCGCTTGTGCTTGTCCTCGCCGGATGGATGAACGTGAACGGGCCGATCGTGCTTGGAGCCCTGGCACTCCTGCTCGCCGGCTTTGTCCTATTCGCCGTTTCCGGCGGGCGCAAGTCACCGCTGAAATAGCCACCAGGCGCAAGGGGTAATAATTCGCGCATGACTCAAGCCGTAATCGCTGCTCTGGGCCGCTCCGCGATTGGAAGGGCACGCAAGGGCTCGCTGGTGGATGTCAGGCCAGACGACCTTGCCGCCTATGTCGTCACCAAGGTGCTCGACCGGCTTCCGCAGCTCGAGCGGTCAGAGATCGAAGACCTCATCTGCGGCTGTGGGCTGCCGGGCGGCGAGCAAGGACACAACATCGGCCGGGTCGTTTCGATACTGAGCCGGCTCGACGCTCCTGGCGTCACCGTCAATCGATACTGCTCGTCATCGCTCATGACCACGCGAATGGCGGCGCATGCGATCGAAGCGGGCGAGGGCGATGTCTTCCTTTCCGTCGGCGTCGAGTGCGTCTCGAGGTATGGCAGCGGCTATCCCGACGCTCCCGACACCTTCAACCCGCGGCTCGTGCCCGGGAACGCCGAGGAGTATCCCGACATTTACATTGCGATGGGCCAGACGGCCGAGAACGTGGCGCGGCGCGAGAAGATCAGCCGCGAGGAACAGGACCGCTACGCAGTGAAGAGCCAGAACGCCGCCGTGAAGGCGCGCGACGATGGCTTCTTCGACCGCGAGATCATCCCGGTGCCGCTGCCCAACGGCCAGATGTTCACGAAGGACGACGGCCCTCGGCCGGGCACGACCGTCGAAGTGCTGGCGACCCTCAAGCCCGCGTTCCGCGAAGACGGTACGGTCACCGCCGGCAACTCATGCCCGCTAAACGACGGTGCCGCGGCGGTGGTGGTCATGTCCGAGCGCAGGGCCAAGGAGCTAGGCATTCAGCCGCTGGCGCGCGTGGTCTCGACGGGATTGACCGCGCTCGAGCCCGAGTTCATGGGCCTGGGGCCGATCGAAGCGTCGAAGCAAGCCCTCAAGCGCGCGAAGATGACCATCGACGACATCGACATCGTCGAGATCAACGAAGCCTTCGCCGCGCAGGTGATCCCATCGGCGCGCGGAATCGGGGTCGATCCTTTCAGCGACAAGCTCAACCCGCATGGCGGGGCGATCGCTCTCGGCCACCCGTTCGGGATGACCGGCGCGCGCATTCTGTGCACGCTCCTGAACGGCCTGCGCGAGAAGGACAAGGCCTACGGCCTGGAGACGATGTGCGTCGGTGGGGGACAAGGCATGGCCATGATCCTGGAGCGCTTGAACTAAGGCACCGCGATCCAGCGCTGCTGGTCGTCAGTCGTCAGCGCGTCGCCGAGCTGGATGCGGTAGCGGCCGGGCCCCGGTATGAAGACGTTGATCTCGCCTGTGGCCGGCTTCGTGAATGTGGTTCCAAAGTCCTCGAGCTGCACCGGGTGGCCGGAGGTGTCGAACACCTGCGGCCAGAAGTACTCGCGCTCCAGCACCATCTCTTCGTCGTGGTTCGTTGCGCGAAACCTGGTAATCGTGTCGAGGATTGGTCCGTCGACCGTCCACTTGATGACCAACGTGGTCGCGCTCGACCGAATCGACGTGAACGTGTAGCTGGCCTGCGGCGTGCGCACCGGTGCCGGGAGCGGGAGAGTGTGCCCAGGTGAGGCGACCAGCGTCGCGTGCAGTGTCCAATCGCCTTGGACTTCACCGATGCTACGGAGCCAGAGCGCTTCGATGCTGGTCACGTGCAGGGTGAGGCGCGCGCCGACGCTCGAGGCGGGCCAGACCAGCGGATTGAAGGGTAGGTCGGTCGATCCACCGACTCCGTCTGGCACGTACGAATGACCGAACTGGTCCGTGAGAGTGAGATTACCCATGCCATAGTCGCCTGGATTCATCCCGAATCGTTTTGGATCTCCCACCAGGCCCTTGCCGTCGATCGAGATGAACAGCACGGTGCGGAGGCCGTCGGCGTAACCGGCCACAAGGCGTAGGGTGTGGCCCCGTGAGCTCGCGGAGTCGTTGAACGAGGTCACGTCACCCGCTCTGAGCCCAACCGCGGCCAGGATCTTGCTCGAGGGCCCACCGATGCCCGGGGCATCAGCAATTGCGCGGTTGTAGGTCGGTGCATAGTAAGCGGCGACCAGGTTCAACAGGATGACAATCGCCACAGTCATCGCGACCGCTCCCAGGCGCACCATCGGGCGCCGCGTGAAATGCACCGCCCTCACAGACGTGCCTGCAACCCTCAGCGCCATCAGGTGCGCGATCGCCCGCGCATCTTCAGCGTCGACGACCAGCGTTTCTTGAAGGTTGCTGAGCCGCTCGTCGATCTCCTCCAGCGAGGCAGCCTGACTCATCGAGATTCCTCCTTCAACCGAGACGTGAGGCGTGCGCGCAGAGCGTCACGCCCCCGAAGCAACACCTGCTTCGCCGCCGTTTCGCTGCAGTGCAGGACCCGGGCGACGTCCGCGACCGACAGGTCATCGCAGTAGCGCAGCCAGAGCGCCGCACGTTGCCGCGTGGGGAGCTGTCGCAGAGCAAGAAGAAGCTCCGGGTCCATCGGCGACGTGAACGTGTCCGCGGCTGGCGCGTCCCAGCTTGCGGGCAGTGGGAACCACAAAGCACTTGGCCGACGGCACAGGCGGTAGACGATGGCGAGGAACCAGGGTCGGAAGTCACCTGACCTCGTGGAGCGGTATCGCCAGCCGCGCAGCGCCGCCTCCTGCACGATGTCCATCGATTCCTCGGTGGTACGTCCGAGTTGGCGGGCCAGCAAGAACGCCGAGCGGTTGACCAGCCGAAAGGACGATTCGAAGTCGCGAGTGTCGTCGGACACCGTCGCGATCTCGGTCGATGCGGATCGGGCAATCACCCGGATGGCTCCCATCGCCTGTTAGACCGGAATCGCGCCCGGAAGGTAACGCTCCGAGCGGTCGGGTGCCCCCTTAAAGCTTCGCGGGCTCCGGGACGGCCTGGGCCAGGCTTTCGAGGACCCTGCGTAGCAGCTTCTTGAGCGTCGCCCGCTCCTCCGGGTTGAAGTCAGCAAGGATCGCGTCTTCCAGGGATTCGCGCGCCTTCTCGGCCCGTTCGACCGCCACCCGGCCAGATGCGGTGAGCTCAACCAGGTGACGCCGGCGGTCGTGCGGGTCGCGGCGCCGCACCGATAGTCCGGCTGCCTCCAGCTCGTTGAGCAGCAGCACCACGCTGTTGGCGTCGATCAGGAGGGCTGTTTCCAGCTCCTGCTGGGAGACGCCGCCGTTGCCGTGGTCCCGAACGTAGCCCAGAAGAAAGAACTGCTTCAACCGCATGCCCAGCAGCTCCTCTGTGGTGCGCCGGTGCAAAGCCTTGGAAATCTGGGTGATCACCGCGATCAGCCCCGTATTCGAACCGCTCTCCATCTTGACCACTCCTGATCCTACCACTAGATGAGAATCATTCCCACTCTCCAGATAATCCATGCAATAAGTACGGTAATGATCCTGTTATAGTGATCGTCACGTCAGTTGGTTCGTCTGTGGAGGCGTTATGAAAATTCATTCTTCGGTACTCAGACCCGATCCCCGGCGGTGGCTGGCCTTGATCGTCGTTTGTTTCGGGCAGCTCATGATCGTCCTTGACTCGACGATCGTGAACGTCGCGCTGCCTTCGATCCAGCGCGACCTGCACTTCAGCCAGGCCGACCTCACCTGGGTCGTCAATGCCTACCTGATCACCTACGGGAGCCTGCTGCTCCTTGCGGGTCGCGCGGGCGACCTCATCGGCAGGAAGAGGGTCTTCCTGGCCGGGGTGGTGGTCTTCACGGTGGCATCTGTCCTGAGCGGGTTCGCCCAGACCCCGACGGAGCTGGTGATAGCCCGCTTCGTGCAGGGCGCAGGCGGGGCGCTCTCGGCCGGGGTCATCCTCGCCCTCATCGTCACCGGCTTCCCCAAGCCCGTTGAGCGGGCGCAGGCGATGAGCATCTTCACCTTCGTCATCGCCGGCGGGGGCTCCCTCGGCCTGCTCGCGGGTGGGCTGCTGACGGAGTCGATCAACTGGCACTGGATCTTCTTCATCAACCTTCCCATCGGGTTGGCGACCTTTGTCGCCGGAGTCCGGCTGATCGATGAGACCGACGGCATCGGCATCGGCCGGGGAGTCGACGTGACCGGCTCCATCCTGGTCACCGCGGCGATGGTGCTTGGCGTCTACGCGATCGTCACCGCCGCCACCTTCGGGTGGACCTCACCGCACACCCTCGGGTTTGGCGGCGCGGCGGCAGGCCTCCTGGTCTCATTCCTCGTGTTCGAATCGCGGCTCGAGAACCCGATCCTGCCGTTGCGCATCCTGCGGCTGCGGAGCCTCACGGGCGCCAGCGCGGTGCGCGCGATGCTGGCCACCGGGATGTTCACCACCTTCTTCCTGGGCGCGCTCTACCTGCAGCACGTCAGGGGTTACACCGCGCTGGGAACCGGCCTCGCGTTCCTGCCGTCGACGATCGCGCTCGGAGTGCTCTCGACCGGGATCACCGCTCGGTTGATGCGCACTTTCGGTCCGCGTGCGTTGCTGATCCCGGGCCTTGCGACCATCACCGTCGCTCTGGCCTTGATGGCGACTGCGGATTCCCACGCCGGCTACTTCCCGGGCATCTTCGGAAGCTATCTGCTGTTCGGGATCGGAGCCGGCATGTCGTTCATGCCCCTGATGACAATCATGATGGCCGAGGTCCCGATGGCCGACGCAGGCGTTGCCTCCGGCGTGGCCAATGTCTCCATGCAGGTTGGCGCCGCGCTCGGCCTAGCCGCGCTCGGCACGATCTCTGCGGACCACAGCCGGTCGCTGGCAGCGCAAGGCGCATCCGTCGTGAGCGCGCTCACCGGTGGCTACCAGCTGGGCTTTGCGATCGCTGCGGTTTGCGTCGCGACTGCATTGGTGCTGGTGGTCGTGGTGCTCCGGTCTCCCGTCCGAGCTCGCGTGCAGCGACCGATGACCAGTCCCGAGCCGGCGAACGAGGACGAATCCGAAGCGGCTTAATACCCGTGTGCAAGTTGAGGGCGCCGCGATTTCGCGGCGCCTTCATTTCTTCTGCTTGTAAAACTTGCAGGGCGGAGATTCCGCCGTGGTGTGGAAGTTCCAGTGCCGGCACCAGGCGAGGCCGTCGAACATGCGGCACGTGCCGCATGTCACCCTTGGGTGCTCGACCGTCGTCTTCTTCATGTGATGCTCAGCGCGCTCGCCTGAGAAGCCGGCCTTCACAGCGTTGTGCGTACGTCCCACAGCTCCGGGAAGAAGCGTTTGCCCAGAGTCGACCGCAAGTAGTCGGCCCCGCTGCTGCCGCCCGTCCCCGGCTTGCCGCCGATCTGCCGCTCGACCATAAGCACGTGTCTCGAGCGCCAGAGCGCGAACCTTTCATCATGGTCGAGCAGCGCCTCGCACAGATCGAAGAGGTCGGGGAAGCGTTCGCGATCCGTGTAGATGTCGCGTAGCGGCGGGGAGCCGCGGCGCCTGACCAGCATCCGGAACGCGTCGGCCAGCGACGGTTCCTCGAGGCGCCTGCGAAGGCGATTCAACTCGTCCGGCGTCGCCTCGAGGCGCGCCAGGTACGCCGGCTCCTTCAAGCCCGACAGGAACTCGATCTCGCGAAACTGCACCGACTGAAAGCCGCTCGCCGGTGCGAGCTGGGAGCGGAACGCGAGGAAGTCTTGCGGCGACATCGTCTCCAGGACCTCGATCTGCTCGACGAGCAGCTTCTCGATCACGCACACGCGGCTCAGAAGGTGGCGGGCGTAGAAGATGTCGTCGGCGTCGATGCGAGAGCGGGCGCCAACCAGCTCGTGCAGCACCACCTTGAACCACAGCTCGTACGCCTGGTGGGCGACTATGAACAGGAGCTCGTCATGCTCTTCGCTTAGGCCCGTCTGCAGCTGCAGAAGCTCGAGAAGCCTCAGGTACGAGCCGTAAGAGAGCCTGCGTCCTTCCTCGCCGAACTGCCTGCTCATCAGTGTTTGAAGTGGCGCTTGCCGGTGACGACCATCGCGATCCCCGCCGCGTCGGCCGCCGCGATCACCTCATCGTCTTTCATCGAGCCGCCCGGCTGTATCGCGGCGGTGATACCCGCACGAATTCCCTCTTCGAGTCCATCGGCAAATGGAAAGAATGCGTCCGACGCCATCACCGCGCCCCGAGCCCGCTCACCCGCTCGCCCGACGGCGATCTGCACCGCCTCCACGCGTGACATCTGCCCCGCGCCGACGCCGACCGCCGCGCAGTCCTTGAAGAGGACGATGGCGTTGGACTTCACGTGCTTCACCGCAGTCCAGGCCAGCCCCAGCTGCTCCCATTCCTGTTCGGTCGGCTGCCGTCGAGTGACCACGGTGGACGAGGCGCGATCAAAGCCCGCGCGGTCCCACTCCTGCACCAGGAAGCCGCCCGCGACCGTACGGACGTCGTAATCAAACAGGCCACGGTGGCCCTGGTGCGCAGCGAGAACGACCATTCCCTTGCGGCGCGCGAGCACCTCGATGGCCTCCTCCAAAACTGCGGGCGCGATGATCACGTGCGTGACGATCTGGACGATCAGCTCCGCGGTCGACCGATCCAGCGGCCTGTTGACGGCGACCACACCGCCAAAGGCTGAGACCCTGTCGCATTCGTACGCCATCCGGTAGGCCGTCGCAATGTCCTCGGCGACCGCCAGGCCGCATGGGTTCATGTGCTTGATGATGGCTGCGGCGGGCCGGTCGAAATCGTTGACCAGCGCGAGTGCGGCGGCAGCGTCCTGGATGTTGTTGAAGCCAAGCTCCTTGCCCTGCAGCTGCTTGGCGCCGCCGAGCCCGCCGGGTTCGGCACCGAAGCGGTAGAACGCCGCCTCCTGGTGCTCGTTCTCGCCGTACTTCAGCGACTGGGCGAGCTGGCCGGCGATCGACAGCTCGGACGGGAAGCCGTGGCCGCCCACGGCGCGCATGTAAGCGGCGATCCAGGAGTCGTAGGCCGCCGTGTGCGCGAAGGCCTCGGCCGCCAGCCGGCGCCGCATCGCGAGGTCGGGCCCACCTGCTTGAAGGGCGCCCAACACGTCCGTGTATCGTTCCGGCCTCACCACGACGATGACCGACTCGTGGTTCTTGGCCGCCCCTCGGATCATCGCCGGTCCACCGACATCAATCTGCTCGACCGCCTCCTCGAACGTCACCGAGGGCCGGCTCACGGTTTCCATGAAGGGGTAGAGGTTGCTGCACAGCAGGTCGATCGGTACGATCCCGAGCCCTTCGAGCGCTTCCATGTGCTCGGGCTTGTCGCGCCGCGCCAGCAAGGCCGCGTGAACGGCCGGATGGAGCGTTTTCACTCGGCCGTCCATCAGCTCCGGAAAGCCTGTCAGCTCAGTGACCGGGCGCGCATCGATCGCGCCATCGGTGATGGCCTTTAGCGTGTTGCCGGTCGCGTACAGCTCGAAGCCGAGGCGCTGAAGACCGCGCGCGAAGCCGGTCAGCCCGGACTTGTCACTGACCGATAGCAGGGCTCTCGGCAAGTCTCGCCTCCATCAACCGGATGGCCGCCGGAAGAATCCTGTACTCCGCCTCGTGGATCCGGCGGCGCAGAGTTTCCACCGTATCGTCCTTCAACACCGGCACGGACTCCTGGGCCAGGATCGGGCCGGCGTCGATGTCCTCGATGACGAGGTGCACGGTCGCGCCGGTTTTCGTCGCACCGCTCCGCAGCGCTTGCTCGACCGCGTCCATGCCGCCGCCGAACGCCGGCAGCAGGGATGGATGCACGTTGACGATCCGCCCTTGAAACGCATCGAGGAATGGCCTGCTGTGAATTCGGTCGTAACCCGCATCGACGACGAGCTCCACGCTGTGCGACCGAAAGAAGTCGCGCATTGCGGCGTCCCGCTGCTCCTCTGACGCGAACCGCTTGAGCGAGAGCTCGCCCAGCGGGATGTTGCACTCGCGGGCGAATGCAGCTCCGCCGCATGACGGACGGTTTGTGGCCACAGCGACGACCTCGAAACCGCTATCCACGAGGTTGCGGAGATTGGAGCCCTTCCCCGAGACGACGACCCCAATTTTCAACGGGGTCCCCGCAAAATCGCAGATTTTGTGGGGTGGAGTCTCAGGTGAGCACCACGCGTTCGCCGCCCTTGTGCTCGACCACCTCGCCAACCACCTGGGCGCTGCGGGGGACTTCGTCGGGATCGACTACGAGGATCATGCCGAGGCCCATGTTGAAGGTCCCAAACATCTCGTCGTCGGCGATGTGGCCGCGGGTGCGGATGAGCTCGAAGATCGGACAGATCTCCCATGAGCGACGACCCAATCGGGCGCCGAGGCCTTCGGGCAAGCAGCGGGGCAGGTTGCCGAGCACTCCGCCACCCGTGATGTGCGCCGCACCCTTCCACGCGATCGAACCGAGCTCCTGCAGGTATGAGCGGTGCGGTTCGAGCAGCTCTTCGCCGAGTGGCCGGCCAATCTCCGGAAAGATGCTGCTCAACGGCACGCCCTCGAACACCTTGCGCACGAGCGAGAAGCCATTCGTGTGGAGGCCGCTGGAGGGCAAGCCGATCAAAAGGTCTCCGGAGTGAATCTCCTTGGGGTCTCGCACGAGGCCGGGCGGAACGGTGCCGACGATGAAGCCCGCCAGGTCGTAGTCCCCCAGCGCGTACACGCCTGGCATCTCTGCCGTCTCGCCACCGAGCAGAGCGCAGCCGGCCTCGCGGCATGCTGTGGTGATGCCTTCGATCACTTGCGTGAACACATCCGGGTCGAGCTTGCCCGTGGCGAAATAGTCCAGGAAGAAGATCGGGCTCGCGCCGGCGGTTGCGATGTCGTTCACGCAGTGGTTGACGATGTCGACGCCGATGCCGCGATGCGAGTTCGCCGCGATCGCCACTTTGATCTTGGTGCCCACGCCATCGGCGCTGGCCGCGAGATGGCCACCGCCGGGGAGCGCATACAGACCCGCGAACGGCCCTACGCCGCGGGCCACCTCTTCGCCGTGCGTGGCGGCGATCAGCGGCTTGACCCGCTCCAGCACCCGCTCATACGCCTCGATGTCGACGCCGGCGGCGGCGTACGACAGCCCTTCGCCGGCCATCAGCCCTTGCTATCGAGTAGGACGGGATCGGGAATCAGCTGTGGCTCGAACTGCATCTTGTCCATCTCGAGCTGCTGCGGCACCGGCACGGGGTACGACCCGTCGAAGCAGGCGCGGCAGAACTGCTGTGCGGTGCCCCGGCCGATGGCCCTCATCAAGCCTGGAATGGAGAGGTAAGCGAGGCTGTCGGCGCCGATGTGCGTGCGGACCTCCTCCACAGTGCGGCCCGCCGCGATCAGCTCCTTGGTCGAACCGATGTCGACGCCCATGAAGCATGGGAAACGCATCGGCGGGCTGGAGATGCGCATGTGGATCTCACTCGCGCCCGCGGCGCGCAGGCGTTCGATGATCCGGCGCGACGTCGTGCCGCGCACGATGGAATCGTCGACGGCGATCACGCGCTTGCCCTTGATCGATCGCGGCAGGGCGTTGAGCTTCAACATCACTCCCGCTTCGCGCAAGGACTGGTCCGGCTGGATGAACGTGCGATTGATGTACCGGCTCTTCATCAGCGCCTCGCGAAATGGGATCTCAGAAGCCTCGGCATAACCGATGGCGGCGGGCGTGCCCGAGTCCGGGAAGGCGACCACCATGTCTGCTTCGACGGGCGCTTCCTTGGCGAGCTCGTTGCCCATCCGGATGCGCGCCTCCTCGAGCTCGCAGTTCTTGAGGATGGAGTCGGGGCGGGCGAAGTAGATGAACTCGAACACGCACATCGCGTGCTTGTTCGAGGTCTGGAACGTGAGGTTGTGGACGCCGTGCTCGTCCATGACCACCATCTCGCCTGGCTGCACCTCGCGCACGAAGGTGGCTTTGACCGTGTCGAGCGCGCACGTTTCCGACGCCACCACGTGGGCGGGCTGGCCCGGCAGTGGGATGAAGCCGATGCAGAGCGGTCGGAAACCGTAAGGGTCGCGCAGCGCGATGAGCTGCGTCGGCGTGATGATCCCGCAGGAGTAGGCGCCGACGACCCGCGCGAACGTCTTTCGGATCACCTCTTCCCACGTGCGGCCGTGGGTGTGCTCAATCAGCCGCGCCATGACCTCGGTGTCGAGCGCCGAATCGAACGTCGCGCCCTGCTCCTCGAGCTGCTTGCGCAGCGAGTCCGCGTTCAGCAGGTTGCCGTTGTGGGCGATGGCGCCGGGGCCGAGCTGAGGGTGATGGAAGGGCAGCGGGTGTGCATTCTCCGCACGGCTGGAGCCGGTGGTCGAGTAACGGGTGTGGCCCAGCGCGAGGATGGAGCCTTCACCCATGTCCTTCACGATCGCGGGTGAGAACACCTGCGCCACCAGGCCCATGTCGCGATGCACCCGCACCGACGTGCCATCAGACACGGCGATGCCGGCGGACTCCTGGCCGCGATGCTGCAGCGCGAACATCCCGAAGTAGGTGATGTTCGCGACGTCCACCCCGCGCGCCGCGTAGATTCCAAAGACCCCGCACATTTAGTGGAGTAGGCCCCCTTCCCACGCCTGACGCATTTCCTCGAGCGAGACACGGAACTGGCCCTCGAACTCGATGGTCTGGCCGCCGGCCATGCCGAGGAGCGAGATCTCGACGTGGTGGCGCCGAGCCAGCGTCTGGAGCTCCGGCGTGGCGCGTGACGGCGCGCTCACGATGAAGCGTCCAGGGGTCTCGCCGAAGAACGCCGCATCGAGACGCAGCGGAGCTTCCGGTCGCAGCGCCGGGCACCGGACGCCCATGCCTCCGAGCAAGCAGCACTCCGCAAGCCCGACGAGCATCCCGCCATCGGCGCAATCGTGCGCGGAGCGCAGCAGGCCCGATCGTGCAGCCGCCAGGATCAAGCGGTTGACAGCGGTTTCACGCGCGAAGTCGATCGCGGGCGGACGCCCGGCAACCGTGCCGTGCTCGACCTTCAGGTACTCGCTGCCGCCGAGGTCGTTGTGGCTCGATCCCACCAGCAGCACGAAGTCCCCTTCGTTCTTGAGTCCAGCCTCCAGGCGCCGCCGGTAGTCGTCGATGACGCCGATCATCCCGACCACCGGAGTGGGGTGAATTGGAGAGCTGCCCTCCGAGTCGTTATAGAGGCTCACGTTGCCGCTGACGATCGGCACCTCCAGCGCCCGGCAAGCGTGCGCGAGGCCGGCGATCGTCTCCTCTAGCTCCCAGTACACCTCGGGCCGGTCGGGGTTGGCGAGGTTGAGGCAATCGGTGACCGCGAGCGGGCGCGCCCCGGTCGCGACGATGTTGCGGGCCGCTTCCGCGACCGCGTGCTGAGCGCCGAGGTTGGGATCGAGATGGCAGTAGCGCGCGTTGCAGTCCGTGGTCATCGCCAGACCAAGGCGCGTGCCCTTGACGCGCAGCAGCGCGGCGTCGCCGCCTGGCGGGACCACGGTGGAGTCGCCGACCATGTGGTCGTAGCGCCGGAAGATCGGGCGCCGGCTGCACAGGTTGGGGCTCGCCAGCAGACGCAGCAACGAATGGCCCGCGTCGACGAGCGGCGGAAGCGAGTCGAGATGCAGCGAGGGCGGTGGCTCCGGCGACATGCTTGCGAGACGGCGCAGCGGAGCGCCATCGGTGAGCAGGTCGATGGGCAGCCGCGCCACCACCTCGGTCTGGTCGAAGACGGTCAGATGTCCGTCATCGGTCACGTCGCCGATGACCGCCGAGGTGAGATCCCAGGTCTGAAAGATGCGCTCGACCTCTGCCTCGCGGCCGCGCTCGACGACTACGAGCATCCGCTCCTGAGACTCCGACAGCATCACGTCGTAAGGCGTCATTCCTCGCTCCCGCCGCGGGACGAGCGAGATGTCGATGCGCGCGCCTGCTCCGGGCACGCGGCCCGCGCACTCCGCGACTGACGACGTCAGGCCGGCCGCGCCAAGATCCTGTACCGCGACGACCGCGTCAGTGTGGGCGAGGTCCATGCACGCTTCCAGCAGGCATTTCTCGAGGAATGGGTTGCCGACCTGCACCGCCGGACGCCGCTCGGAGCTGGACTCATCGAGCTCAACCGATGCGAATGAGGCGCCGTGAATGCCATCACGCCCGGTGTCAGCTCCGACGAGCATGAGGCTGTTGCCTGTCCCCTCCGCCCGCGCCCGCATCAGCCGGTCGACGCGCACCAGCCCGACGCACATGGCGTTGACGAGTGGGTTCTGCGCGTAGCAATCGTCGAAATACACCTCGCCGCCGACCGTGGGTATGCCGATGCAGTTGCCGTAACCGCCGATGCCCGCCACGACCCCCTCGAAGTGATGCCGCGAGCCCGGCAGAGGGCCGAAGCGCAGCGAGTCGAGCAACGCGATCGGCCGCGCACCCATCGCGATCACATCGCGGATGATGCCGCCCACGCCCGTCGCCGCTCCCTGATACGGCTCGATGGCGGAGGGATGGTTGTGAGACTCGATCTTGAACACCGCGGCCCAGCCTTCACCGATCTCGACGGCGCCGGCATTCTCGCCCGGACCCTGCAGCACCGCATCTCCGGTCGAGGGCAACCGCCGGAGCAACGCCTTCGACGATTTATACGAGCAGTGCTCCGACCACAGCACTCCGAGCATGCCGAGCTCGACGGCATTCGGCGGACGCTTCAGCTTCTCGACGATGGCACGGTATTCCTCGGGCGTGAGGGCCACCTCCCTGAGCCGGCCGGAGTCAACCGTGTCCAGGCTCAAGAGACCAGGACCTTCAACGCAGTGCCAGCGACGGAGCGGAACAGCTTGAGTCCGTCAGCGCCGCCAAGCTCCGCTTCCGCGCATCGCTCCGGGTGGGGCATCATGCCGAGCACGTTGCCCCGCTTGTTGATGATGCCCGCGATGTTGTGCAACGAGCCGTTTGGGTTGGCGCTCGGCACGACGCGTCCACCCGCATCGCAGTAACGAAAAACCACCTGGCCGTTCTGCTCGAGTCGCGACAGCACGGCCGGTTCGGCGAAGAAGCTGCCCTCACCGTGCCCGATCGGCACGCGAATGACCTCGCGTTCCGCGCACCTGGAGGTGAAGGGGATGTCTGTTCGCTCGACCACCAGGTTTGTCCATTCGCAGCGGTACTCGAGCGATGCATTGCGGATCAATGCCCCGGGCAGGAGCTCGGCCTCGCAAAGAATCTGGAAGCCGTTGCAGATGCCCCATACGAGTCCGCCCCGATCCGCGAACTCTCCGATCTGCTCCATGACCGGGGCAAATCGTGCGATCGCTCCGGTGCGGAGATAGTCGCCGTAAGCAAAACCGCCCGGCAGGATGACACAGTCGCAGCCTTTGAGGTCGGCGTCCTTGTGCCACAGGTACTGGAGCTGAGCGCCGACGACCTGGTCGATGACCCAACCGCAGTCGCGATCCGACCACGTGCCCGGAAAGACGACGACCCCGAACTTCACAGATGACTGTGCCTCTCGTGGTCGACCTCAAAATGGAAGTCTTCGATCACGTGATTGGCCAGCAGCTGGCGGCACATCGCTTCGACGCGCTCACGCGCCTCGTGCATCGTTTCCGCCTCGAGGCTCACCTCGATGTACTTGCCGATGCGCACGTCTTCGACTTCGCGGAACCCGAGCGTCATCAATCCCTGCTTGACGGTGAGTCCCTGGGGGTCGTTGACAACGGGCTTGGGCGTGACGATGACCCGAGCGGTGGCCCTCACTACTCGTTGCGCGCCTTGGGTGGGAACAGGGGCTTGCCGACAAGTCGATGGTAGGCGGTGAGGTACCGCTCGCGCGTTTGCGCAACGATGTCGTCTGGCAGGCGCGGCGGATCCGACTCCTTGTCCCAGCCCGACCGCGTGAGCCAATCGCGCACGAACTGCTTGTCGTACGACTGCGGCGACATGCCGATCTGATAGGTCGCCGCCTCCCAGTACCGCGAGCTGTCCGGTGTCAGCGCTTCGTCGATGAGCACGAGGTCATCGTCGATGAGGCCGAACTCGAACTTCGTGTCGGCGAGGATCAGCCCGCGCCGCTCGGCAAGCGTAGATGCGAATTTGTAGAGCTCCAGGCTCGCGTCGCGAAGCTTTTTCGCGAGCTCGTCGCCGACCTCTTTCTTGAGCTGGTCGAAGGTGATGTTCTCGTCGTGGCCGCTCTCGGCTTTAGTCGCCGGCGAGAAGGTCGGGTATGCAAGCCGCTCGCTTTCGCGAAGACCGGGCGGCATCTCCTCGCCGGCCAAAGTGTGCGAGTCCTGGTATTCCTTCCACGCGCTGCCGGCCAGGTAGCCGCGCACGACGCACTCGAAGTCGATCCGTTTCGCTTTGCGCACGATCATGAATCGGCCGGCGAGGTCGCCGCGCCGGTCCTGGAGCGCTGCCGGCAGGTCGGGCACCATGCCCGACACCAGGTGGTTCTCCTGAAACGAATGCGTCTGGGAAAACCAGTAGATGGAGAGCTGCGTCAGGACCTTGCCTCGGTCCGGGATACCGTTCGGTAGTACGTGGTCGAAGGCGGAGATGCGGTCCGTCGCCACCATCAGCAGGCGGTCCGCTCCCAGCTCGTACGTGTCGCGAACCTTGCCCCGCGAGAAGAGCTTGAGCGGAAGGTCGGTCTCGGTGACCGCCGGCCCAGCTATCAAGTGGTTTTGACTCCCAAACCCAGTCGATCGTAGGCGAGGTCGGTGTGCTCGAGACCCGCCCATGGGTCGAAGACCTCCTCGAGGTGAGGGCCGATCCGCTTCATCACGCCGTCATCCTTTTCGAGAAGCTCTCGAAAACCTGGACCATCGCCGTCGAGGGCTTGCATCGCCGCCTTCTGGACCACCGCGTATGCATCCTCGCGGGACATGCCGCTGTCGATCAAGGCCAGCAGCACCCGCTGAGAGAACACAACGCCGCCACCAAACTGAAGATTGCGAAGCATTTGCTTGGGCCGTACCTCGAGACCGCTCAGCACCGTTGTCATTTCGAGCGCCATGAAGTCGACGGCCGCACAGGCGTCGGGAAAGATGATGCGCTCGGCAGAGGAGTGGCTGATGTCTCGCTCGTGCCAGAGGCCGGTGTTCTCGAGGGCGGTGACGAGATGCCCGCGCACAACTCGTGCCAGGCCGCACACGCGCTCGGTCATCACAGGGTTGCGCTTGTGCGGCATCGCCGAGCTTCCTTTCTGCTCTTTGCCGAAGGGTTCGAACGCCTCCCCGACCTCGCTGCGCTGCAGGTGGCGGATCTCGATCGCGATCCGCTCCATGGCCCCGGCCGCGAGTGCCAGCGCAGACATGAAACTGGCATGGCGATCTCGCGCGACGACCTGGGTGGAGATCGGATCCGCCTTCAGGTCGAGCGCAGCGCAGACGTACACCTCCACCCGCGGGTCCACGGTCGCGTGGGTGCCCACCGCCCCGCTGATACGACCCACTGCGATCTCTTCGGTGGCCTGCGCCAACCTGGCCAGGGCTCGGTCGAGCTCGGCGACCCAACCTGCCACCTTGAAGCCGAACGTCGTCGGCTCGGCGACCACGCCATGCGTCCGGCCTGCCATCAACGTCTTCCGATGGCGCAGCGCGAGCTCGGCCGCCGCTTCCCGGACGCTGCCGAGGTCGCGGGCGATGATCCTCGAGGACTCCACCAGCTGCACCGCCATGGCCGTGTCGTTGAGGTCCTGGCTCGTCATGCCGAGGTGCACGTAGCGTGCCTCCGGCTGTCCGATCGACTCGTTGACCACGGTCAGAAATGCGATCACGTCGTGCCCGACCTTGGCTTCGACCTCGGCGACCCTGGCTGCGTCGAAGGTCGCCTTGCGTATCTTCGGCAGCGCCGATTCCGGGATCCTGCCGAGGTCGGCCCAGGCTTCACACGCCAGGATCTCGATACGAAGGAACAGCTCGAACCGGTGCTGGTCGGCCCAGACCGCCCGAATTGCAGGCGGAGAGTATCGCTCGATCAATAGAGGCGCCGGCTCCCAATGAACACTGGGGACAGCGCGATTATACCGGCCACCCAGGCTCCAGCAGATGTTGTGCATCGGCGAAAGATGCCCACAAGATGCTGTGGGATGCCAAAGGCATCGGAGGTAGATCGACGCGCCAACCGATAATCGACAGCTAAATGCCTCCAGTGCTGCCTTTTGCGCCCGCCGATGCCCTGTAACCAGTTCGAGCGACCCCCCGTTTGAACCGGCGCAGGCTGAAGGGCCAGTGAGCGACCCGCTCCGCGACGAAGAGCGCGAGCTCGTCGAACGCGCAAAGCGGGATCCCCGTCAATTCGGGGCGCTCTACGACCGGCACTTTCAGCAGATCTACAGGTTCGTGTATTCAAGAGTGAGGGAGCAAACCGCGGCAGAGGACGTCACTTCGGAGATCTTCATGAAGGCTCTGAAGGCAATGCCCCGATACCAGGACACGGGGCGACCTTTTGCTGCCTGGCTTTACCAGATCTCGGTCAATGCCATCGCCGACAGGTACCGCACCCTGCGCCCATCGTCCCCGCTCGAAGACTTCCACGACCTCTCGATCGCGGGCCCGCCGCTCGAGGAGCAGGCCGCGCATCGCGATGAGATCCGGCGGATCTGGGCGCTGGTCGAGGCTCTGCCCGTCCAGCAGAAGACCGCTCTCGTGCTCAAGTTCCAGGAAGACATGAAGATCGAGGACATCGCGATCGCCATGGGGAAGACCCCGGGCGCAGTGAAGCTCCTCATCCACCGCGGAGTCAGCCGTCTTCGCGGCGAGGCTGACAGCTTGAGGCCGTTGGAATGAGCATGCAGCACGACCCCGAGCTCGACGACGTCCTCCAGGACCAAGAGCTGATGCGCTTGGCGGAGCTGCTGCGCCAAGGCCGCATGTCCGATCCGCCGCTCGACGACGCCTTCCGCTCGGCGCTGCGGCGCCAGCTGATGAATCGCGCGTGGGGCATGGGCGGGGGCGGAACGCCCTGGTGGCAAAACATCTTCGGGCCCGCGACCCTGGCCTGGGCCGGAGCCGCGGCGGGCGTCGTCCTCATCGCCGCCGTCGTCATCTACAACGCGACCAACCCATCGACGGGAGGGTTCCAGGTCGACGTGACCAGTCCGATGGCCGGCCAGAGCGCCGTCCGGCTTCAGCAGCCGATCCTGGTCAAGTTCAATCAACCGATGGACCATCCGTCCACCCAGGCGGCGGTCCAGATCACGCCCGCGACGACAGTGGCCTACTCGTGGGATGCCAACACGCTCGCCGTCCTCCCGACCAGCAACGGCCTGGCGCCCAACACGCAGTACCAGGTAACGGTCGGGCCGGGGGCCAAGACCGCGTCGGGTCAGCTGCTCAGCGCGCCGAAGACGATCACGTTTGTGACGCAGCCCCCGCCGTCGCCGTCTCCATCGCCATCGCCGTCGCCGAGTCCGACGCCGCGCGGGGTCCTCACCGGGCTCCATCCGCTCGCCAACGTGCCGGGCGGCATCACGAACGTCGTCTGGTCGCCCGACTCGTCGACCGTCTATTTCATCGGCGGCAAAACCACGCTGGAGTCTGTCGCGGCGGCGGGCGGCAGCGTCACCGTGATGGTCCCGGATGGGGTCACGTCGGTCGCCATTTCCCCCGCCGGAGACCAGCTCGGGTACGTCCGCAACGGCAAGATAGAGATCCTGACGCTCGTCGGCCAAGCCACGACCTCAGAGATCGCACCCACGCCTGCGGCCGTCATCGTCGGATGGGCGAAGGGCGCCGTGGAGTGGACCGCTGCTGACGGCGTCTACACACAAGGCCCCGACGGCCCGGTCAAGCTGACCTCGCTCCCGACGATCGGCGCCGTCACCGCCATCTCCATTTCGCAGGACGGCTCGCACCTCGCCTACACGCAAGACCAGTCGCTGAAATTGATGGATGTCGCGACTGGAAACAGCGTCGGGCTCGGCGTGACGGGCACACAGTTCCTGGGCTGGTCGCCTGACGGCACCGGGGTCATGTACTCGGGCCCGCAGGCCGTCGTCACCTCAGACGTGTTCGGGAAGACGATCTCGACTCTGCCGACCGGCGAGCCGAGCTGGTCGAGCGTGGACGAGATCATCCTCGGCAGCGACAGTGACCTCTGGGAGGTCAGCCCCGACGGCACCGGCCTCACCAAGCTTGCCGAAGGCACACACCACAATCCCGTCTGGGCGCCGAACGGGACCGCCTTCACCTACTTCCAAGCCGGAGTTCTATACACCGCGTCCGCCCCCCTGCCGGCAACGAAGCCTTCGACGCTCGACGCAGCGGCGTCCGTTGTGAAGGCCTTCATGGACGCCCGCAAAGCAGGGCAGCTGGAGAAGGCCACGGCGCTCCTCGATGACAACGGCAGGAAGGTGTACGCGGGTTCCAATCCCGGGCTCAACCTGCTCGTCGGCGGCGACCCCAGCTTCTCCCGCTACTACCTGTTGACCCAGGAGATCACGGGAACACACCCCGACACGGCTCAGTTCGTCGTTCGGCTCGTGTTCTCCCACGACAAGATCGACGTCACCACCTACGAGGAGACTCTGACCCTCGTAAGGACACAAGGCAGCCAGCAGTTCCTGGTCGATCAGTCCACAATCGGTCCCACTCTGGCGCTGGGCAAAGGCGCCGAGGTGGTGAGCGTCGAAGTCTCGCCGGGCACCGTCACGGTCACCTTCGACAGCGACCTCAAGCCGTCAACCGTGTCCGGCGGCGTGATCATCCTCGACAGCAAGGGCAAGCAGATCGACGCCACGCCGGTCTACTCGAGCCGCACCGTTTCGTTCAACAACCTCGACCTCAAGCCGGGCAAGACGTACAAGCTGGTGGTCCTGTCGACGGTCCAGGACGTGGGTGGCAACAACGTCGCCACCGAGTACGACCTGACATTCGTCGGCCCTGACAACTCGAAGGCGGCCAAACAGCACGAGGGCCAGAGCCCATCTCCGACGCCGGAGCCGACACCGATCCCTACGCCGTCAGCGTCGCCCTCGAGCTAGAGCAGATTGAGCGCGCGCGCAGCGCGCACCAGGGCTGTGACCGAACCCGAGTGGGCGATGCCGCCGTCGAGCGCGGCGTGAAGCGCTTCGGCAAATGGCAGCCGCATCACCTCCATGTCCTGCTCGTAAGTTTCGGGATTGCGATCTGAGGTGGAAATGCCTTCAGCGAGGAACATGTGGGCGAGCCCGGTGAGGAAGGCGGCGCCATGAACGACGCCGAGTGACGTGTAGCGCGTGGCGATGAGCCCTGTTTCCTCGGCGAGCTCTCGGCGCGCGCATGTCATCGAGTCTTCCCCTGCGTCGACCGTACCGGCCGGCACCTCCCACGATGACTCGTCCCACGCATGCCGCCACTGGCGCACGAGCATGGTGTCGGCATTGTCGAAGTAGGGGACCACGAAAGCCGAGTCCGGATTGCTGACGACGGTATAGGTCGCTTCGGCCCCGTCAGGGAACCTGATCACGTCCTCCCTGATGACGAACGGGCCAGAGCGCCCGGCGACCGATGTGCGCACAACCTCGAAGGGCCGGCCCTGTGAAGGATGGGAGAGCTTGCTCAGGTTCTGTTCACGACCGCGGCCACGGCCGCGGCAGCCGCCGCGATGTGGCGAGGATCGGGACCGTAATCGAACGGCGAGACGTCCGCGGCGAGCTGCTTCGCCTTCTCGACCAGCTCGGGGTGATCGTCGATGAAACGCGTGCTCAAGTTGCCGGATCGAAAGTCCGCGTTGTCGAGGATGGCGCGGTGATAGCTGATCGTGGTCGCCGGACCGACCACGACGAACTCGCGCAGCGCGCGTCCTGCGCGGGCGATTGCCTCCGCGCGATCGGACCCATGAACGATGAGCTTGGCGATGAGCGAGTCGTAGTTCGGAGGGACGTCAGAGCCGGGTCCGAATCCAGAGTCGACGCGAACACCAGGTCCGGCGGGCGCGACCCAGCGCGCGATCCGCTTCGGGTTCGGCATGAACTTGCGAGCTGGATCTTCGGCATTGATGCGCATCTCGATCGCGTGTCCGGTCCACGACACCTCTTGCTGGCTGAAGCTGAGGGGCAAACCGGCAGCGACGCGGATCTGCTCCTTGACAAGGTCGATGCCGGTGACCGCCTCTGTGATCGGGTGCTCCACCTGAAGCCTGGCGTTGACCTCGAGGAAATAGAATTCGCCGTCGCTGAACATGAACTCCACGGTGCCGGCGTTGACGTAGCCCGCCGCCGTCGCTGCCCTGATCGCGGCCTCGCCCATGGCAAATCGGATCTCCGGCGTGATCGCCGGTGATGGAGTCTCTTCCATGATCTTTTGCTGGCGGCGCTGGATCGAGCACTCGCGCTCGCCAAGGTGCACGGCGCTGCCGTGGCTGTCGCAGATGACCTGGATCTCGATGTGCCTCGGTTTGGGCACATAGCGCTCGATGTAGATCGTCGGGTCGCCGAAGGCAGAGCGAGCTGCCTGCGCGCTGCTTTCGATCGCCGCGGCGAGCTCGTCCTCGGACTCGACCACCTTCATGCCGATGCCCCCACCCCCACCCGAAGGCTTGACCATCACCGGGAGGCCGATCTGCTTGGCCGCCGCGATGGCGGCCGCGACATCAGAGATGGCGCCGCTGCCAGGGGTGACCGGAACGCCGTTCTGGGCGGCAAGCTTTCGCGCTGCCAACTTCGATCCGAGCGCGCGCATGGCCGAGCCGGGAGGCCCGATGAACTTGATCCCGGCGGCGTCGCACGCGTCTGGGAAGGCGGCCTTTTCGGAGAGGAAGCCATAACCCGGGTGGATGGCTTCGGCGCCGCAATCGTGCGCAACCTTCACGATGCGATCGAGCTGCAGGTACGAATCGGATGGCGCCGCGCCGCCGATGTGATGCGCCTCGTCTGCATAGCGCACGTGAATTGCATTGCGATCCGCGTCCGAGTAAACAGCGGCCGTCGCGATGCCGAGCTCGCGACAAGCCCGCATCACACGAATCGCGATCTCGCCTCGATTGGCGACGAGGACCTTGGTGAAAAGCTTGCGCTTCATCCGACCGCGAGCAAAGGCTGTGACGGGCTCACGACCTCGCCCTCCTTGACGTAAACCTCGTGCACAGTGCCGGCCACCGTGGTGACGATGTCGTTCTGCATCTTCATCGCCTCCAGGACGGCGACAACATCTCCGAGCTTGACGGCGTCGCCCGGCTTGACCGGGATCTTGACGATCAGACCCTGCATCGGCGCGATCACGGTGCCCTCGCCGGTGCGAGGCGGCGCGGGATTGGCAGTGGCGACCGAGCCGGCAGCGGGAACGACAACCATTCCCGCGCCACTGACGCGCACCTTGAACACCTCGCCCTCGACTTCGACTTCGAACTCCGCGCCGGACGAATTCGGCGCCGGCGCCGGCGCTGGCGCGGGGGCAGGCGCGGGCGCGGACGATGGAGGATCGGCGAGCGTCACGGCTGCCGGCCGCTTGTTCTCCTGCGGAGCTGGTGCCGGCTCGCGCAAGTAGTCGATCGCGAGGTTGGGAAAGAGGAGCTGGATCAGCACCGAGTCGTCGCTCGTGTCCAGGTTCAACTTTCGAAGGTGCTGCCGCGCGGTTTCGACCTGCGGCTCGAGAAGGTCCGCGGGCCTGATGGTGATCGGCTCCTCACGACCGAGCACAAGTCGGCGGAGCTCAGGATCGGCGGGGACCGGCGGTCGTCCATAAAGGCCCTGCAAGTAGTCCTTGAGCTCCTGCGTCACGGTCGCGTAGCGCTCTCCGCCGATGACGTTGTAGACCGCCTGCGTCGCGATCATCTGGCGGATCGGCGCGACGAGCGGTGGGTAGCCGAGCTCGAGCCGGACGCGGCTGACCTCTTCGAGCACTTCGGCGAGACGGCCGGCGGCGTCATGCGCGGCGAGCTGTCGGTGGATGTCTTCGAGAGTCGCGCCGGGCAGGTGGTAGCGGAGGATGCTGGCGTCAACGCGATCCGCCACCAGGCTCAGCTCATCGGCGTGCTTTCGCCGCAGCGACTCGACGTCATGCTGGACGTCCCACATCTTGTCGAGGTCGAGACCGGTGTCGTACTCGCCGCCTTGCAGGGCCGCGACCACACTCTCGGCCGCCGGCTGCGACGTGCCCCACGCGAGCGGCGACATGGCGACATCGAGAATCTCGGCGCCGGCTTCGACAGCGGCCATGTAGGCCATCGGAGCCATGCCGCTCGAGCAGTGCGAGTGGACGTCGATCGGGACTTTCGCGGCTTCCCTGAGTGCGGTCACGAGCTCCCAGGTCGCTTGCGGGCTCAACAGACCCGACGTGTCCTTGACAACGATCTCGTGGCAGCCCATGTCGACCAACCCCTTGGCGACCGAGGCCCAGAGCTCTAGGTTGTGCGCGGGTGATACCGCATAGCAGAGGGTGCCCTGCACCTTCTTCTTGGCTTTCAACGCCGCGCCGATGGCGGATTCCATGTTGCGAAGGTCGTTTAGCGGATCGAAAACACGGAAGACGTCCACTCCGTTCTTGGCGGAGTGCTTGATGAAGAGCTCGACGACGTCATCCGCAAAGTTGCGATTGGCCACCAGGTTCTGGCCCCGGATCAAGGCCTGCACCGGCGTGTTGGGCGTGGCCTTGTTCAGCTTGCGGAGGTAAGCCCAGGGATCTTCGCGGCGCCGCACCTGCGTTTCGAAAGTGGCGCCGCCAAACGCCTCCATGGCGACGAAACCGATGGCATCCATCTTCGCCGCGACAGGAACGATCTCGTCCCCGCGCAAGCTGCCGGCGAGCAGCGATTGCTGCGCGTCACGAAAAGTCGTGTCGAGCAGGCGTAGGCGCGACGCCTTCCTTGCCGTCACGTCGCGAGGGCCGCTCGCTTCTCGAGATGGCGCTGCGCAACCGCCGCGTCGGTGATGCCGATGATGCGCGCGGCCAGCCAAGCCGCGTTCTTCGCGCCTGCCTCACCGATGGCGACAGTCGCCACCGGTATGCCCGCGGGCATCTGCACGATCGAATAGAGCGAGTCGACACCACCTAGATGCTGTGTGGGCACGGGCACTCCGATCACCGGCAGATCGGTCCACGCGGCGACCACGCCGGGAAGATGCGCGGCGCCGCCTGCGGCTGCGATCACGACTTTGAGCCCACGTTCGCGTGCGGAAGTCGCCCACTCCATCACGCCTTTTGGGTTGCGATGTGCGGAGCAAACCTTGAGCTCGTGCGTCAATTCGAGCTCCTCGAGCACTTTGACGCACGACTCCATCAGCGGCAGATCGGAGCGGGAGCCGAGGATGATGCCGACGACAGGCTGCACTAAACGGCCTCCAGAGCGATATCCGAGCGGAAGAAAGCCCCCTGGAATCGTACCTGCCGGGCCCCGGCGAGCGCCTTGTCGCGCGCCTCGGCCACAGTGTCGCCGAGGCCGACCGAAGTCACGACCCGCCCGCCGTCCGTGACGAGCCCACGACCCGGCTCGAACTTCGTCGCCGCGTGGAAGATCTGGACGCCCCGGGGCATCTCGGCCAGGCCGTGGATCGGAAAACCCGTCTTGACCAGCGCGTCATCCGGATAGTTCGCGGACGCGACCACCACCCCAACAGCGACTCGGGGATCCCAGCCCAAGTCGGGATGGCTCCCGAGCGTGCCCTTTGCGGACGCCAGTGCCAGGGCGACGAAATCCGACCCCAGGCGGGGGAGGACGACCTGCGCCTCGGGGTCGCCGAAGCGAGCGTTGAACTCGATGGCTCGAATGCCTTTCGATGTAAGCATCAGCCCGGCGTAGAGAACTCCTTGAAATTCCTCACCCGAGCTCGCCATCTCTCGGAGCGCCGGCCTCAGCACTTTCTCAACGACCTCGTCTAGGGTCGCGCCGTCCACTCCGAGTGGTGGCGAGTAGGCGCCCATGCCGCCAGTGTTCGGTCCGCGGTCGCCATCTTGGGCGCGCTTGAAGTCCCGCGCCGGCGCAAGCGCGACGACATCCTTGCCGTCGGTGACCCCCAGAACCGAAAGCTCCGGTCCTTCGAGCCTTTCCTCCACCACGATGGTGGCGCCACTGCGGCCGAAGCGGCCCTCCACGAGCATCGCGTCGATCGCCGCGTTCGCTTCGGCTACGTTCGTGCACACGATCACACCCTTGCCGCGCGCGAGCCCGTCAGCTTTGACCGCGACCTGCCCCTCGTGCTCCCGCGCCCACGCCCGTGCTCTTTCAGCTTCCTTGAAGACCGCGAACTCGGCGGTGGGAATGCCGGCGCGAACCATCAGCTGTTTGGCGAACGACTTGCTCGACTCGATACGGCCGGCGCCGCGGTTCGGTCCGAACACGTTGAATCCAGCCTTGCGCAGCGCGTCGCCCACCCCGGCCTCCACCGC
>WNFO01004667.1_pt1 | contig 36341 bp, 45 predicted proteins | sample 5400251 | NCBI WGS metagenome assembly WNFO01 (sample SAMN13153354, study PRJNA577476) | soil metagenome | isolation source: 100 cm saprolite under Madrone tree | place: USA:California | collected 2016-06-14
CCGCCGGTGAACGTGGGCACTTGGGGTATCTTGACGTATTTGTAGACCGACAGTTCCCGCTCGAGAGCGAGCATGGGATCGCCCTGGATTGCTTCATTGGGCCCGACTTTGACGAGCTTGAACGGATCGGCTCCTATGAAACTGTAGCGGGCGATATTCTCGCCCGCGAGGACGGACTCGAGCAAAAAGCTGTACTTGGAGTTGTTCGCGATGCGAAGATAGGCGATGACAGGCGTTATGAGGTCGGCGGGGAGCTGAATGTATACTGGCACGCAATTACCGCGTTTTTCTTGGAAAATCCAGCGTTCGATGTCCTCGAGCGGGGGATTGGCGGCAACGCTTGTAGGTCCATGGATGTAAAGTCCACAAATAAAAGATACAGTACGCAGCACATTGATCCTCTTGTCCTTGGCCACGGATGGTCACCCCACGCTTTTCCTGCTCCCAAAATGACCGTTCTGTCGTCATTTCCGTATACTGTCCTTCTGTGCGCGCGTCAGTGTAGCGCGGTAGGATCGAGAGGAGAGAGATAAAAGGCATAAAGATATCAGTGTTCGACAAAGGGGCAATGCGTGTGTCGGCTCATTTGCTCGCGCTAACGTCCTGCACCCTCACGCCGAAGAGACTGACATGAAGAGTGAGCACAAAAGGGGGCTATATTGTAGACTGTCCGGTAGCGATTATATACCTGTCGCTACCGTGCATAGAACCGTCGTCATGTATGCTAAGTCATAATAGGTAAGAGTAAACTGTCCAAACAGGAGGATGGTGTCAAACAAACAGTATCGAGGAAGACCGAAGCAGTCGCTGCCCACCTTACAGTAAAAATTCACGTCGACGATACACTACTCTCCCTACACGTCTCGCCCTATGTCCTTCGATTGAGCTTTCCGGCGAGTGTCGTCGAAGACGACCATTCTTCCGCTGTCTACGACCCTGCATCTGGATAGCTCACCCTCACGTTAACAAAGCTGAACCGTGGAGAGAATTTCCCAGATCTTGATCTGTTGGGCAAGCTCCTCGCACCCCAAGCCCAAAACACACCTCGCAATGCGATCGAAGTTTTGGACTCGCAGGATAACTCGGGGCATACGGTTGCAAGTGACCCCTGGCGCTACTGGTACGGAACGTGAGGAAATCCTCGATGGTGAGCATCCTTTATCCGTTACATTTTTCGTATTTTGTTCATTGTGGCCGACTGGTTTTCAATACGTAGCCGCAGCCAACTTGTGGACAATTCCCCAGACTGTACCAGACCCACCCCAAGCGTTAGAGACATCACTTCAAAAATCTTATGGATTCCTCAACGCATATACTGGGTACTTTCTTCACAGAGGCAACACGGAGAACGGGATCAACGAACTCGACGTGGATGCTGAGACTCTAAGTCCCTCCGAGGTTGCGCCTTCTGCATTGCATCCCCCGGTGTATGGGTAAGCCAGCACCAGCAGGTCATGGGACCGTCCCATGGTTCAAATCCTGCCCAACCACCTCTTGGGGGGTTTTAGAGGGTATTACACTACCTCGGCAATAGTCCTATGACGGCCGGCTTGCCGGACCTGAGGTGACCCGGGTGTGTCCATAAATCACGGATTTCCCCCCTGGATCCGGTACACGTAATGGTGACTGGCTCCACTCCGGCATACCGGGCCTGAGCCCTAGTTTGCACTCGCGCCGATGCCACGCCCGAAAGGGCAGGAGTTTCCAAAAAAAAAAAAGTCCCTCCGAGTGACGCATCCGTAGATTATGGCACGAGACAAAAAGATCCGGAGTACTACATGTACGTCGTCCCTCTAAATTAGTCAAGAAATCACATCATTTTTATCATCCTTTGTTCGTTGTGTCCATCCACCCATCCTGCTTTTATTAGGACAGACGCAGATACCGAACCAACAGAAGACCTTCTCACATAGACGCACCCGTATTTCGAATCGTCCTCAGCTGCTTCTCCCAACGCCAATGCCGTCATCTTCACAGAAGCCGAAACTTAGCGATGCTGCGCCTTCCTCGAAAAGAATGTAAACGCATATACAATTTCATTTCCAAAATGATCTTGAGCTTAACTTGAACTTTTCTTATACACAGATCTGACTTCACCTCAAGAAACACACAATCTCTACCTGACCCTGCTCACGCCCCTCTTCGCCTACGCCTACGACGCACGCACAACGTGGCACGACCCAATGCCCGAAAGCGCATGGACGATCGCAGCGCTCACGCCAGCTTTCTCCGCGCTCGACCCACCTCCATATTCTCATCCTTCCCCACGTGATGTGCCCCAGAGACTGAGGGTTTCATCGTTTGGCCTCATTGCCCCGAAACCAACGAGCTGGTAGAGACCACCATCCCGTCCTACCACCGCGCCATCGCCTTCCCACGTTGTCGCTGTTGGGTGCTAGCGGATGCGCGCAGGAAATACGTGGCGCAGTTCCTCCTTCGCGGGACGCGCAATGTTTTACGCTGTCTGCTCGAGCTGCGCGCCATCCTCGACGCGCACGAAGTCTATTACGTCTATTCTCGGATATGGCTAGACGATTTCTATCACTGGATACAAGCCTGTGCGAGGTATATGGTTTTGCAAAGCGGCCTTGACTTCGAAATTTTATTTCTCTTTAGGGAAGATGCTCTTATACGACTTGGTGACGTCGTAAGCCACCTTAGCATATCGAAGGATTTAATGGGATGGTATTTAGTTGAGTTAGAACGCACGGTACAAACTACAAAGGGGCGCCAGTCGGACAGCGACGATGAAGATGAGGACGTCGTCAAATCAGAACGGCCCAATCTCTTATAAAATAGTTTCTATTCGCGTCCGTCGATCATGATCAATCCTGGACGGGTATCAGCACCCATCAATTCTGCCATCATCCTACAAATTAATCTTGGTTGGTGGGAAAACGAGTGTTGTCTAGAAGATCGCCAGTGACGGTACGTCTTCGATACATGTTCTAGTATACAACAGTTTATCTTACAGGAGCTTCAGCACTTCATCTATGAGCTACACGGGCGCACTCAGCAACAGAATAGCCTTCCATTCGATCCAGTCCAATGGCGCAATCGCGAACTGCGACTGCCAACCGGTCATCGACGGCGTAAACAACTTGTTTAAAACGAGACTACTCACAGTAAGGAAGGGAACGTAAAGAATGGCGGCGTGTAGGACCATGCTCAGGGTAGTAATAGCCGCCACGAGGAACTTGTTTTTCCAAAGCGGCAGACGGAGTAAGCTTTCATTCTCGGATAACGAGTTCATCGCATTAAACATCTCAACCGTGACAAGTATCGATAAACTCATCGTGGACGCATGCCGCGCCTGGTCGTTCGTGAACATATCACACCCGATCTCGGGGAACCGAGCGGCGCATTGGTGGAAATATGTCTAACAGGAAGAACAATATCAGATGCGCTAGTGAACAGAGAACAGGTGAATACGCACCAACTGGTAAAAGGAAATTAGTGGGCCATATTCATTGAACATAAACCACCAAGCATAACCTGCAACCGTAGCGATACCAACATAGATCCCGATAATCAAGTATCGGATAAAGAGCCATTTGGACACCATGGTTCTCGACTGCTTCGTGGGGGTACCCGCGTTATCGAGTGGTCTGGGGGTTGAATCCTAGTGCAGTTGCGGGTAGGCTGTCGGTAACAAGATTGACCCAGAGCAATTGTACAGGAATGAGCGCCTCCGGCATGCCGAGAAGAAGGGCTAAGACGATGCTGACGACCTCACCAACGTTGGACGAAACTGGAAGGGCAATAAGTAAGAAGTAGAGATTATGAGAATACGATGCGCACGTACTGAGATAGCGGATGAATTGCTTGGTGTTATTGTATATCAATCTACCCTCCTCTACGGCTTTCTCTATTGTCGCGAAGCTGTCATCGGCCAATACCATGTCGGCAGCAAGCTTGGCAACACCCGTGTCCGAGTCGCTTCTCATTGCCACACCAATATTGGCCTTTTTCAACACAGGTGCATCATTCACGCCATCACCGGTCTGGGAAATAGTGTGAGCAAGGCGAACAGCCTTGCAACACAGAACTTACCATAGCAACAACGAGTCCAAGACTTTGCAGAAGATCCACCATTTCAGCCTTGTGATTCGGTTCCGTTCAGCTGAAAAGAGAAGATTTCTGGACGGCGATGGCCTTCTCGGCATGACTGAGTTCATCAAATTTGCGACCGGCATAACTCTTCTCTGTCAAGTCTTCATTTGGGCCAAAAATCCCAACGCTCCGACAGACGCTTTCCGCAGTTCCCTTGTTATCGCCCGTGATACACACCACGCGAATGCCAGCAATATACAAGCTGAGTCCGCATCGCGGGCCTCTGGTCGCGGTGGGTCTAGCATGACGACTAACGAGACGAAAGTGAGATTGCGTTCAAAACGGGAATAGTCTGCCGTGCTCTCCAAATGATAATGGTGAATGTCGACATCCTGAACGTCAATAAACGCAAAAGCCAAAGTGCGCCGTCCAGACTGCGCATAGGAGGTGGACCGCGCCTGAAGCCGGTTACGGAGGAGGGGGGTGAGTGGTATTTGGTGGTCACCTGGAACAAGAATGTTGATACAACTATCCAAGACAGACCCGGGAGCGCCTTTTACGAATAAGCAGCCAGTCTTATACAGTTGAACGAGAACCGACATCATCTTCCGATCGTGGGGAAACTTAAAGGTCAGAAGACGGCGGATTTTGAGTCCGAAGCGCCAATCTTCTCGGCCAAAACTTTCAGAGCCACCTCTGTGGATTCGCCCAGATTACTGTAAATGCCTTTCTCCTAGAAACCGCATCGTTACGACGGACTAAATGGCGTGAGGATAGGTGCTTAACTTACTGTGTTATAGACGACCCTGACATCGTTGCAAATCGAAGAGATCTCAGCTAGGCGTTGCACAGGCTCCGATTGAAGATCAACAGACGCACCCTTCCCATCAAGGGACGTGACCGACCCGTGCGGTAAAATGTTGTACCGTCTACGAGGTACTCGGGAAGTTCCCCTGACTTTGTCAACGAAGACAAACTGTCGGAAGAGAAAGTTGACCTCGCACGTCACGTAGAAAGCGATGAAAATACTCACATTTGATACACTCATCTGGTTGGTAGTCAACGTACCGGCCTTATCTGAGCAAACTTGAATAACATTGGTACTGCCCAAAGTTTCGACACTGGGCAGGTGCCGGACAATCACGTTTTTCTGGGCCATCTTTTTGGTTCCAAGAGCGAGGCATACGGTGATGACGGCGGCTAACCCCTCTGAGATGGCAACGACGGCGAGGGCGATAGCAATTTTGAAGTAATACACTGTGCCCTTGAGAGCACCGTGGCGCGAGGGATCCCAGAAGTTCCGGAAATTGATAAGCCGCACGAGGATGCAGATGACCGAGATGACCTTGGCGAGGGTGTCTCCGAATTCATCCGGCTTGCGCTCCAGAGGTGACTTTTCGCTAATCTGAGACGAAATAGACCTGTGAATGCCACCGACAGCGGTGTTATGACCGGTGAAGACAGCAATCGCTCGCGCCCTTCCATTCACCGTGACGACTGTTGTACCCTAGTCAGAAAACATAAGTGCGTGGTAGACAGATCGCAGAGAAAGAGAACGTACAGCAAACAGCATATTCGTCATATCTTGCCTGACCGCCTTGACATCCGATACGACTTGTACTGATTTACTGACGCTCACACTCTCACCAGTAAGAATTGCCTAGTCAACGCGGAAGTTGCTTGACGACACGGACAGAAGACTGCAGTCTGTTGGAATTTTATCACCGACGGACACGGAGATAATGTCGCCCGGAACGATCTGCGACGCTGGAATGCGGCAAAGCCTGCCGGAGCGGAATATGTTGGCTTCATCCGGGGCATGTTGCATCAGGGCCTGACGACGCCTCGAGTGTCAGCGGTAGTGGTTTCGGGAACGAAACGCAACGCACATCAATTGCCTTTTCAGCGTTGCTCTCCTGAATAACACCTACTGTGGCATTTGCCATGAGGATGAGAAGAATTACCGCTGGCTCCACGAAGGCACCGTAAGGCGTGGCATTTTCCTCGACTTCGAGCAAGGCCAAGCCAAATGATATGACGGCAGACGCAAGAAGGATGAGGACGAGCTGGTCCTTGAATTGCTCGACGATTAACTCCCAGATGGGTGTTCCTGGTTCCTCAGGAAGCTCTTTCGTTGAGGGTTATGGTCAGTTTAGCAAGCAGGGTGATATATGCCAGTGGCAAACACACGCGTACCATTGGTAGGGTATGACGCCCCTTAGGCTGTTTCTCGTGGGTCTTTCAAAGTTCCTCAAAGACGGCGCGTAAGGTGAGAAACGTTCGTGTAATCAGCTTGGGATACATGGCTGAGAAGGAAGACCATGTTGACACCCAACGAGAAATGGTTCGATGCCATCCAAGTCCGATATTTGTCGATGGTATAACATTGGATAGAAGTGACAACTTGCGCATTTTCCAATACAGTATTAACCGATGGTATCTGACTGATCTTTAGATACATCGAATCACACCACATAGTGTCATCAAAATCCATTGTATTCCAATAGGGTTGCACAAAGTTGACGCAACGGCGTTTCAAAACGACGTTTTGAGGCCCGTTTTGAAATTGAAAAAACCTTTCTGCATCGGTCAACTTTGACACCCCAACATCAAAACGGTTGCATAATCATCGGAGATTGAATCCGTTGGGCAGTGCATCGTCGTGGCATGCTTTGCTCAAGCTCAAGTTCGTCCGCACGCAAATACACTATACCCTTTTATTGCCTTTTCCACCGACGCCTCGACAGTCAGAACGCCAGAAAAGTGCCAATAAACTACTGGAAGCTCTTTATGTACAACTCGTCTCAGATACGTTCAGATGCCAGGCACGTCGAGCACGTTGCGCCCAAGTACGACGTCATGGCGCAGTTTGAAGAGCTTTCCGGTGAGCTGCATCGCGTCGCGCACGACGAGCGCATCATATTCGAGCGAACGACCCGCGAGAGGGCCAGAGTGCCCGTGCGCGCGCGAGAACGCAGTAAGGCTTGCGTCCGCGGATGTTGGAGGATTGCAAGTGCTTGGGATTCATAGTATGCTAGAAGTCTCGACTGCACCAGCGCGTGCGAAAGAGAGAGCGTGAGGTGTGATGGGGACTTGAATGCTGATTATTACCACTGTGGCATGAGTGCATTTTACACAAGGAAATAAAAGCGTCCACCACTCACTGAAAAAGTCATTATATATGCGTGGATAGACGATCGTGGGATCATACTACGATGATGCTTGAGCGAGGTGAAATGACAATAAAGGAGGGAATCAGCTCACGGCATAATGTCATTCCTCGATTTCCCACTCGCTCTCTGCGTGGGCACCCTTGACCGTACCCGCACCATGGACGTCTTCAAGGATATCGCGTTCGCGCGTCTCGTCAAAGCCAAAAGAACACGGCGACGCCGTAAGAAAAGAACACGATCTCGGCTGCATCGTCCCCCGTCGCCACCGGCGTTCTTGGCTCGCTCACAGGCGCGGTTGGAAGCGCAAGTGCAGGGCTCTGAGGATTAAAGGCGTGTCCACGAGGAAGCCGCGCTCGCGCGACTCACCTTCAACATCACATTCCTCCAAATCGCGCATCCGTCGGTCGACGGGCGGCGAGCTAGTGAGGCTCCGTGCGATATGCCCATCATGCAAGAGGCCATGCTCAGGCGATCGGCCCGGGATGAAGTACGAGCCAGTGTATCCGTCCTCTTCTGCCTGGGACATACACGACAAACGGCGAGTGTGGGACGGTGCGGGCAGAGGACCGCACTTATGCTGCAGGGCCATAACTGGGAACTAGTGGGAGGTGGTACATCTGGCCCGGTTCGATCAGTCTGTGCGTGCAAGATGTGGGGGTAGGGTAGAGTCATAGAGAGCCTCCTCAAATGAACATGGATTAACGTTGTGCTCGCGTCTTAGAAAGTTTGCAAGTAGCTTCATGCAAAATCCATCGGCGAGCCAGTACGCGGTGATTTGGTGGCAACCTGCTCGACGGCGCTCCGCTTTGGTCATGCATTCCGTGGCACGCTTGTGCTCGTGCATGTGCACACCAGTGTCTGTTTCATAGCCGTGGATGGTATCATCTTCGCCATCTTCTATGCGATGCGGGCGAGTTTGGGGATGGTAGCTCCGGTAAGGGGAGAGGTTAGGGATGAGGTTAAGGCGGAGGAGGCGTCGAAATTTATGTACAAGTACAGTACAGTATGTACATCAAGTGCGACGCAGTACTAGTGATGAGCATGATTCAAAGCCCGCCCGAATTTGCCGACATGCCGCACGAAACGAAACGATTTGCAGAATAGTGCATCGGGTCTTTGCAACGTGAGAAAAGTTTCAATATTTTCGAAACGTCGCTTTGAAACGCCGTTGCGTCAACTTTGTGCAACCCTATTGACTACTGGTCATAGTGATTCTACTCTATTCCCCGTTCCCCCTCCCTCTTTGTCTGCTGCAAATCCGAAATTCTCATCTTACCTTCGTCCCATTCCGCATTACGAGTGGCTTGGTGTGAGAATACATTGGGGATGTAGTCGGTGCAATACTGTGGAAGTCGATGGCGACGAGGATGAGGAGTAGCCATAAACAAAACTTGCGGATGTATGCTTGAAGAACATTTGCGGTGGTGAACGAGGTATAAGGGGTATAAGGTAGCGTTGTGTCGCCGGAGACCGTGACAGAGAGGCCGGATCGATTGACGAGCAGCGGTAAATGGTATATTGAATGAGATTCAAAGAAAAAAAACTATCCAAAGTCAACTGACGTCAATTCACGTCAGCTTCTCATAGATCTCATCACCCAATCGGTCATCATCACTCTCCTCAAATAGCATCATCGCGTTTCTCATTGGGTTGACATTGACAGCCTAAATACGATGCACTTTCGGATGAGTGGACACATCAGGCTAAAAGTGATCCATCTAATTCAGAGAAGCCCTGGTGATCGACAAGAAGGAAGACATGCCAGCTCCACAGATCCCAATTGGCAAGATCGATGTCGAGCTCAAATCAAAAGGCCAAGAATTGTCATCGATGTACTGCATCGTGAGCAGTACGTCATCAGGTCCAAGCGCGGAAACTGTGGCCACTGCTAGCACTGGTTCCGATCACCCTATCTTCTCGTTCGTCACACATCAGCACTAGCCTTCTCTTCTTCTCTTCCACTAGCCTTCTCTGCTTCTCTTCCACATTGCCCATCAAGTCACCTTATTTATCACATGTCAGGCCCAGCTATGGATTCCGTACGATTAGTATATAGAGCAGCCACTTGGTGTAGAGACAGTAGAGATCTCTTCGCCTCTTTTCTGCTCTTTACCTCTCTTCCTGTCGCCGGCGTGACTTCATTGCAGATTATCCTCCAGCAGTCTTACACCAACTCCCTCGGTGCCTGCCCCTATTGTCGTTCTTCCCCTCCCAGTCATGGCAGAACTTATTTCTGTCCATGCCCAGTTCCCAAAAAATATCGTGCCGGACACCGATCTTGATCTCGATCCGACCAATTGGGAGTGGAAGCAATTTCTCGCCTTCCCCGTCAGCAGACTCAACAATCTGCAATTTTCCTCGAAGCCGTACAAATGTATTCGCTACACCGCCGGAATCGTCATTGGAGCTCGTGGCCATCTTTGCACGGAACGTGACACGCCCAATCCTGTTCCAATAGACTACGACTCTGGCCTCTCTGGCGTATCCATTGATTTTTACTACCATACCACTGACCAAGAGAAGCGCCGTATGTTTCCACTTGATCCCAAGCTCGCCGACAATAAGACCGTGACTGTGATGCTGCACACCTTCTTCCCCACAGCAAGGGCAACACGGTATGAGACTCCTGTACGACATTATCCTCGCTTACGATTCATCGGTGGCAGTATATTGAGACGTTCTCCATACACCGACGTCGAGACTCCGGTGGTGATGATGACACCGTTCGAAACATCGACGACGTTCGCAATGGTTTGTTCGTCAAAGTAGATATACATCGTGCGTTGGGGAAACATTTCGCATTCTTGAAGGTGCGTCTGTTCGATCTGATGTTGCGCATGGTCAGAAGCTGACAGTTTCTCTGAGCAGACTCCAAACTTTGCACTTGACACGACTGATGTCGATCCAAATGCAGACAGAGCGCAAGAAAGGTTTACAAGCCACTTCTTTATCCCGGATGAGGTCTTCCTACCCTCTGGCTCAGCAGTCCGCATCCCTTCAAATATGTCCATTTGGCCTCCCACTGTGCTTTTCGATGCTGTTTACGCTAGTGCAGTGCTGCATCACTTTGGTTGTGCACCGATGGACATCTATGAGAAGTGGAGGGACGTGTTCTACCCTGGTGGGCCTACGAAGGCAGCGGACGCCGATAACAAGCGCCGACATGATCAGGCCAATATTCAGAAAGCGAACGCCAAAGTGCAGGATGAAGATCGAGAGCTACGCAGAGTCAAGCGTGGTGGCAAGACACGCGACATACACGATGGCTTTGGTCCGCATGATATGGTCATGATGATTCGGTTTATGGCGATGGAACCAGAGAAAGTGAGAGCATACCTGGAAGGGTGTGAAGAGATGGCGGCGGCAGGAATGCGCAAAGGGCTGGAGGAGAGTGTGAATTCATGGAGGGAGTCCATCGACACCTCTAACTAGCGATTCTTGTGCTGCGCACGGGCCTGCTAGGTCCGATTTACGAATGATGGCTCACATTATAACGGAAGTTGAGGCGTAATAATATATGTACTACACCAGTGGATTCCCGTGTAGATCCCGTATTCCGTTCAATGGTTTAAGCGTTCAAGTTCCCTTCAACAGATGACTTCAATTTCTTTGTGCATAACATGTTTCCCCCGTACATCGACTTTGTTTGGTTCAATTCTTTGCCACCAACGAACATTTGGAATTCCCATCTCAGAACGTGTTAATAACATTGATGCTAGAGAGCGCAGCGCAGCTGAGCGTAGCGGAGAAACGGCCCGGTGACAGTAAAGAATACCGCGTTAACACTCCTCCGTACCAGTGAGGCGTCACCTTCACCGTGCCTCTCTCCCAGGCTCAGAGCACGCTATCGTTTAACCATACCTCAAACTGCTTCTCGCGAGGAAGAAACCAATGGTTCGTATGTGGTACAAAGAAACTACCGAGACTAATGTCTCACGGCTACTACTAACGCCAGAACGAAAAGGTAGTGTCCAGAGCACTGAAGGGTAAGGCATACAAGACAAAGGAGTCCAAAGCACCATATCAAGAAACTTGAAACCCACAAATACCGGGCTATGACGATACCGAGAAAACAACCCACTCCCTCCCCAGCCACCTACAGTTCCAGGCCCTTTGCCCTTGTCCCGACATCGTTCTCAGGCTGGAGTCACGCCTAATTACTTGCTGTAGCCAAAGGAGTAAGTCAGCCATTGACAATGAGGTAGCTCTGGAGTGAGCACGAACTAGGTTTGGGGGGACTGGAAGCACCGGTTGGCGGTGCGTTGGGTTCCTTGGATTGTGGTGTGTTGGGTTCCTTGGGCTGCGGTGTGTTGGATGCCTTGGGTTGGGGTGTGTTGGGTTCCTTGGACTGCGGTGTGTTGGATGCCTTGGGTTGGGGTGTGTTGGGTGCCATGGACTGAGGTGAATTGGATGCAATGGACTTGTGCGGACTGGGCGGACTGGGAACCATGGGCTTGGGTGGACTGGTAGTCATGGGCTGAGATAAACTGGGAGCCATGGGCTTGGGCGGACTGGGAGCCATGGACCGAGATGAACTGGGAGCCATGTGCTTAGACGGACTAGAAACCATGGGCCGAGATGAACTGGAAGCCATGGACTTAGGCGGACTGGAAGCCATTGACTTCGACGAACTGGATGCCGTGGATTTCGATGAACTGGATGCACCGGATCCGAGAGCCTTCGCAGCGGCCAAATATGCGGCGTAGGTATTTCCAGTAGCTGGTGCATTGATCGCGCTACACCGTCGATACACGATATCCAGAAAAGTCGAATGTAACAATTCGAAAGTAGCACTTACCCAACCATTCCAAGACCACAGTGGAACGGAGTCTTGCAGAAGAAAAAGATGGCTGTCGCGTGTAGTCGTTACGCTACAAGGGAAAGGAAATGAGTGTATGTCTACCTACGTTCTTTATCGTTCGTGATCTTGAGGGTGAATTGTTTCCCAGATTGCAGGCCGGAATCGAAACCGGCAGGGTTTCCACCGCTTGCGGACAAAAACTGGCAAGGCTTTTCAAAGAAACCTTGTGTCACAGAATGAAGGGTTGAGCTCCTATATCAGGCATGAATAACTTGAAGTATCGTAGGTAGACAGCGGCACAACGCGTACTTGGGGAAATAGAACGTCACAATAGTTCCATTATTCGCAGCAAAATTCGAAGGACTGTACACCAATTGACCATCAGGGGCAACTTGGACCTAAGGAGCATCAATAAAAGATAGGAGTGACGGATACTAAATACTGCACTGACATTGATGTTTGTAGGGCTGCCAGATTGAACGCTGACAAGAACGGGGAGGAACAGAGCAGCAGCCAATCCAAGGGAGAACTTCATGGTCACAGAGTTGGAGAAATTATTGCACAGTCAAGACGAGACGGGGCACGGCGGACTGTCCGAGGTTGGACTGACATGCGTGAGCACCGACGACCTTTTTAAGCTGGACAAAGTAGTACAAGTGCGATGTGGTCCATCATGTGGATCATCGAGTTAAAATCGACATGCCAGAAATGGAAACCCTGATTCCCCGGCGAAGTCCCCAGAATTTGCCTGATATCTGGGCCGATTTGCCGCATCCACGAGCGCTCGTTGCTGTCAAATGACCCTGGCGTCTTGGCGTCTTGGCCTGCCCCTGCTCTTCCCTTTGAACACGTGAGGACTATTCGCTCTTACCAGGTGCGTTGGGTGTGGAGCCCCAGTGCTAGAGGATAAGATGAGACAAATTGGTCCCATGTGCCGTCATATAATTAAAAGGCAGCATTCGAAAGGCATAAGGGGCCCGAGGGATCAGGCCGAGCCGCAGGGTGATTACTGCAAATGTGCAGCAATTGGTGTTCACTCCCGCAATGAGAGATGACCAGGAGTAGCGAGGAGGAGACAGGCAGGTGGAGGCTGTGCAGCGCATATTCTTCCAGGGGCGAACCTTGGGTTTCTTGATTTGCATCACGCCTCGCGAAAATAGAAAGCTGCACGTTCATTCACGTTGTTTATTTGTGGCGAGCAGGCTCTTCCACTGTTGAAGCGAATAGGAGATGGTATGGTAGATGGCTGTGCCCGCGCGACGAGACGGATCAAGCCGGGAGGAGGGCGGAGACGAGGAACAGGATGTCGCGAACACGTGTGCCGATGGTGGCACGAAAGGCACTGATCGCGTTTCTCCCACAATAACACTCCTAGGTACCGTACACCTGACTCAGAACCAACTTGTACCTTACATGTCCTGAGCATTCTAGGACAGTGGTGTCTGAGTATCATCTCAGTACCGGCCCAGGGCATGATGTATATGTTCCAATTCAAAGTTCCCACTGGTAGCTCCATAAAAGATAGCTGTCAGGGAAACACTCAGAGGATATTTTCCACATACTTTCATTTCTCATCAACCAGATACAATCCTTCGATCTTCGAGCGGCCAGAGTGAAAGGCCCGCGTGGCGGAGGAGACGGCTCAGCGAAGAGTTACACACCGTCGTTAGGGTTTAACGTTTAGCACCTTACCCCAAACTATTTTTCGTGAGGAATAAACAAGGTAGTATTTTGTCTAAGTCAGCTACAGTAACGTGACTGACGTCCCAGGACGAAAAGTCCGCGTCCGAATACCATAACTTGAAGAAGCGTAAAGCAAATAGTAAATGTCAGACAGTAATGATATTAAGAAAGAGAACCCCCTTTCCACAGAGAAATATGGTTCCGGTTTTTTTTTTCCCATCGCGACGGCATCATCACACCATATACATGCCAAATACCTAGCCAAAAGCAAAGAAGCTAATGGTAACGAGGCGCCAGTGGCTTGCTGATGAGGACGAGGACGAACTGGTTAAGACGTGGTCACGTTTGGCCTTGCAACGGGCGTAGCAGTCGCCACTGCATCCACACCACCCGTTACTGGGCCGCTGTCGGAAACCTGAAAATCGTCCAAAGTATATCACGTACATGGAGGCCCCAGGCGGAACAAAAGAACAACTCACGTTTGGCGCATTCGAGCCGAGAGCCTTCGCAGCAGCCAAGAACGCTTCAAAAGTATCTCCAATATTTGGAGCGTTAATCGCGCTACGAAAAAAAAATCGTCGATTCACGACTTCCAGAAATTGAGAATATAATAATTCAAAAATGAACTTACCCAACCATTCCGAGACCACAGTGGCCCGGAGCCTTGCAGAAAAACCAGATGGCTATCGCGTGAAGTCGTTACGCCACAAGAGAAAGATGTGACAAGATGTTCTGCCTACGTTCTTGATCGTTTGTAATCCGGATGGTGAATTGCTTCCCGGATTGCAGACCAGAATCAAAACCCGCTCCATCAGTGTCATTCAAATACACACAAGGGCTGTCGAAGGAACCCTGTGTCACGGAATGTTGCACTAAGCTCCTACATATGGCGTGCATGAGCATCGCAGATAAACGCGGATGGAACAACTCGTACGAGGGGAAATAGAACGTTACGGTGGTGCCGTTGCTCGCAGTGAAGTTTGACGGGTTGTACAGCCCAGTGGCAACTTGAACCTAAGGAGAGGCGTCAACGACGATAGTGTAAACATACATAAAACACTGACATTGATGTTTGTCGAGTTGCTGGGCGGGATTGCAGGAGTGATCGTTGCCGATGGCGCCGATGACGTCCCGGTAGAGGTACCACTCCGTGATTGAGCATTGACAAGAACAGGGAGAAACAGAGTAGCAGCCAACGCAAGGGAGAACCTCATTATCACAGAGACTCAGAGAGACCGATTCTTGCACATGAGCACCAACGACCTTTTATACCTGGGCGAAGTGGTGCAATATTAGTGAGAGCGTAGGTCAGTTGAGCCTTAGTCAAGATCGGCATATCATAAAGACAACGCCTGACTCCCATGCGGAGCCCTCTGACGACATCGTCAGCGGATTTGACGCCTCCACCAGCGCTCTTTGCCGTCTAACGTTTCTGCTTAAAGCACCCGAAGACTACTCGCTGTTAGCAGGTGCGTTTTATGTGGCGGCCAGAGCGTAAGGTGCGACAAACAGGACTCGTTTGCGGCATAGTCACATGGTTTCAGCAAGGAAAAAAGGGAGGCGAGTGTTGCTGAACTAGGTAAAGAAACAACGTACGGCGAATGCGGCAAATGCGCAGCAACGGGTGTTCTCTATTACGTACTGTTGTCTTACAATTGAACCGCCGGGAGCGCTCGATGACAGAGTACAGTAACTTATGTCAAACTGGTGACAAACTGATCAAGGTGCTGCTGCAAAAGTGCCTCATTCACTCAACGTACCCACAGGCACCGGGCCCCGGCCTTCAATTCTTTATTCGACAATTTCTATCTGATGGTGTTCCAGGCATGATGCGTGATTGCCGCAGCGCTTTAAAGAGATAACCGTACGCGGTGTAAGTACTCGCATCTTGCTCCGATCACGCCGTTCGTTGAGCTCATCATACGTCATATGCTATATCTGTCGCGGTTAAGGGAGAACTGAGAGTATAGTTCCGAGAAATTTGCTTATCATATCAACACTGGCAGATGTATCGACCTTTCTTCGAGCATCCCCAGAGTAGTGCTTAATTGTGGTACAGTTCTGGTATTTTTACGAATGCCAGAAGCGTGTCGTCTAAAGGTGAAGGAAACTAGTAATAGTTAGGACATGGGTTTCTCGTGCAGAAAGTGGATGGGGCGCACCGATGCAGATCACCACCCAGCGTGCCAGGATATCATTCGTCAGTCTGGCTATCCGGATGATGTCTTGCGCCTTAAGACAGTGGAGCACTAGCCTTAATGCCAGTTCGGCCCGTTTAGGAGAAGGACGACAAGCATCGAAGATCTACGTCTTTCGCCATTCACAAGATGGGCCGCAAAACGAGTTGACATCCAAGCATATATATCTCAGTCTGGTATTTCTGCGATAATAGATGGGTCCATCGTAAAGAACGGATGGCATCAGATGAGAGTTTCTGAGGAAGCTTTGGTAGTACGGGCAAGTTGCAGTGCGAACAGAATGCAAAATCTAGCCTGACGGACTGTGGCAAGCACTGGCAGCCTGCCCCAACGTGTGGCGGATGAGACGGCCCGGAGAAGACGGAGAAGAATACCGCATTCCACACTTGAAGAAACTTGATTTTCACGAGGTCCAAAGTAAGTACAGCGACTAACGTCAGAACGAAAAGTTGATATCCAGAGCACCATACGAAGAAGTCAAGAAAACCATATCAAGAAACTTGGAGCACACAAATGCCCGAGCCAGACTGCGATGAAGCCAAGGAAGAATGCCCTTTTCCCCCCAAACAACTACAGATCCGGGCTTTTTTCCCTGTCGCACGTTATCACACCAGAGTCGCTAGAACCGCCGTCGCCAAAAGGGTAAATAGACCATCGGCAACAACTTTGATCGGGACGAGGATGAACTAGGTTTCGACGTACCAGCAATGGATTTTGATGTACTGGATGACCCTTGTATCGTTAGTGGCCCGGGTACACTAGTTCTCGGCGCACTGGACGCACTGGACACACTGGAACTCGATGTTTTCACGGTTGAAGAGTTTGCCGAGCTCGAGCTTGGAATTGGAACGGGTGTAGCCCCCACACCACCCGTCACCGCACCCGTGTTGGTAATCTAAAACTTGTCCGAAAAATAGTAAGCGCATGGAAAGCATAGTGGAACAGGGAACAACCCACAACCGGTTCACTTGAGCCGAGAGCCTTCGCAGCAGCCAAGTACGCGGCATAAGTATTTCCAGTAGCCGGTGCATTGATCGCACTACCAAAAACACCGCAGATACACGACATCCAGAGAAGTCGAATGTAACAATTCGAAAGTAGCACTTACCCAACCATTCCAAGACCACAGTGGAACGTAGTCTTGCAGAAGAAAAAGATGGCTGCCGCGTGTAGTCGTTACACCACAAGGGAAATGAAATGACAATTTATCTGCCTACGTTCTTTACTGTTCGTGATCTTGAGGGTGTATTTTTTCCCAGATAGCAGGCCAGAATCAAAGCCAGCAGGGTTTCCACCGCTTGCGACTAAATATTCACAAGGCTTATTAAAGTACCCTTCTGTCACGGAATGAGGGATTGAGCTACTATATAAGGCATGAGTATTGCAGATAGACAGCGGCGATACAACTCGTACTTGGGGAAATGGAACGTTACGAGGGTACCATTCCTCGCAGTGAAGCTCGAAGGTTTGTACACAAATTGACCACCAGGGGCAACTTGAACCTGAGGAAGAGCATCAACGAAAAATACGAGCAACGGATAAAAGAACACTGACATTGACGTGCGTCGAGTTGCTGGGAGGGACTACAGAACTAGGCGATGCCGACGGGGTCGATGAGGCCCTAGAGGGCCTGCCAATGGGAGGCCGGATGGAGCTGTTAGGCTGAGCATTGACAAGAACGGGGAGGAACAGAGCAAAAGTCAACGTAAAGGAGAACTTCATGGTCGCAGACAAGGACCGACTCTTGCACAGCCAAAGGAAGACGAGGGACGGGGGGCTATCAAGAGTTGGGTTGATATGTGTGCGCACCAACGACCTCTTAAGCTGGGCGACGTAGTACAAGGAGAGCGATGTGGATTTGGGTTTCCCTGTCAATGTTCTCTGACATTGACATTTGCTTGGCATTTGACCGATATGCCGCATCCACAAAAGCGCTCTTTGTCAATCATGAGAATGTTGGCCTGCTTTTCCATCATTTGCCTCTTCATCTCCAGCCTTTCTGCTTGACACGTGAACGTTTGAACACGCAATGAGTAATGAGTAGTCGCTCTTAACAGGTGCGTTGAGTGTGGGGTTCCTCCCAGTACTAGAGGATAAGTGAGACAGATTGGACTGTGCCATCATACAATTGGTTATCGAACTGTGGCATTATTAGTGGCACGGTTCGATACAGGGGAAGGGGGCTACGAGATCACACTGAGCCGCAGGGTGAATACTGAAAACGTGCGGCGCTGTATTCCTTGTCGCGTATCGTACACCTGACTCGGGACCAACGTGTGCCTTACAATTGCGCCCGCAGCGTTCAATGGCAGCAGTTTCAGAGATGTTCGTACCGGGGGCGATGCATGAAGGTCCTAGCTCACGTAAAAAGATTGAGAGGTCATGGGAACACTTAGAGAATGGTTCCAGAAACTCGCTCTTTTTCCATTAGCCAGCAGCGATAGATGCTAGCAATATTTTTTCGAACGCCCCCTGTGTACTGCTTAATCATGGTACAGTGTTGTGATCATTAGGAATGCCATAAGCGGGTTGCCTATAAATTAAGTCAAATAATATGCAGAAAGCAGACCAGGCGCACCGATCCACATCATTACAAAGATGTGCACCTGTGCCAAGACATCTTCCGTCGGCTGACTACCCGGCATTCCCTACCCTCTCTTTCTTTCCCTTCATCGACAACCCGTCCGGTTTGTCCTTGCAGTGTTAAGAAATTGCGTAATACCACAAGTGGATAATTTTGCGAGGAGAAACACTGGCCGTCAAGACACCGTGACTACAGGCGTCAATCAGATAGTCAACCAGGACCTGAGTTTGAGCCTCGAACGTCAGGGACAACCCTAAGCCCAGACCTGAGATAAATGCGCTGTATCTGTTTCCAGCTTCACTGTCAGAGTTCGCAGATATCCCAGGAATGTCTGGGAATAGATGGCATGCAAGGTCACATCAGATTGCATGAACCGCATGCTTTACCGCCGGTGTTCATATTGTCATCTTCGTTGACCTGGGGTGCCATCCCGGGAAGCAGTGAGACAACTTCGGGAATCTTGCCGATTAACTTGATTTGGCCCGATTCATCTTCGAGCATGACCCAATCATCCTGCGAAAAGTATTTTCTCCTGGCAATGGTGGACCAGGAATGGTGTGTTTCATGGAATCACCGAGGATCCTCCCAAACGAGTTGCCTCTGTTTTTCTTTATAAGATTAAAAATGCTCCTTGGCTACCCTACTCTTCCATTTGAGATCCTGGATCCGAGACCGTTGCATTCTCACGTAGACCCCTCGCTTATGTGGATGTGCCCGATAAGAAATTGGGGTGTATTGTTCCGTATGTTCGCCAATGAGCCTGGCCTTCGACGATATCCCTCTTCCACACCATCTCCCTTTCAAAAACACTCAGCTCGCTTTACAACGAAAGAACGCGACTAGGCATACCAGATCCGAGTGAGTATTATTTTCTGCTATATGCTGAATTGATCGAGTCCCGTGTGCCAGTGAGCTTGCTTATTATCCTATTGCTGTGGCAACATATTGCACACACTCGACTCGATGCCAATTTCGAGATTCAGACAGGTAGACTGCGAAACGGAAACTTTGCTCCATCATGGAGAAAGGTGAACCAGGATGAGAGCTTGAGGAGGAGAGTTTGATAATAATATGCTGGGGCGAGTGGAACTTAAGCAGAAGTCTGACTAACCGCGTAACGGATGTGACGGCCCGGTAAAGATTGTTTCGTCACCACCACATGCACATGCTTCCAGACATGATGTACCATATTTACGCCCAAGAATCTGCGTCGAATGTATCCATTCTTTTCTCTTACCCCCTTCTGACCTCGGCTATTTTTATCAACCTCGCTAGATCCACTTCTCGCAAGAAACAGAGCAGTGTTTAGTCCAAAGTAACATAACTAACGTCCCACGCCGTATGATTATAGTCATGTTTCGCATCCGAGTAGCATGAAGAAGCGTGAAGCGAGAACGCCGCGGGGCCACTACACTCCCCGGGCATTTTTCACACTGTTACAACGACATTCTCACACCAGTGTTATGCCAAATGCCGCAGCCAAGAGAGCGAACAAGCCATCGGAAACGAGGTGGCCAGCGGATGATTTAGAGGTCGGACTCGAAGAGCTTGCCGAGGTTGGAACAGGTGTACCGGTTGCCACTGCGCCCACACCACCCGTTACCGGGCCGTGGTCGGAAATCTGGAAATCGTCCAAGGTATGGGTAAGTACACGAAATGCCTGTGTAGCAAACGAACAACCCACAGCTGGTTCATTTGAGCCGAGAGCCTTCGCAGCATCCATGTACGCGTCAAACGTATTTCCACTGGCCGGCGGGTTGATCGCGCTACGAGAAACATCACCGATACATGACGTTAAGAAAACAAGAATATAACAATTCGAAAGAAGAACTTACCCAACCATTCCGAGGCCACAGTGGCCCGTATTTTTACAGAAGAACCAGATAGCTGTCACGCGAAGTCGTTAAGCCACAAAGGAAGAAATGACAAGATATCTACTTACGTTCTTGGTCATTTGTGATACGGATAGTGAACTGTTTCCCAGTTTGCAGACCAGAATCAAAACCCGTTCCACCGGTCCCACTCAAATACACACAAGGGTTCTGGAAGGAACCCTGTGTCACGGAATGGGGAAGTGAGCCGCTACATAGGGCATACATGAGCATTGTGGATAGACAACAGTGATGCAACTCGTACGAGGGGATAAAGAACGTCACGATGGTGCCATTGCTCGCAGTGAAGTTCGAAGGGTTGTACATCAACTGACCACTAGGGGCAACTTGAATCTAAGAAGGGGCATCAATGAAAGATAGGAACGACGGATAATACTGCACTGACATTGACGTTTGTCGAATTGCCGGGTTGGACCGCGGGGCCGCCATACTGAGCGTTGACAAGAACGGGGAGGAACAGAGCAGTAGCCAACGTAAAGGAGAACTTCATGGTCACAGAGTGAGGTCGATTCTTACACGACCCAAGGGAGAGAAGGGGCGACGAGTTTCTAGTTGGAGTGGTGTGTGAGCACCGACGACCTTTTAAGCGTGGCGCAAGGACAGTGAACACGTGTTGTACCACCATCTTTCGTGGATCGGTCGAGGCAAGATCAAAGGGCCAGAAACGGAGAGCCCGTTTCCCATGTCAAATTCCAGCCGATTTGCCGCCACGTGCACCAGATCATGAGAACGCCTGCGGAAAATTAAATTAAATGCCCTGTTGGCTATCCCGGCATTGTCGCCTCGCTTTTCTGCTTGTACACGCCAGGACTCCTCGCAATTAACAAACGAGTGTTGTTTGATATGGCGTTGCTCCTAGTGATAGAGGATAGACTGAGACATAGACTGATCCCGTAGGTGTACAGACGCCAACGCAAGGGAAAAGGGGCTGCCAGATCAGATCACGGTCATCTATGGAAAGCAAATATGGCAAATGCGCAGTAATGTGTATTCCCTTTTACGTACCGCATTGCACCCGAGAGTTCGATGACAGCGGTGGCGGACTATCGCACCGTATGTCAGGCTCGAGCCGCGTCGCGAAAAGGTCGCGCGGCGCATACACTCAATTTACCCCCGGGCGCCGGCTTTTAGTTGTTCCATCTGATCATGGCCAGCGCTCGTTAAAATTGTAAGCGGTAAGGGGAGAACTCAGAGGATGATTTCCATCGTCAGCAAGGAACGGATGATTGCATAGTTATTTTTTCGAGCGCCCCAGCGTGATGCTTCTTAAGATACCATAGGAGTGTTGTCTATACATGAAGGTGACAGACGTGAGTAAAATATCATGGGCAGTTCAGGCGGAAAGCGGACGGGGCGCACCGATGAAGATCATCACCCGGAGCGTGCCAGAATGTCGGTCTGACTATCCGAACATCCGGTGACTTGAGACCGACAAGCACCAGTGGGCCATAAATATTGCGACTACTGTATACCAGTTTGGGCAAAGGAACGAACGAAAAACCACTCGGGACGTACCGTACCGTGACGCTTCCCATCCTTCACAAGAAGGGTTGCGAACCGTGGTTGACACCCAATCGCATACACACCTGGTGTTTCCGCGATAGTGAAAGTAAATGGGTCAACAGTGAAGAAAGGATGACACCAAGGTGTATCTGGTGTTGTTGTTTGGTACCGACCATGGGACGCCACTTTAGTGTTGCTTCGGCCTCGTTGAGGCAGCCGTTGGAACGTACTTGCACATGTTGTTGAGCGGTTTTCCTGATGCTGCCAATATCGTTCGAATAGGCATAATTCCCGAGAACTCTGGGACAGTCGAGTCCGGACGCGAATGAGGGGGCCATGTCCAAACACTGTCCAAACATGGCACGTGGGAGTCGGGCCTGGGGCCTGTTGAAGAAGGATTGTTCCTGAAGATCATATCCTCCAGGAAGAAACATGGGTTGCCACTGATTGAAACAAATCGTGCAAGTGCCAGTGGGCAGATTCTGAATGGAACAAAACACCCCGATTTCGTATCGAAGGCCTTCGAGGACTTGGGCACACTCACATAATGTAAGAGGGGTCTGCCTGACAATGCAATCGGCTACTGTAGTGTCTAGGATATCAAAAAATGAAGAGTATGATTAACCTTATCAGGAAGAACAGAGGCGGTCGAAGGGGAGGATGGGTCATGCCCGAATGTGAATAGGGCCAAATCAGGTTAATCGGTGAGACGTATCCGAGTCTGGGATATCTACAGACTCTGACTGTAATACTAGAAATGAACACGTCAGATTTATCACAGGTCTGGACATAGGGTCGTCCCGGGCATCCTCGGCTCCCACTCAGGCCCTGCATCATCTTGACCAGTTGACCTGCATCGTCTTGCTTTTTGCCTAACCCCGGCATGGGTTAATGGGAATGACGTCTCTTTTTCACTATGTCCCTCGACCCGGACGACATCCCTCTTCCACAAGACCTCCCTTTCGAAATCGCTTAGTTCATTACAAGAAAGAACATAACATAGCATACTAGTAACTGGCCCGAGTAAGTATCACTTTCTGCTATATGCTGAACTGCTCGCGTCTCTTGTGCCAGTGGGCTTGCACTGGCAAATCGTCCTATCCCCCTGTTGCAACTTATTGGACACACTCGACTCGATGCCAATTTCGAGATTCAGACAAGCTTAGCTTCATCATCGAGAAAGTGAACGAGGATAGGAACATGAGGAATGTTTGATAGTACAGACATGCCACATGCCAGTGTGTTCATGGCAGTGCGGACGGAGGAGCGTGTAACGGATGTAACGGCCCGGTGAGGAATTCCCACCCGTTACTCCGTGACGCTGTTTGTGTACAATACCTCGCTCGAACTGCTATGTAGTCGCGAGCAAGAAACGTCGTGTTTCGTCTAAGGTAACTACAGGTAACGTAACAAATGCCTCACGCCGTGTTATAGTGACATTAGAATAAAGCGTGTGCTTCCGAATACCTTAAGAAGCGTGAGACACATACTAAAACGCAGACTAGGATGACAACGGAAGAAAGAGAACGCCCCACATTTCCGGGCCTTTTACTCCTGTCAGAACGACTTTCTCACGCCAATGTTATGCCAAATGCCGCAGCCAAGAGAGCGAACAAGCCATCGGCTACGAGGTGGCTAGCGGATGAGTTAGAGGTCGAACTTGATTTCGACCCGGTCGCGCTCGAAGAGCTTGCCGAGGTTGGAACAGGTGTACCCGTCGCCACCGCGCCCACACCACCCGTTACCGGGCCGTGGTCGGAAGTCTGAAAATCGTCCAAGGTATGGGTAAGTACACGAAACACCCGTGCGGCAAGGGAACGACCCACAGCTGGTTCATTTGAGCCGAGAGCCTTCGCAGCAGCCACGTACGCGTCAAACGTATTTCCGCTGGTCGGCGGGTTGATCGCGCTACGAGAAACATCGACGTTGAGAAAATAAGAATATAACAATTCGAAAGAAGGACCCACCCAACCATTCCGAGGCCACAGTGGCCCGTAGTCTTACAGAAGAACCAGATGGCTGTCGAGTGAAGTCATTGCGTCACAAGGGAAAAGAAATGACAAGAACGTTTGCCTACGTTCTTGATCGTTGGTGATCCGGATGGTGAATTGTTTCCCAGTTTGCAGACCAGAATCAAAGCCCGCTCCGTTGCTCCCATTCAAATACACACAAGGTTCCGCAAAGGAACTTTGCGTCACGGAGTGAGGGGCTGCGCTCCTACACATAGGATATACATGAGCATTGCAGACAGACAACAGTGATGCAACTCGTACGAGGGGAAAATGAATGTCACGTTGGTGCCATTAGTTGCGGTAAAGTTTGAAGGGTTGAACGATAACGCTGGGCCAACTTGGACCTGAGGAGGAGCGTCAATTAAACGGAAGATAGTAACGATGGAGAATAATACACGACTTACTTGGATCGATGACGTCCCAGTGGAGTTGCTACTTTGAGCATTGACGATAACGGGGAGGAATAGGGCAGTAGCCAACGTGAAGGAGAACTTCATGGTCACAGAGAGAGGTCGATTCTTACACAGCCAGAGGGAGAGACGGGGTAAGAGGAGCAATTAAGAAGTGGACTGGTATCAGTATGAACTTTTAAACTGGTCGAAGTGGCGCTTCTTCATCGCCTTGCATCATCGCCTTGCACCACGGCGCAAAGGGGAGTGAACACGTGCCCAACGCCAATGTCGAATGGGAGCTGATCCATGCGAATTCCCTACACTTCGGCCGATTTGCCGCCGGTTTGTCATCAGAAAATATTAAAAATAATGCTTCGTTGCTTCTATTTGTTATTTGCCTGTCCGCTCGTATACGCTAGGATTCCAGGTGCGTTTGACGAGGCATCCCTGAGACAGAAAAGTCGTGAGTATCCAATGTGGCATTGTCGAGTGCAAGGGAAAAGGGATTGCAAGATCGCGCTACGGAACGTGACAGTCAGCATGACAGAGGCCGATTCACGATCTCAAGCTCAAGAACCACCGCGTATTTATGGTTCATTCAACTTCGCAAATGTAGCACATGAGAGCAATTACGAAAATGTTACTGTATATGTATCTAGCGGAATGCCCCAATGGGGGTAAGGGATAGTACAGTACGGCAAATGCGCAGCGCAGGTATAAGTTACAGTAATTCTTTTTACGTTCTGTAGGCTTGATTTGGAACCAATATGCAATACAGTACCTTATACAATTGCACGTCCGATCAGGGCGGCAGTAGCAAGGTACAGCGTACTGTACTTTGCCAAAGTCTGTCAGGTTGGCGTAGCTGGGTCGGAAGAAGGTCGCATAAACTCTAACTTATTTACCTTCGGACGCCGATCTTCAGTTGATCCAGCGCTCGTGGATATTGTGAGCAGTCAGGGGAGAATTCAAATGGTGTCCATCGTCAGCAAGGAACGGATGCACAGTTCCTTCTTCGGTCGCTCCCAGTGTAACGCTTAAAATACGGTGCTGTTATTATTGGGAATACCATAAGCGTGTTGTCTATACATGAAGATGACAAACGATAGTAAATCATGCGTATTTCGTGTCGTGCGGAAAGGGGACGAGGCGCACCGATGGAGATCACCCGGAGCATGCCAGGATATCTTCCGTCACTCTGACTATCCGGACATCCAGTGACTTGAGACCGACAAGCACCAAGATACCAGTTTGGGCAAAGGACGGAACGAGAATCACTCGGGACCTACGCTTCCCATCCTTCAAAAGACGGGTCGCGAACCGTGGTTGACACCCAATCGCATATATATCTGGTGTTTCCGCGATAATAAATGGGTCCACAGTGAAGAAAGGATGACACCAAAGTGTATCAGGTGCCGTTGGTGCCATGTGACGCCACTTGAGCGTTGCTTCGGCAAGGTTCAGCCTCGATGAGGCAGCCGTTGGAACGTACTTGCACATGTCATTGAGCGGTTGTCCTGATGTTGCCAATATCGTTCGAATAGGCATAGTTCCTGGGAACCCAGGGGCAGTCGAATCCACATCGCCGTCACCGCCTTGCGCACCGGAAGATAGGCGGATGTATGTGGGATTTGTTTCACAGGAGAAGGACGCTAATGAGGACGCATGTCCAAACATAGAACGTGGGAGGGGTTGTTGAGGAAGGATTGTTCCTGAAGGATCACATTCTCCAGGGAGAATATGAATTGCCAGTGATTGAGACAAATCGTGCAAGTGGGCAGAGAGGTTCTGAATGGGATGCGGTGAGAAAGAGACGTCATTCCCATGCCGACGCTGTAGAGAACATGGGTTAGGCAAAAAGAAAGGTGATACAGGGCCTGTCGAACCGATTTCCTATCCTCTCTTTCCTTCTCTTCATCGACAGCCCCGACGGTTTGTCCAAGCGGTGCTAGAGAATTACCCAATACTATGAGGCGACTTATCTGCGAGGGAGAACACTGGTCGTCGAAATTGCCACAGGCGCCAGTCAGGTAGTCAACCAGGACCTGAGTTTGAGCCTCGGACGCCGGAGACGACCCAATGTTCAGACCTGAGATGAATGCGACGTATTCATTTCTAGTGCCACTGTCAGAGTCTGTAGATTGTCCAGAAATGTCTGGGGATAGACGGTCAGCGTAGTCAGATTAGTTTGCAGGAACCGCATGCTTTACCGTCAGTATCCACGCTGTCATCTTCGCCTGCCTGAGGTGCCATCCCAGGAAAACACAAATCGATCGCTTCGAAGTCCCCGTTACTTGTCTCCGCGCCAAGCACGCCAACAATGACGCCCGTGACAAGTGAAGTATCTTCAAGAATCTGGCCAATTAACCTGATTCGACCCGATTCATCTTCGAGCATCACCTGATCATCTTGCGAGTGTATTTTCTCTGGCGGCGGCGGTGCTGGAATGGTATGCTTCGCAGGATTACGTTGTAAGATGAAAATGCTAAATTGCGAAGCCGATCTCTGCTCACGTCACGGCCAATGTCTTCGAGTACATTGGGCTTGAGGGGCATGTCCATGTACACTGTCCCTATGATCAAACAAAGTTGCCCCTTGACCACGTCTAGTACTCTTGGGACTAGCTTAGGGGATCCTATTCAAGTTGGCATCGGCGAATCCGGGGTCGGGTTAGGTCGGCTATGTACGGGAATGTGACGCACCAGGGACATCCTTCCACTTCTCTGTGGCTTCTTTCTCGACACATGGTTTAAGAAGCCGCAATCTGACAAAATATATGTTGGCATACTGGTGCTTGAATGACTTGTTAATGGATTGGATGGTGAATGAAGGTGTCGAGTCTGTCGGGGGCAGGACAACTGTTGGAAGTCGGGTGATCGTAGGAGGTATGACACTAACAAACAGTTAGACGGCTTATATGTGTGATTACATTCAAACTGACACCGGGTCCATCGAAGATTCGTCTTTGCCGGAAAGTCGCGCCGAGATATAGTTTGATACTTTGAGATTGAAGACGCAATGCGCCCTCGTCTTCAATAGACTGGTCTGACCCGTCGTCGCGTGGTCGGACCGTGAAGTAAACGCGTGACGTCACACTAGTGTCACAATCAACTGGCCTCACTTCTGCTTGCCACCGTATCATTTCTGGGGTTCTCTCTCTATTGGCAATTTTGTGCAGTTGTCCGTGATTCCGTGTAATGTGGTCAAACCCTGAACCCAATATTCAACCAGGCGTGCGGAGTGCAAATTGTTCAACACTGTCCTGCCAGTGGTGTTCCACCCGTACTACTTATTCTGAGCTTGATTGGAGTTCCTCAGGTACCACGGCCTTCCGTACATCAAATTATCCAAGCTCCATTACAACTCCAACACTGACGACATGAGGAGGAAAACGTGTCGATCGGAGCGCACAGGATCAGAAGGGTCTCTAAGAAACACCACTGCCATGAGATCAACAAGCGAAAGGCTCAGATGAAAAAGATAAGATAATCCGTTTCCGGCGGTTCTGGTAGGCCAGTGTGGGAGAGCGGCAAGAGCGGCAACCGAAATGTTGATCCCAATATCAACGGAAAAGGCAGGATGAACTCAGTGGCGTCTCCTACTTGCCTTAATAGTGTTCGTCAAACTGGATGAGGGAGCACACGTGCAGTGTGTTCTCACTTTGACCGCATCTCAGGATCTTTTTTCTCCCCGTCGTACCCCGGCATTAATGAATATGATGCGCGGTCTGGATTGAGGCTAGCCTGTTCTCGCTCTAATTTCAAGTGTCGGGTTGCATCGCGGATGGCCTCCGCCAAAAAAATGATCAACTGTTCGGGTCGTTATGTGACGTCAGGGGTGATACAATAGGTCACGGTGGAGGTGGATATAAGGTTCTCCTGTCAGGCCTACTACGGTAGCATACTCCCCTTTCTTCAAGCATGGCCCTTTCGAAAGTGCGTTTCTTCCTTCCTTCCTTCCTTCTACCCACACTCACCTCGTCCCACATAGCACGTCAACCCAGAGCACATTATCAGAGAATCTAGGGTAGATGACTAGTCATTATCTCCTCACTCACAACGGTTCTCCTAACTTCATATAGGACAAGGCGATTAAGCCACGAACCGCACATCATTTGACGAACATTGACCAAGATGCGGTCTATAATCCAGCAGGAGCCCGCTATGGGGCCCGTTATGGCACCTCATCCGTCCCAAAGTACAAAATCCCAACTGATGTGAGGGACTTTCCTTCACGTTTCTTGATTGCTTCAAGCTGATTCTATCATAGGGTATCGACGTAGATACTGCTTATCAGATTATTCACGATGAGCTTACTCTCGATGGTCAACCGTTGTTGAATCTGGCTTCTTTCGTGCAGACCTGGATGCCCCCCATCGCTGACAAGCTCATGCTAGAGAATATCTCGAAGAATTTGATTGACCAGGACGAGTACCCCATGACACAGGACATCCACACCCGCTGTGAGTAGCTTGGGTCCGTCTAATGGCCGTTCAATTGACCGGTCTGCAGGCATCTCCATATTGGCAGAGCTTTGGAATGCACCCTCGCATCACCACGCCGTAGGCACTGCAACCACCGGCTCTTCTGAGGCTATCCAGCTTGGTGGTCTTGCTATGAAGCGCATTTGGCAGGAGAAACGTAAAGCCGCTGGGAAATCTATTCACGAGCCCGGTCCCAACATTGTCATGGGCGCTAATGCTCAGGTGGCCCTCGAGAAATTCGCTCGCTATTTCGAGGTTGAGACCCGTCTTGTGCCGATCTCCGTTGAGAGCAAGTACCGGCTTGACCCGAAGAAAGCAATGGATTATGTTGATGAAAATACCATTGGTGTCTATGTAATCCTCGGCAGTATGAATGTCCGCAGTTCTGAAATTCACACTCACTAACTTTTGCACACAGGTACCTACACCGGCCATTATGAACCGGTGAAAGAGATGGCAGACTTGCTAGATGAATACGAGAAGAAGACGGGTCATTCCGTTCCAATTCACGGTAATGGGCGTTTATTCTCGTGATTGATCCCATTCTCATAATGCGTGATTTTCAGTGGATGGCGCATCCGGAGGCTTTATCGCTCCATTTGCCACACCCAAGCTAGAATGGGACTTCAAAATTCCGCGCGTTGTCTCTATCAATACATCCGGACACAAATTCGGCCTCGCATACGTCGGTGTGGGCTGGATCATTTGGCGCTCAGCGAAATATCTTCCAAAAGATCTCATTTTTGAGCTCCACTACCTTGGTTCTGTGGAGTACTCATTCTCTTTGAACTTCTCGCGGCCTGCGCATCCTATTATAGCGCAGTATTTCAACTTCCTTCATCTCGGTTTCCGCGGCTATCGCGACGTCGCTTTGAGGGACCTCCAAAACGCGCGCACGCTCTCCCGCGCCCTTGAGAAAACTGGCTATTATACTGTGCTAAGTGACATCCATCGTCCAGTAGGCGGTGGTGGCGCCACCCGCTCTCGGGAAGAAGGGGATGTCGAGGTTAGTTGCCCGTATGATCATTACTTAGTATATCTGCTGACTCGACTACAGCATTACGAACCGGGTCTTCCCGTCGTAGCCTTCCGTTTCTCGGATGCGTTCCAGCGGAAGTACCCAGATATTCGACAAAAGTGGGTCCAGACTCTGCTCCGCACGAAGGGATGGTGCGTTGTTGCTACTAGAGTTTGGGAGATGTCTGCTCACCCATTTATCTAGGATTGTACCAAACTATGACCTCGCGCCTGACCTAAGCCAGGTCGACATTCTACGTATCGTCGTGAAAGAGAATTTCACGGAAGCCCTCTTGGATCGCGTCGTTTGTGACATTGTATGTATACGCGCCCCTTGCTGCCATTGTCCATGCTCAACAATAGGTCGATAGGTTGAGATTACAGAGGACCTCATCAAACAGGACAGTCCGGTCCATGCGCTCAGTGTGCTTGGAAAGTGCCACACGATCAGCTCACATGAAAAGGCGCATGGCCGGGTAGAGGAACATGAAGTGGATGGCGAGAGTTCTGGCACCTATGCGAAGACCTGTTAAAAATCAGATGCCCAGACGGCTGGATGCATACCCAGCCGTGGCAGTAATGTACGAAAGGGATGGAGTGAAATATGCACGCAGTTGTCAGAAACCCTGTACTTGTAGCGTCTGAAGATTCAATACAGTTTACCGGCTCGGGCCGTTTGTCATTCATCTTGCTCTTGCTCTAGCCGACCATATAGTAAGCAGCAACCTAGATGGCGGGGCCGAACCTAGAGGTATTCAAGTTTGCCGTCTACGTCTTCTTCCCTGTACTCGTTTTCCTCCGCTACGGTGACCCAGAATGGTACCAGACAAACGTCATACCAGTGCGTTTCCCCTTACTTACCGAGTCGTGCAAACCCATCAACCGATCTGCCTAGTACAAGGAACGAATATTCCCCTCTGAAGAGCGGACGGCACGTAGTAGCAACATTCCGGCCAACCATGCCGCTGTGCGTCAAGAGCTTGAGCGTATCAAGGCGGAAAAAGCTGCGCGGCGTGCGCAGCGTGAACGTGACGAGGCCGGGGCTGCGGGAAGCCCCACTGCGAGTGAGGAGATCAAAAGGCTGGTGTAGCCATCGATGCTCTGAAGTACGTCCCCTAGCCCACTTATATTCCGGGATCTCTACGAGAACCTAGCCCTTCGACAGCATCCTGCTAGTTTTCTATCGTGTCATTCCCCACTGTACAGAGTTGACGATCTATCACCATCACTACTTAGACTATCGGTCTATTAGAGCCTGTCTTCGTGACCTGCAATTACTTCTGCTCGACGATAACGAGCTATTCTCCGGCTGGCTCATGGTTCTCTCCGTGAATCTACACGTACTCGGCCAAATCCTGTCAAAAGCCTAGATGGGAGGCTATGTCGACACTGTCTAGGCAGCAGCCCTCCACTGTAAGTGCTATATAAAACTGTGGGCGTTGCGTTTATGTGTCCGCATGTCCTTCTGGGTAATCATACGCGCGCAACGAAGTATACTATTCAGTTTAGTCTTCGGACGTGAGCGTGCATGCGCGCTTTCTCTCTACTTCCGCTCTCACTGACGAGTGCCCTACTATCCCTACCCATTCGCGCTGAAACCACAACTGCACCTCGACCTTCGACTGCACAATATCTCAAAGGAGGACTAACTGGTTGGTCGTCGACGACGAACCCCAATAACGCCACGCGGAAAGGCGTGCGTCCACGCGTCGAATCTGCGTGAGACAAAGAGGGGGCGATAATTCCTGGGCATCTACGCACGGTGCAGGTGCGAGGCCCGCGTTGCCCTTCCCTCCCCTGGAGCCATATACGTGTGCAGCGCAGTGACGGGTTGGGGAAGGGCTCCCATGGGTAGGGAATCGGAGGTGGGATTTCAGTCCAGAAATGGCGGCACATGATTATATGCCCATGGCTGCGGGAGTCGATACGCGAATAAGTGCAATTGGCAATTTTGTAGACTCCCGAGACCTCTTGGACGGACACGGAAAAGTCATCAAGTGGCTGACGCCACCTTCACGATAACGAATGATCATGAGAAATTCAAGTCAAAAAAAGTATGAGTCGAAAGAGTTGCAAGATGACTTTGTTACAGCTGTTTCCGTACAGTACGGAAACAGCTGTAACGCCGCCTGTGATAGATAAACAAGATGTCAAACATGAGTATGATGTCGCTTGCAGAGAAAATTTCATGGTAATGCGGTGACTACATTGGGAATGGAATGCCTTTGAGACGTGTTACCGTTACCGACGTAACGCCCGGTCTATGCACTGTGACTTGGTATGATGAGAAGGACCGCACTGGAAGCGAGTTGCAAAGCGCATTTCAGTGACCAAAGTTAGTCATTTTCATGTAGTTCTCGAAGCGCTTTCTCTCGCCGTGCATTCCGAATCTTTGCGTCCTCCCTGTTCCTTGCTCCGCGTGCCACGGACTAGACATGTGAGAGTGAATGAGCAAAAAAGGGTTAGACTGGCAAGGGGTAGGAGGGTAAACCTACCTCCTTGTGTAAGCATTTATTCAGCTCACGCTTAGCTTGGTTGCATCCGCCAGTCCACTTGGCCCAGACATTGGCATGACAGAGTTCGAGAGCGTCGAAAAAATCACTGCATGCTACAGTATTTTTTACGTTTTAGTTTCAATTGTTATGATGAAATAAGGCGGGGGCGAGGCAGAGGGACGGGGGGAAACCTTACCTGTTCTTTTGTCGGATGATTGTGGGTGCATGTGAAGAGCGATTTCAACGGACCAGGATCTCGGCGATAAGATTACACCATATGGGCGGCTATTCCGAAGTCCCTTCAAAGGCACCCGTGGCGTCCGTGTCCAACCGAGTTTCTCGCTCCTGTGCTTGTTCGCGGTCTCCCACTTGGCCTCCAGTCGTATATAGCACAACTAGGCCTATCCCGGCCTATCCTCAGTTTTTTCTGTACTTTACTCTCAGCCATGTCAAACTTCGTCCCTTCCCCAACCGACGCGACTTCCATTGCGACCATCCGCACCCTCGCAGCGGATGTTGTCGGAAAAGCAAACTCGGGTCACCCAGGTCAGCCTCTGTAATACCCTCATCCGAGATGGAAATGTTTATTGCGTTTGCATTCCGGTCCCCTCTAGGTGCTCCGATGGGCATGGCCCCTGTCACCCATGTCCTCTTCACCCGGTCAGTATATTGCCATCGTGCTCGGCCCCTTTGCTTCATCGAACGGTTTGGACAGGTTTTTCAATGCTAATCCGAAGAGCTCGAAGTGGTTCAATCGCGATCGTTTCGTGCTTTCTAATGGGTATGTCCTCGTTTGCGTTAGCCACTTTGAGTGAAAACGTTCGCATGTCTCATATTCGCTTCTAGTCACGCGTAAGTGCACTTGATCGTTCGCGCGAAATGTTGGAATCCGATCTCCCCGCCGTAGCTGTGCTCTTCAATATATCGTTCTTCATCTTTTGGGCTATAAGCTCTCTATGAACGATCTCCACTGGACCGCTTGGCCAAGGTATCTCGAATGCCGTTGGCTTGGCCATTGCGCAGGCGCATCTAGGAGCTGTTTTCAACAAAGAAGGTCTCGACCTCATCAGTAATTATACATATGGTGAGCGTGCCGCGATAGTCGATACCAAACTGACCCTCTATTGGATAGTATTCCTTGGAGACGGTTGCTTGATGGAAGGTGTTTCTAGCGAGGCAAGTAGCCTTGCTGGACACCTTCAACTCGGCAACCTGATCGCGGTAAGTTTCTACATTTTCACTCATTCTCGTTCTGACCCCTCTTCTAGGTATGGGACGACAATCGTACGTTGCGATCTTTTGTTTGGTTCGCAAGTCTGCTGAAACGTGACATAAGACATTTCTATCGATGGCGACACGGCCGTTGCCTTTACTGAGAATGTGGAGCAGCGGTACCTTGCTTATGGATGGCAGGTCCTGCATGTCAGAGACGGCGATCAGTTAAATCTCGCAGCCCTTACCGGGTATTCTCTGTCTAACTTTAATGCAGCGACCTTGAGGGGATCTACAACGCGATTGCCGACGCACGGAGCGAGAAAAATAAGCCGACCCTGATTCGTCTGACCACAACTATTGGTTACGGTTCCAAGCAGCAGGGTACCCATGGTGTCCACGGCACTCGTGAGTGTTTGATATCCTAACACGAATCGAGTATTTGAATTTCTCCATAGCTCTGAAGGTGGATGACATTGTTGCCCTCAAGACGAAAGTTGGCTTCGACCCAAGCACCACTTTTTACGTTCCAGACGAGGTTTATTCAACCTGGGCAATGGTCGGCGAGCGTGGATCCAAACTTGAAACAGAATGGAATTCTCTTCTTGATTCTTATGGCAAGGCTTTCCCCAAGGAGCATGCCGAACTGACACGTCGAATTTCTGGCAAGCTTCCAGACGGTTGGGAGAAGTCGCTCCCCACGTACAAGGCAACCGATCCCGCACAGGCCTCCCGCAAGCTATCGGAGATCGTACTCACGGCGATTACTCCGGCCCTTCCAGATCTCCTTGGCGGCTCTGCGGACTTGACGGGCAGCAACCTTACTAAGGTCAAGGGTACTATCGACTTCCAGCCTGAGAACACCGGGCTTGGCAGTTACAAGGGCACTTACATTCGCTATGGTGTCCGTGAGCACGGGATGGGTGCGATTGCTAATGGCATCGCAGCCTACGGTGGCATCATACCATTTATTGGGACATTCCTAAACTTTGTGTCCTATGCTGCTGGTGCTGTTCGCTTGGCTGCCCTGTCAAAGTATCAGGTCATCTGGGTCGGTACGTTCATCTTCATTTTGTGCACGAAGATGTCGGTGGTTAGTGACCGTTTTCTCACTCAGCAACCCACGACTCGATTGGTCTTGGTGAGGATGGGCCCACACACCAGCCCATCGAAACGGCAATCCACTTCCGCTCGATTCCCAATCTCGCGTTCTGGCGTCCCGCGGACGGCAACGAGACTTCGGCCGCCTATCTCGTCGCACTCCGATCTCCCGAGACACCGTCGATCCTCTCCCTTTCGCGACAGAACCTGCCGAATTTGGAGAAGTCGTCTATCGAGCTCGCCGCCTTTGGCGGCTACGTTGTGCATGAAGAGGAGAACGAGCATTTGACCATCGTGGCCACAGGCTCAGAGGTCAGCATCGCTCTCGAGGCGGCGAGCAAGCTCAGGGCGCGAAACATCAGGGCTCGCGTTGTGTCGTTGCCCTGTTGGCTCGTGTTCGACCGGCAACCACAGGAGTATCGGCTTCGCGTGCTGCGCAGCGGCGCACCAATCTTGTCTCTCGAAGCGCTCTCGGTACGAGTTCGGTTTAGTGTTTTCCGCGTAGCGAGGTTACCTAACGATGAGATTACAGACCGCTGGCTGGGCAAAGTATAGTCATGAACAGTACGGTTTGCAGGCTTGGGGCTCATCTGGTCCCTATAAGAAGGTATATGAAAAGTTCGGTATTACCGGCGAAAGTACGCTTCTTTTCATGCCGCATGGTCACGTTCTCGAACCTCACCATTTCACAGACATCGCGGCCGTTGGAAAGAAAGTAGTTGATTTCTACACCGCAAAGGGCGGTGAGGTGGTGTCTCCCTTGGTCAAGGCCCTTTAGACTTTAGAATTGTTTTCGACGCCTGAAGGAGAATAACCAACAAAAGTCGACAAAGTGTAGTACTGGTGTTGTTTCGAGTAGCTTATTTGACACGGTCGTAACAGAAATATGTATTTTGACCAGTATCCATGGTTTTCTGTATGTGCTACGCGATTCTGCGCAACTTATTCAGGACCCTGACCTGAAAAATGAGAGTGATCTAGAGACTGAAGCGCGAAAGCAACCAGCCCGAATATTACGCATTTTCATGAAAGAGAATTTCTACTTCCTAACAACGTTGATAGTATCCCAAACGTGCCTTTCCTGATCCTCCTTAGCCACTTCGAGGACATGGGGCTTCAAATACCGAACGTCCTAGGTGCATAGGAAGGAAGAAAAAGAGAAATTAGTGTTGGTGCCGCGGTGTTCATGAAGCTTTTACCTCTTCGGGATGGAGCCACTCAGACTTGGGGAGTTCTTTGTGTTGAACGCTAACTTGTGACGCACGCTTGAATCGAAATGCGCGATCGTAAGCCTCGCGAGGCGTCAGGCGAGTCAGTGCCTAAAGACAAACGGTTCAACCAAGATTTGTGTAAAGAGACACGAACGGAAAATAACACACACCCTTTGGACATCCGCACGCTCCTCAACAACTAAGTGAGGATATAAGCACCGATTACTACTGCTCGCACGAGCACAGAAAGATGGTGGGATGGCATGCGGAGTTTGGTGAGGGGGGAGGATGGAGATCGGGACGCACGGAGGTCATCGTAGCGAAGGCCTACTCTACGGTAGCCGGACAAATTGGCATACCAGTTCGCGATGGGTTTAAACCATTTGGAGAGAGTGCGAGAGGAGCGCACGTAGGGAGCGAGAGACGGACCAAGAGGACCGAAGAGCATCGTTTTCGTTTGCAGAGTAGTCGAGTGGCGCGGCCGGAGCGGGGTTGTTGGCACGTGGTGTTGCGTGTAAGTGTGACCGTGGG